>Ga0164315_10002809_pt1 | contig 13425 bp, 16 predicted proteins | sample GuaBasSedimGuay6_FD_113737 | JGI IMG/M metagenome (GOLD analysis project Ga0164315, IMG submission 113737) | Subseafloor sediment microbial communities from Guaymas Basin, Gulf of California, Mexico - Guay6, Core 4569-2, 0-3 cm | ecosystem: Environmental > Aquatic > Marine > Hydrothermal vents... | reverse complement strand
GGTGTATTGTAATAAGTCAAAAAGTCAACACCATTGTGTATTCTTTTAATTTTAAGAATTGGGTGTCTTCTCATTCCAAACCTATCTCCAAAGTTTCCAGTGGTTGGTTTAACTGCTGGAAGAGCATCATAAAGTTCACTGTTTGTAAGAAATGTATTTTTTATTTCAGAATAATTATCATTTTCTAATTTTATTTTCATTTCAATAGATTCAACATAATTGTCGATAGATGAAATCATTTCATTTGCTTCTAGACTTTTAGAATAATCCAATACACTACTGAATATAGAACCACCAGTACCTGTATTTTTTTCATCATCAGTAATTGGTTCCAAATTATTTTGAATTCTTAAATCATTGTTCGTTTCTGCTAATGTTACAAGTTGGGTATTAAATTCTTCAAGTTTATCAACTACTTTTGATAATTCTGTTTTTAGTGAACCATTCTCACTTTGCAGTGAAGTTAATTGCGAATGAGGATTTAGAGTGGAGTTTAGAACAAAATAGATTCCAAAAATAAGGAATGATGCTACAAGAGTCGATAGAGTGAGAATTGATATGAATTTCCTATGAGATTTCTCAATCTCTACAAATTTCAATTTGCTTTTCGAAAAATAATAATATTTTTTCATGTCATTTTTTGTTCTCGATTTATCGAGAGACTACCATTTTATTAATAAAAATACAATATATTTATCTACTATTTAACACCTAATAGTTCTAGGTTAATATTTCATCAGTAGACTAAATCAAAATATTATATTTCGGAGCGAAATTACAAAAATCAATCATTTTTGTCAATGGAAATATAATATTTTTTTTTATTCAAAATCGTGCTCAAAATAATCTACGTTTGTATTACTCAGACTTCCTTTACCATTCATTTTATTTTGTATTCTTTCTGTTAAAACCTTAGCTGCATCATAGTCATAATGTTTTAACAAATAATTCAGTGCAATCACTTCTGCCACTACCGTAATATTCTTTCCAGATACTATTGGTAATTTAACGTAAGGTAGATTTACTCCCATAATGGGTGTTTTAGAGTCGTCTAATCCTGTTCTTGTATAAGCTTCATCAGGATCCCACAGCTCTAATTCTACTACTACCTCAACTCTTTTTTGAAATCTTATAGCTCTCACACCAAACATACTCCTTACATCAATTATACCAACTCCTCTTATTTCCATAAAATGACTTGCAACATCAGTGCCAGCTCCCATTAATATTCCTTCACCTTTTTTAGTGAGAATTACAACATCATCCGCTACCAATCTATGTCCACGTTCAACTAAATCTAATGCAACTTCACTCTTTCCAATACCAGACTTGCCAACAAAAATCATTCCAATACCATAAACATCTACAAAGGAAGCATGAAGGGAGAGTTTATTTGCAAAAATATCGTCGAGGTAATCTACAATTAAGTATGAATTTTTCGTTGTATCTAATTTGGAACCAAAAATTGGGATATTATTCTTTTTTGCTAACTCTAATAACTCTGGAAATGGTTTAACCCCATTTGTTATAATTATGCAAGGAATTTTAAATTCAAAGATTTTAGAAAATATTTTCCTTCTCTTTTCAACTGGAATCCCATTTAAATAGCTTATTTCAGTATTTCCGAATATTTGAATTCTATTAAAACTAAATAGACCGACAAACCCGGCTAATGCTAAACCGGGTCTGTGTAAATTGGGTTCTGTAATAAACTTTTCAAATCCTATTTTACCTGTAAATGAAACTAAATTGAAATTTTTCTTAGCATGTTTGAAAAAGTATCCGATACTAATTTTATCTTTACGAGTTATATTTTTTTCATTTATCCTCATTATTCTCACTTTTTACATTTATTCTTATTTTGAAATTCTTTTGGATTTCTCCTTAATAAGTTGACGTTTTAATTTATCTAATGCAATGCTAACGGATTTCGAAAACTCTACTGAATCTTCAGAAACGTTGAGAATTTTACCTGTAATTTTTACTGATATTTCAGCTGTTTTGATACTATCTTTCTCATGAATATAACTAAGCACAACATCTACACCAAGAATTCCATCATGAAATTTTTCCAGCGATTTTACTTCTTTATTAATAAATTCTTTTAACGTCTCTTTTGCTCTAAATTTTCTAGAAGTGATTTTAATATTCATTGAAGCCTCCTACGATTTTGGATGAGATGTGTTATAAGTTTTTTTTAATCTTTCTATACTTACATGAGTATATATTTGTGTAGTACTCAAATTTTCATGTCCTAGAATCTCTTTAACTCCCAATAAATCAGCACCTCTATCCAACATATGTGTTGCGGCACTATGCCTTAGAATATGTGGCGATTTTTTGGAAATATCACTAACCTTTTGGATCTGTTCTTTTACATATTTCTGAACAATTCTTGGGTAAATTCTCTTACCATTTTTAGCGAGAAATAGTGGCAATTCTTTCGAAAATGATTGAAGACTATCTAAATATTTTTCTAATGCAGTAATTGATTTTGTTCCAATTGGAACATATCGCTCTTTTGAGCCTTTCCCTTTCACTTTAATACTTCTACTAGACAAATCAATATCGCCTATGTTTAAATCACATAACTCGGAGACTCTTAATCCTGAGCCATACAAAAGTTCAAAGATTGATATTAGTTTTAAATTATTTTTACCTTCCTCCTTATCCGATAATAATTTAATAATATTTTCGTAAGAATCAAGTGAAAGTGTTTCCGGAATTTTTCTTTTAATTTTTGGATTTTGTATATCTTTCAAAGGGTTTTGTGCAATAATTCCATTCCTAATGGCAAATAGAAATAGACCACGAAGGGTAGTTAATTTTCGAGCAATAGTTGAAGTTGAATTATTTTTATAATTAAGATTTACAATAAACAATCTGATATGTTTTTTAGTGATTTTATTAATTTCACTAATATTCTTTAATTCTAAAAATTCTTGGAATTGGTTCAAATCTCTATTATATGCAGATAGAGTATTGTCGGAAGCGTTTTTAATACCTTTTAATTCACTTAGGTATTGAATAATAATATTATTCACTCTCACTTATGTTCCTTTATAGTATCTTCAATAATAAAATTAATAGGAGCTATCCTTAATTAATTGTATCGCTCGAAAAAAGGGTTACTCTACTACCTGGAAGTATTTTTGAATCATAATCAACAAGTGAAACCAGAATCATCCAGTTTATATCTTCCAAAGTAATTCTATTTGTCGGAAATAATAATATTTGTTCTAATAATATTTCAAAATCAGACGAGTCAATTAATCCAATATTTTGGAGGTGAATTAAATAATTGTAGTATTCAACACCAATTACATCTAATTCATGCTCGCTCAAAATTCGAATATTTTTATTAGGATTTTCTGAATCATTATTTTTTTCAATTCTATTTTCAACTATTTTGTCATAGACTAAACTAAATGCAGCAGAAACAGTTTGATCATCAAACTTATTTTCACTTGCAAGATGTTTACTAACATCTTCAAGTGAGTTCTTTTTGTTTAACCCATCTAATATTTTCGCCAAAACTTCAACAACTTTAGTAGTCATATTCTAGTAGTATATTTTTAAAATCGTTTTCGAAAATTTTTGTAAGTTTATTTTCTTCCTTCTTCATCGTTCTTTTATCAGTCGCATTTTTATCATCAAGACCAACAAGATGAAGAACTCCATGTATAACTAACCTTACTATTTCACTTCCAAGATGGACATTATACTTGAGGGCGTTCACTATTGCTTCATGAATGGAAATAAATATTTCTCCTTCTAAATTATCATTACTTCCGGAATAGTTAAATGTAATAATATCAGTATGATAATTGTGTCTAAGATATTCTTTATTAATTTGAAGCATATAATCTGCATCTACAAAATTTATATTTAACGATTCCAATTTAAAATTAAGTTCTTTAGATAAATTATTGACCAAGGAATGTATAAATTTTTTCTCGACTTTTATTTGAGTCGATGTAGAAACAGAAAGATTTTTCAATAGTAATTTCTCATTGTTTGAAAATGAATATATCTTATTATCTACTTATTATCAAGGGGTTTCATAAAATAATTATTATTTATCAATAGTAAAGAATAAAGAATTATGATCTGTAAAATATACAATATTTAAACTGATGAATTTAGAAGAATCTATTTTGCTTTGGTAGGATATGCTTCTCTCAGCTTTATAGATTCTTCATCATTCATAAAATAATTATAGACTTTTATGATACCCTTAAATTGTACAATAAATAAATCAATTAATACTACTATTTACCCTCCCCTGATACTGGAATACTTTTTGGGATATTAACTTTACTAAGCGCGTACTTATCTGGACCCAGTTTTAATTCCGAATTCATTACTTCATCCCATGTAACTTCTTTGCCAGTGTATGATGACATTCTTCCCATTATCGCACATAAAGTTGAGATAGCTGTTTTTTCAGCCTCAACATAGGGTTTATTTTCTCTTATTGCTTTTACTAAATCAATATGCTCTTGAACATATGGACTTACTTTTACATGCTCACCTTCTGTTCCATCATCTTTCTTAGGATATTTATATTTCCAGATTACATTATTTTTGCTGTCATAAATTTCGTTTCTGCAGTTACTTGAACCTTCAGAACCCATTACAAATTCTGAGACATTATTTACACAGCCATCAATTTGGCGACACATGCTGTGAACATGCATGCCATTATCATAGACAAAATCGACACTAAAGTTATCGAATTGATCTCCTGTAATTCTCCGCTGACGAGACCCGAATCCCACTGCTTTTGCAGGGTGTTTTTCCGTAAACCAATTAATTACATCAATATTATGTACGTGTTGTTCCACAATATGATCACCCGAAAGCCAAGTCCAATTAACCCAATCGCGAATCATATATTCCATTTCGCTCCATTGTTTCTTATGTGTTCTATACCACAATTGACTTCCATTCCAGTAGCAATTAGCAGAGACAATATCTCCTATTGATCCTTCGTAAATTTCTTTAAAAGTGGCAACGTAATCTCTTTGATGCCTGCGTTGTGTACCGGTTCCAACAACTAAGCCGAGAGCCTCTGCTTTTTTTGAAGATGCTAATATTGAACGAGCCCCAACTGGATCAACGGCAACTGGTTTCTCCATAAAAACATTCTTTCTAGCTTCTATTGCTGCAGCAAAATGTTCTGGTCGGAAATGTGGAGGAGTCGCAAGAATAATTATATCAACACCCGAATCAATAACTTTTTCAAAGGCATCAAATCCGGTAAAACAATTTTCTTTTGCTACAGAGACTTCCTTTTTCTCCATAAGTCTATTGTTACAGGAATCAATTCTATCTTGAAATACATCACCCAGGGCATGAATTTTAAGGTTAGGTCCAGCATCCAAAAAATTTATAGCAGCACCGGTGCCACGTCCTCCACAGCCTATCAATCCAGCTTTAAGTTCCTTGCCATCTGGAGCTTGATCCAAGAACTTAATGGATTCCATAGTTCTGGTTTTACCTCCTTTACTATTACATCCTACCATTAACCCAGCTGCTGCAACGGCACCAACACCAATAAATTGACGACGATTAAATTCATTAGACATTTTCAACTCCTTTAACTTTTTAATAATAATTAATTTGCTTCACATACAACTCTAAATCCTACATCGTTACAATCAGAATACCACCAAATACTTTTAGGAATTTGTGGATCAGTTAGACGCCAGGCACCTTCTTTGGAATAATCTCTTTTAGCAATCCGCAAATCGGAAGCATCACTTTTAAATGAACCTCCACGAATAACAAACTCCTTTCCGCTCACTGGTCCAGTAGGATTCATGATTTCTGTTTCTTTAGAATATATTTTATAGATATCCTCATCATAATAATCAGAGCAAAATTCGCGTACGTTGCCAAGCATGTTTTTTAATCCAAAAGGATTCTCTTTAACCTGTTCTGGAAAGGCAGTTTTGTTATTACTGTTCTCCTTATATATAACATACCTTGATATTACTGTGGTATCAGTGCCGAAAATACTTTTCCAAAATCCATAAGATGTATAATCAGATGGTTCACCTTCAAAGAAATATGGACCCTCTGAATTTGCACGGGAAGCATATTCCCATTCGGCTTCAGTGGGAAGTCGATACGTTTTGCCTGTTTTCATTGAAAGCCATTGACAATATTTTTGCGCTCCATAGTGAGTCATTGTAATTGCAGGACGTTTCCCTTTCCCCCAGCCTTGGCCTGGATTTCCGTAAAATGGTGTGGGACCACTAATTGCATCAATACTATTTTCTTTTGTAATTCGTTTAACTTGGTCCTCTGTTCTTCCCTCTTTGCCAGTCACCTTAATGAAGGCTAAGTATTCATCCCATGTTACTTCAATTTCTCCCATCCAAAATTTTGTAATTGCAATTTCTATTTGCGGACCCTCATTGATATTGAAGAATTCTTCATTCCCAGAATTTCCAATCGTAAATGAGCCACCTGGAATTGCAATCATTTTAAAATCAATTTTTGAGTCAGGAATAGTTTCAGTAAAGTTTGTAAACGAATCGACTGTGGCGGCAGAAGTATAAACTTCCATATTCGAAGTTCGCTCATCAACTTCTTCTTCACTCTTTTCATGGTAATGCCCAGTTTCAAGGTGGCAATTAATACATCGCAGTTCATCTGGCTTTTGGTCATAGTAAAGATGAGCATCTTCCCCTTTTTTTGAAAGCTTAGGTGGAAATAGATTTTGGTGACAATTAAGACAAGCAGATTTATAAACATGATGAGCTGCTGATTCTCTTAATGATTTTTCTTCCCAGTTAAAATCAGATGAATCTTTAAATATATATCCATATGCATCCCTCAAACCAATTGATAGTTTTGCTGTAAATCTTTCTACTCCGCTCGGAGGCAGATGGCAGTCAACACAATTGACGGTTACACCACTAGGATTATAAACATGCGAGCCCTGTTTCCAAGATTGTGTAGCCTGAGGATGAACATGACACGATTCACAAAACTCATTTGTTGATGTTGCATCCATTCCGTAATTAATTAAAATCAAAAAAAGCATTCCCAGAACAAATGATGCTGAGTAAAGATTAAATAGTTTGCTCTGCTTTTTTTTCATCTAGAAACCTTATCTTGAATAAAACTAAAATTTATCAGAAATCTTATAAGCATCAATCACTGCAATTTCACCTAATTTATCAGGCTTACTGTTGCCATGTTCCATACCTAAAACTCCTTTGTATCCTTTCTGATAAATATGCTTAAAAACATTATTGTAGTTAATTTCTCCGGTCGTAGGTTCTTTCCTTCCAGGATTGTCCCCTATTTGAAAATAAGCTATTTCATCCCAAGCCTTATCAATATTGGGGATAAGGTTCCCTTCTGTAACTTGCTGGTGATAAAGATCATCCAATATTTTGCAGGAAGGGCTATCAACAGCTTTGCAGACTTGATATGCTTGAGGAATTTTTGTTAAGAATAGACCAGGATGATTGTAAAAGTTTAACGGTTCAAGCACCATTATTAATCCATGAGATTCAAGAATTTCGCTTGCCCGTTTTAACGATTCAACAACATTGGCTGTCTGGTAATCAAAATTGAGTCGTAAATCTACATGGCCAGGAACTACAGTCATCCATTTTGCATTTACTCTTTTTGCAACTTCAACAGATTCCTTGATTTCTTTTAGGAATTCATCTCTAAAATCTTTTTTCCCACTGGCTAAATTTGGTTCTTTCCAATGGATAGTATGTGCTACAAATACGCCCATTGTAATTCCGAGTTTTGTCATTTCGGAAGCTACTTTTTCTTGAACATCAACTGGTTTTTCTTTCATTCCATTATCTTCCAGTGCTGTGAACCCTTGTTCAGAAATATATTTTAGCTGGTCTATAAGTGACTCACCCGCATTATTCTTGAACATACCAAAATGAGGTGCATATTTTAAATTGAATTTATGGTTTTTATCAGGTGAAGTGTTAGGAGTAGCACCAAATAGATTATTGGATCCCAGTGAAAATGCTGTTGCAGATAATGCTGCTGATTTGATGAAATTACGCCGTTTCATATACTCTCCTACTAGATTATTTATGAATTATAATTCAATTAATATCTCACTGAAAAATATTATTTATCTTTATCTCGTCTAAAAAATGAAAGTCCGCCAAAGCCACTTATAATTGCCATGTAATAACCGAAGTCGTACCACCAACCAGTGTTGTGAATTTCGTAAACTCTAATTTCCGGATTAAAGAATCCCATAATTAAAGATACAGGAGCAATCCATCCATGCCAGACACCCATGAAGAACCCAGCTGGATCATCATAACTGCTTGCACCTCCGCCTGGAGTACAAGATGTAAAAAGCATAATTACTAATAATAGTAATATTGAATTAAATATTATTTTCCTATTCATAATAGACCTTATTAATTTGAATAAAAATCTTTTGAAGATTCGCTAAAATTTTCTGAGTAAAATTTATCTAATTTATCATGAATCTCCTTTTCAGTCTTACATGTTAAACATGCATTTACAAATCCAGATATTTCCGAATAATTTAGTGCGCGTATAATTTCTTTAGCATGTGGAATTACAGAAGCACTTACACTAATTGAATCAAGTCCTAATCCAACTAATAGAGGAATGGCTTTGTAATCAGCCGCCATTTCACCACAAAGACTAACCTTAGTATTTGTTTTCTTAGCCTCAATAATAATATAATTTAGTGTCCTTATTATAGCAGGGTGAAACTCTTGATACTGATTTGTCACGATGTCATTGCCTCTATCAACTGCAAGCATATATTGAATTAAATCATTAGTACCAATGCTGAAAAAATCTACATCATCTGCGAAATCACGAATCATTAAAGCAGCAGAGGGAACTTCAATCATAATCCCCAATTCTAAATGCTCATCGAAAGGAATATTTTCTGATCTCAACTCATCCATGCATTTAGAAATAAGTAGCCTAGTTAATTCAATCTCCCGCATAGATGATACCATAGGTATCATAAATTTAATATTTTTATGAATACTAGATTTTAGAACAGCTCGTATTTGAGTTATAAATAGTTCCTCATTATCAAGCAGGAACCTTATTCCTCTCCATCCCAACATTGGATTAGGTTCTTGTACATCAACTGGGAGAACTTTATCACCTCCGATATCAAAAGCTCTAATTGTTAATGGAAGTGGATATAATTTTTCAGCATAATTGGAGTAAACCTCAGACTGTTCATCTTCGTTTGGGAAAGAATCATATTCCTGAAATATTTGCTCGGTGCGCATTAATCCAATACCTTCAGCACCATTCTGAATAATAGATTCGAGTTCCTCGTTCAAATCAAGGTTAGCGAGAATATCAATTTTTCTTCCATCTAAAGTCATTGCAGGTAAATTTTTTAATTTTACTAACTCTAGATCAGCCGCTTCAAGCTTTTTTAATTTCTTTTTGTAATGTAAAAGTTGTTTGTCATCTGGATTTACAATAACAATTCCATTAAACCCATCAATGATTACTATATCTGAATTTTGAATATTTTCGGTGGCTTCATGAACACCAACAATGGCGGGTACATTGAGCGAACGAGCTACTATTGCAGCGTGAGATGTTAATCCACCAAAATTAGTGATATAACCTGTAACATTCATTCTTGAAAAAAGAACTGTATCAGCAGGAGTGAGTGAACTTGAAACAAGAATAACTTCTCCAGTGGATATTCTTGATTTCCATTTTTTCTTTCGAATATTTCTTATTATTCTATTCTTTATATCTTCAATATCCTGAGAACGTTCTCTCATATACTGCTCATGAGAGAGAGTCATAATATCTTGATATTTAGAAATCTCATCGTTCACAATATATTCAGGATTTTTTTTCTCAGATTTTATCCTTTCTAGTATTTTATTTATTAAAACTGGATCATCAAGAATCATAATTTGTGCTTCAAAAAGAGCAGCACGCTTTGCCCCTAATTTATCAACAGCTAAACTAAAAACTTTTGCTAATTCCTTTTTGGATTTTTCAAGAGCTTCACTAAAGTTTTCAATTGCTTCATCAACATTTATTATTGCTTCATCAGTAACTGTTTCAATCTCTTTTTTAAATAAAAATGCATTAGCAATTTTAATTCCTGGAGCCGCTGGAATTCCTTTATAAACATTATCTTTTCCTATATCAATCATAATTCGTCAAAGCCCTTATTAAAATAATCTAAAATTGCTTCTGCCATTTTCTCCTCATCGGGTCCATCAAAATTTAATAGTAACTCTGAGCCCTTTGCAGCTGCAAGGGTCATAACCCCTATAATACTTTTCCCATTAATATTTAGCCCATCTTTAAGAATATAAAATTCTGACTCAAACTTTGCGGCTATTTTTACAATTGTTGCAGCAGGACGAGTATGTAGACCAGCATTATTTATAATTATTACTTTTTTTTCCAGCATTATTTAGTTCGACCTATTAGTGAATTTGCTAACCATTTTAGATTCTCTTTTGCCTCTGATTCTTTAATATTATTTAAGGAATTTAGAGCAATTTTTGTATACTTATTAATTTCATTCTCAGTGATTTCCAATATATTAAGTTTTTGGTATAACTTTTTATATTTATTAATCTGGTTTTTTCGAATCCCATTATTTTCAACAACTTTTAGAAGAGCAATTTTATCTTTACCTTTAGCAATTTCTAGAGCTTTTAGAAATAGGAATGTTTTTTTACCTTCAACTAAATCTCCTCCAACATTTTTACCAAAATCCTTTACATCCCCCATAATATCAAGTAAATCATCTTTGAACTGGAATGCTAACCCTAAATTTCTTCCATAAATTTCTAAAGCTTTAATTTCATTTCTGTTTCCACCTCCGATTTGGGCACCAATGGAGCAACACATTTCTATTAAAGCAGCAGTTTTCTTTTTAATCATTTTTTTGTATTCTGGAATAGTTACATCACTTCTCACTTCAAATTCTTTATCTAAACTCTGCCCTTCACATACATCCAGTACACTTTGGTTGAATGTATTAAGAATATTTAGGGTATTTGATTTAGAATCTTTTAGAAGATATTTATATGCCACAGCAATTAAACTATCTCCGGCTAAAATAGCAGTACTAATATCGTATTTGATGTGTAATGTTTCTCTTCCGCGTCTTTTCTCAGCACTATCCATAATATCATCATGAACAAGTGTAAAATTATGTAATATTTCTACGGAGAGTGCTGCATTATAAGCTTGGGAAAATTTGCCACCAACAACTTTTGCAGTCAATAAAACTAGGTATGACCTTAAATGTTTTCCACCACTTTTTAAAATGTAACTACAAGGCTCATAGAGTGATCTTGGTTCTTTCGTGTTTAATATTTTGGCTAATTTATTATCAATATTTTTAGCCTCTTTGTTATAATTTGAATTATATATTTCATTAATATTTTTTCTCAAAATAAGTCCTCATTCCTCAATATTTTGTTTACTTGCAGTTCTTTTATTGATGAACTTCCAGTTAAAAACATATTTTTTAATTCCAACGAATAAATTAATAATAAAATTGATAACTCCCCTAACATCGGAAGAATTAAGTATTTTTAGAATGGTACCAGCAGATGCAACCATGTATGCACCAAGAGCTATTGCATTAGCAGCAGCATCAAAAGTAGTAATACCACCAGAACCAATTAAAATAAAAGGATGTTTGTTTTTTAATTTTGAAACTTCTGAAATTGAATAGGAGGTTCTGTAACCCCATTCTCTGAAGAAATAATTGTTTGCATCATCATATCGGTTAAAGGATTATGAACAAAATCATATTTTTCAAAACCATTACTTTTTTTATAAGTCACATCTTCATTGAGACAAATATCAATATGGTCTTTTTTACGTTCCGATATTTTAAGTGATTTATCTTCCAATAACTTCTTCATTTTTGCAATGTTCGAAGTTAATTATTTTATATGTAAAATTCATTGAATGTTGAGTACATTCTTGTTAAAAAGCTAAATTGTGAATTTATATAATATATGTAGGAGATAAAAAAGAGGATATATGTCTTATAGTTCTACAATTTTGGGGAGAGGGTAAAAAACGGAGATATAGAGATTAGGCAGTAAAGTGAAGGACGTTGGGAATAACTAATTCTCTGTTTTCGTATTAGTTGAGAACATTACAAATTTAAATAGATATACAAAGATTGTTTTAGAAAATCACAATATACTTATGCTCAAGTTTGTTTCTTACCTGTATTGCAAATATTGCAGCTACTTCAAGTTTTGAAATGTTAAGTTGATAAGCTTTAAATTTTATAAAGCGTATTTGTAAGTTCATATAATATTTAAATGATATGCTTTTCATTTTAATCTCATTTATATGATTAAAATGTATCACTTAACATGCCAATCAATTGTATAGAAAAATGTAATTAAATAGTAAGAATGATTATTTATTATTACTAATTAGGTTGTTTTTACCTATTATTTCTAAAATTTACGAAATGAATAAAGCGTAAAGTTGATACTAAATGGGACACATTGGTTATAAAATAGGACACTTACTACTTTACTATAGAAAATATCCTATAAAGCGGATTGATATATCCATGACTAAAACGATTTTCGATACTCAGTTTTATAATATTTAGAACATAAACCTCCGAGGTTTTGGAAACCTCGGAGGTTTTTAATTAGGCTAGAATTCGTAGATAACTTTAAGTTTGGAGTCCATTAAAAAGTCTAGCATTTGTTCTTCTGATTGGAAGTAGGATTTTATTGCATTAATATTTGTTAAAGTTCCATTACGTAATTTTAGTAAATCCCTTGCGTTAGAAAACTCCCAATCGCTAATGGTTTTTACAATATTTGCTTTAACAGGATTTTCAAGACAATACTTTATTATCCAGACAAAATAAAACTCATCTGTAATTGACTTGCTTTGAGTTTTACCTTGAAATAAGGTTCCACTTCTTATAAATTTTTTGTTTATCGATTTTACATATGAGTTTAGTAACGATGAAATAAAATCGGAAATAAGTAAATCATCGGTTTGTTGTTTTACAAATAAGTGAAAATGGTTTGGCATTAAACAGTATGATAAAATCTCTATTTGATACTTGATCTTATAATATTTTAGTCTTCTTAAAAAAAACAGATAACTTTCTCTATCTAAAAATATTTGCGATTTATTTGCACCACGGTTAAATAAGTGATGATATGTGTTTTTAAGATACTTCCTTGGCTTATCCATTTTATCCCTCTTTTGTTAATTTAATTATTTTAACATTTAATAGTCTCAAACCTCCAAGGTTTTGAAAACCTTGGAGGTTTATAAATTTTGAACTAAAGAGCAAAACCTCGGAGGTTTAGCAAATTTATCCCTCTAAAATTACTTCATTAATTTTAATCAACTTCTTGACAGAATTAAATATATAAACTT
>Ga0164315_10002808_pt1 | contig 13428 bp, 9 predicted proteins | sample GuaBasSedimGuay6_FD_113737 | JGI IMG/M metagenome (GOLD analysis project Ga0164315, IMG submission 113737) | Subseafloor sediment microbial communities from Guaymas Basin, Gulf of California, Mexico - Guay6, Core 4569-2, 0-3 cm | ecosystem: Environmental > Aquatic > Marine > Hydrothermal vents >... | reverse complement strand
AATGCCTACTATTCAACTTATATAGGCATGCATTTTACCTGGATAAATAGCCGGTGGATTGCTGTGGAGAATGCTTATTTTTTCAATTTTGGTGCTGGAAGCGAGCAATATTTAACACTTTTTGGTACAAAACCTAAATGGGCGATAGGAACATCTTTTGCGTTTCAAATCCCCCAGGTTCCATTGATTGCTTTTAAATTAACTTTTATGTATGCTGGTCCCGGAAGTAACTGGTTTAAATTTAATCTTTAACTATTATCTTAAGGACAATAATACCATGTCCATGAACCTTATATTCCAGATCATTTTTTGTTGATACAGGATAATTTTTTTTGCCCCATAAATCGCGCATAGTATAACTTCTGGAAGCATCTAAACCTAATTCATCAAGTGAGAATTGTATGCTTTTCCTTTTATTTGTGCGGTTTAGCAAAGCTACAGCTATTTCGCCACTATTATTTGTGTGTAAAAGTTTAAGCCAGACATCCACACCCTTGTTGTTTTTTATTTTCCTTGCCTGATAGCCCAGACGATCCTGATTCAACGCAATAATCTCAGTATTATTAAGTATGTTTAATGTTTCTTCAGAAATATACCTTAAGTCATTTCCTGCTAACAGTGGAGAATTCATCATGCACCACATGGAAAAATGAGCTTTGTCTTCTTCATAACTCATGCCACGGCCTACTTGTAACATATCCATGTCGTTTACATGTCCCGGTGAGGAATATTTCTTAAGCACTGTGTTTTTGTCGATAATTTTTAAGATTGAGCTGAAACGGTTTGTAATATCACCTGAAATACGCCATGAATCAGCAACTGAACAAACCCATTCGCCTGGGAATTCCCAACAACAAATATTGTAAACAACATCAGCCTTTGTTTGTTTTATTAGTTTGCCGATATTTGTATATGCTTGTTCTTTGTCTAATTTCAACCATTTACCACCGCACCAATCTACTTTTATAAAATCATAATCCCAGTTAATGAGTAGTTGCTCTAAATCAGTTTCTTCGTGGCCGAATAGGCCAACATTGATGCCATATGGATCTTTATCCCAATGCGAGCCGCAGGTGTTTTTGCCTGCATCGGTATAAATACCTGCTTTTAACCCTTTTGAGTGGATATATGTAGCCAATGATTTCATACCCAAAGGGAATTTTTGGGGATGTGCCAGTAAATTCCCTTTACTGTCACGTCCACCAAAGTATCCATCATCAATATTAATGTATTGATATCCTGCTTCTTTCATTCCATTTGAAGCCATGGCATCTGCTTGTGCCTTTATAATATTTTCGTTGATGTCAATACGGAAATGATTCCAGCTTGACCAACCCATAATAGGTTTTTGCGCCAAAAGATAAGTGTTTGCGCCAAATGAAAGAATTCCAAACAGGAAGATTAATATACTTTTCATTTTTTGTTTTATTATATTGGTAACTGCATCACAGAATATTTTTCATAAGTCGTTTTTTCGACAAATCCCAATTTTTTATACATCTCATAAAACCCGTGATAGTTTGAAGCTTCATCATTAACATTTATTGATGGATAACTTTCTATGAAACTGTACTCAGATTCAGAATATGTTTCAATTACTTTGTTCAATAGTAATTTGCTAACACCTTTCCTTCGATAATCAGGATCAATAACAAAACAAACTACTGCTATAATACCTTGAGTCCCTGTGTCATTAATTTCAAAGCGATATTTATCAAATACCATTTCTTTTTTTGCATTTACGTTGCAAAAGCCAATAGGTTTATTATTATGATAGGCCAAGAATCCTTTTAGTTTTCCATTATTTATTTGCTTTATTGCTTCTTTTCTGTTTTGTAATCCAGTTCTTTTATCCCAAATATCATTTGATGCTTTGACTTGATAAAACATGCAGTAACAGGCTGCCCACTCAGGGTTGTCGCAAAATGCCCGGTGATCAAAAAAGTGTAAATAATCATCAATGTGTTCTTTCCCCAGGGATTTTATTATAAGTTCCATAAGCTTTAAAATGAGTCTTGTTTCAAAAATGATTAAAATTACAAATTAATTGAGAAGAATTTTCATCATGTCAATTGAAATTTTAATTTCGTAAAATTAAGATGTAACCCTACGAGGGTTGTGATAAATAAATAAAAGTAATATAATATTCGTATATTTTATTGAAACTTACCCTCGTAGGGTTTTTGTACCAAACTCATTAATATTATTAAAATGAAAATTATAGCCATAGGAAGAAACTACATAGAACATGCTAAAGAACTAAACAATCCTGTTCCTAAAGAGCCCATGTTTTTTATGAAACCTGAAACATCTATTGTTCGTAATAATAAGCCGTTTTTTTATCCTGATTTTTCAAAAGATGTGCATTATGAAGCGGAAATTGTACTGAAAATTAATAAACTGGGTAAAAATATTGAAGAAAGGTTTGCTCATAGATATTTCGATGAAATAGGAATAGGTATAGATTTTACGGCACGTGATTTACAACAAAAATGCAAAGAAAAAGGCAAGCCCTGGGAAATAGCCAAAGCTTTTGATGGTGCTGCACCCATTTCTGAATTTGTTCCTAAATCAAATTATGCTGATTTGAACGATTTACGCTTTAGTTTAGATTTAAATGATAAAACGGTTCAAAATGGAACAACAAAAGACTTGATTTTTAATTTTGATGTTTTAATAGCTTATATTTCAAAATTTGTGACCCTTAAAATTGGTGATTTAATTTTTACAGGAACTCCGGCTGGTGTTGGGCCGGTACAAAAGAACGATCGTTTAGTTGCAAAAATTGAAGGTGAAAGCTTTATGGATTTTAAAGTGAAGTAAATTTATTTAATTAGTAACAGATGTTTAGTGCTTTGATTTTTAGAAGTTTCCTTAACTCTTTAATAATTTAAATTGAACTATGGATATTGAAAAATACAATCCAAACACAAGTTTTTTACTTTATAAAACACCAAATGGCGATGTGAAAGTGATGTTTTGTTACAAAATAAAACTATTTGGATGCCTCAGAAAAAAATTGCTGAGCTTTTTGATGTAAAAGTTCCTGCCATTTCAAAGCATTTTAAAAATATATTTAAAAGTGGTGAATTAGATGAAAAAGTGGTTGTTTCCATTTTGGAAATAACCACTCAACATGTTGCTATCACCGGGAAAACACAAAATAAAGAAAAAATGGGTTTAACTTCTTGGAAAAACTCTCCAAACGGAAAAATCAGAAAATCTGATGTTTCAATTGCTAAAAATTATCTTGACGAAAAAGAATTAAAACCGCTTAACCGCATTGTAACTATGTACTTAGATTATGCCGAGGATCAGGCAGAACAAGGTAATGTTATGACCATGAAAGATTGGGCAGAAAAACTAAATGCCTTTTTACAATTTAACCAAAGAGATATTCTGCAAGATGCAGGAAAAGTAACTGCTGCAATATCAAAATCATTTGCCGAAAGTGAGTACGATAGATATAAACCAATACAAGATCAACTTTTTGAAAGCGATTTTGACAAATTGATTAAAAAGCAATTAGAGGATGGGAATAAAAAATAAACAACAAAGGCACAAAAAACGTTAAAGAACATTGCATTTTTATGTAAAAAAATATTAACGGTTCAAAATAGAACGACCAAAGACCTGATTTTTAACTTTGATATTTAAATATCCTATATTACTAAAATAAGCTTGGGATTAAAAAGCAGATCAAAGCTATTTGGTTAATAACAAACCTGTTTCCCTTAATTTCTTCCAGGTACTTGATTGTAAAAATAGGATGAAAGGACGTTCGGTTTTTTCTTCGAAATCTGCTGATAAATCAATAAGTTTAATTTTAGAAGTATTTTCTTTTAGGCTTTTTATTAGTTGAAAAAGCCATTGAATAATAGTTTCTTCATCCCGGATTTTAATTATTTCGTTTTTCGTATGAAAAGTAAGCTGAGATTTCTTTTTAAGCTTTTTTAGTACAGGTAATTCACCAATATACACAACTTTGTAATTTAATTTCTCAGAATCTGTTTTTTCTGCTATCTGCAAATAACTTTCAATCAGCTGCATGTCAACGGTTGTTTCCTGAATATTAAAATCAAACCATTCCTGCATTTGAAAATCAAATCCAATATCGTGCATAAAATTATAAACGGCCTTGTTTAAGCCTTTTCCAAATTTTTCATGATCCGTGGTTTTGTCAATATGTATTAAATCATTATTGGCAAAAGTTCCTTTTTGTCCCTCTGGCAATTTAATGTGAAATTTATCTGGGTTTTTACCTACAGGACTGTGAATGGTTGTGGTGAATAAATGCCAGTATGCCGAATTAATCAGCTCGTATTCAAAAAGTTGACGTACTACTTCAAGTGAATCAATGGTTTCTTGCTCTGTTTGGGTGGGAAAACCATACATCAGGTAGGCATGCACCATAATATCGGCATCTCTAAAACTTCGGGTTGATTTACTCACCGTTTTCAAATTCACACCCTTATTAATAAGCTTTAACAAACGATCAGATGCCACTTCAATCCCACCGGAAACCGCAATACAACCGGAGGCAGCGATCAGCTTAGCTAAATCTGCTGTAAAACCTGCTTCAAAACGAATATTGGTCCACCAACTGATATTTAATTTCCTTCGTATCAATTCAATAGCCAGTTCAGCTAATAGAGCAGGTGGTGCTGCTTCATCCACAAAGTGGAAACCTGTTTCGCCTGTTTGCTTAATTACTTCTTCAATACGATCAACAATCGTGTTTATTTGGGTTGCATCGTATCTTTTAATATAATCAAGGCTGGTATCGCAAAAGGTGCATCGGTGCCAGTAACAACCGTGTGCAAGTGTCAGTTTATTCCAACGTCCGTCAGACCATAATCTGTGCATGGGGTTTGCTACTTCAATCACCGAAAGGTATTTGTCTAAAAGTAAATCACTATAATCAGGTGTGCCCACATCTTTATGAGGAATATCTTTAATATCAATATTATTGATGTATTTAACTTTTTGTTGATCTAAAATAAATGTTCGTAACAGGTTTTCTTTGTCAGTTTTATTAGATAAATAATTAATGATTTGTATTATCGGTGCTTCACCATCGTCCAAAGTAATGTAATCTACATACTTAAAAACTTGTATGTCACTTAATTCTCGTAGTTCGGTTGTGGGATAACCACCCCCCATTATAATATGAATATTAGGGTAATTTGTTTTAATAAATTGAGCACAACGAAGAGCACCATACAGATTACCCGGGAAAGGAACTGAAAAACCTATAATATCTGGATTATAATTATCAATATGCTTTTTCAATAATTCTAGCATGATTTTATCCACAAAATCAGATTCTTTTTGCAGGTGATTTTCCAATTCATCAAACGAAGCAGCAGAACGGGATAATTGCTCAGCATATTTGGTGAATTCAAAATTTGGACTAATGGTTTCCCTGATTAAATCTCCTAGATCCTCAATATATAGTGTAGCCAGATATCGTGCTTTATCCCTGATGCCCATTGTTCCAAAAGCCCATTCTTCATCAGCTAGCTGAGCAAAACGTGATGCTTCGGGTAAAAAGTTACGGGAACAAATCCGGTGAGCAAGTGTTTCATTTTTAGATTGTAAATATTTTATTACATCGTCAACTGTTTGAATATAAGTGTTTTTGAGAGCATGAATGTGTTGTGCATTTTCAGATAGTTCAAAATTTCCTGTGTTAACTTGTTCAAATATTCTGGTTAATTCTTTGGCAGAGAATATCTCCAAGACTAATTCTATACCTAAATCAGCTTGATAAACTGGAAAACTATGTTGTTTTAAGAAACCTTTCAGATATGCCGTTGCAGGGTATGGGGTGTTAAGTTGGGTAAGTGGAGGTGTTATCAGAAGTGTTTTAGGTATATAGCACATTGTTTTTTTGTTATAGTGCAAATATACTAAAATTCAATTTTTAATATTGATAATAAGAAAAGAAAAACTGACAGGTTAATCCGTCAGTTTATAATTTTAATGCAATTAGAATTATTCTTAAAAACTAGGGATATTTTAAAAATTATACCTCACAAAAGCTTCCATAGCCTCATATTCTGCCATTCCAAGTTTGTCATAAAGTTCGGCTGTTGCCTTATTCCTTTCAATTGAATGTCGCCAAATTTCCTTTTGATCATGGCCTGGGAATAGAATTTCCTTTTGGGTACGATGTTTAAATATGGCTTTTCTTTTCTTTAATAATTCTTCAGGACTTAAAGGAACTGCCATATCAACTTCTGAGGTTTCCCACTCTTGCCAGGCACCTCTATATAGCCAAACCCAGCATGAGCTAGCCCATTTATCTTTCTTAACAATTTCTAAGGCTTTAAAAATTGCATTTAAACACTTTCGGTGTGTTCCATGAGGATCGGTTAAATCACCAGCAGCATAGACCTGGTGGGGTTCAATTTCTTTTAATAGTTTAACAATTAGTTGAATGTCTTTATCTTCCAAAGATCCTTTTTTAATGGTTCCCGTTTCGTAGAAAGGCATTTCAAGAAAATGTATATTTTTTTCAGGCACACCAACAAACCTGCATGCCGATTTTGATTCACCTTTACGTATTAGGGTCTTTATTTTTCGTACTTCAGGAATATCAATATCTCCCGGTTTTTTATTTTTAAAGAATGATCTTATTTTCTTACTTAGTTTTGTTTCTGATTTTGCTTCTTTTTCATTATTAGAATTAAGGTCGTCAGCAAAATCAACAAAACGTATCACATCATCATCCGGCACAGCAATATTTCCCGAAGTTTGATAAGCTACGCTTACTTTATGTCCCTGTTCCACAAGTCTCATTAATGTTCCACCCATTGCAAGCACATCATCATCAGGGTGTGGACTAAAAACAAGCACTCTTTTGGGATGTGGTTTTGCCCGCTCAGGTCTGTGAGAATCATCAGCATTAGGTTTACCGCCCGGCCACCCGGTAATGGTATGTTGTAGTTTGTTAAAAACATCAATATTGATTTTGTAGGCAGGTCCATGGTTTGCCAATAAATCACTTAATCCGTTATCGTTATAGTCTCTGTCTGTAAGTTTCAATACCGGTTTGGACAATTTTTGGCAAAGCCAGATAGAAGCCTTTTTAATGAGTCTTGTATCCCATTCACAATCATGAACCAACCATGGGGTTTTAATTCTGGTTAAGTCTTCAGCAGCAGCGTTGTCGAGTATAATTTCAATATCAGGATGACCCTGTAGGAATGTGGTAGGAATAGATTCTGTAATGGGTCCTTCTATTGCTTTTTGAATAATTGCTGCTTTTTTTTCACCCCAGGCCATTAAAAATATTTTTCTTGCATTCATTATTGTTCCAACACCCATGGTAATTGCTCTACGTGGAACATTTCCAAGTGCGTGAAAATCACCGGCAGCATCGGCCATTGTAATCGTATCAAGAGATATAAGTCGGGTAGGTGAGTTTAATCCGGAGCCTGGTTCGTTAAAACCAATATGGCCAGTTCGGCCTATTCCAAGTAGTTGTAAATCAATGCCACCGAAGGATAATATTTTTTGTTCATAGGATTGGCAAAACTGATAAACATTTTTTACATCTACTAAACCATCTGGTATATTAATATTCTCTTTTGGTATATCAATATGGTTGAACAGATGTTCATTCATAAAATAAACATAACTTTGTGCCCTTAACGGCTCCATTGGAAAATACTCATCCAGGTTAAAACTTACCACATTCTGGAAACTTAAGCCCTCTTCCTTATGCATTCTAACGAGTTCTTTGTAAACACCAATCGGACTTGAACCTGTTGCCAGACCCAGAACACAATTTTCACCCCTTTTTGATTTATTCCTTATTAATGAAGCAATTTCCTCGGCTATCCAAACAGAGGCCGATTCAGAATCTTCAAAAATATTAGTATAAAGCTTTTCATATTTTCTTTCAATTTTACCTTGTACGTTTAAATTTGCCAGTTTTTCAGTCATGATATATATTTTACATTATTTTATTGTCCTACTATTCCAGGTTTCGGGCTGCAAGTTCCAGGTTTTATCTTTCAGGTTTTGCTAACTGTGTACTGCTGATTAATGATTATATTAAACAATCTGCATATAGAACCTACAATATAGCAATTTAACAATAGAAAAGATTATTTCCTCATCGTAACATTCTGTGCATCAAAATAGAGTGCAGCTGCACCGAGTACTGCAATTTCTGATTGTTCTGATTGTACAATTTTTAATTTTTTTAAGCTGTGTTTATATATAAATGTTTTAACTTTTTTCCACATAATTTTTTCAAAAAATTTGAATGCTTTTGATATAGTACCACCTATAATTATTATTTCAGGGTCGGTTGTAAATAAAATAGTTTTAATAATGTTTCCTATATCAAAGCCATATTGTTCAAAAATAGCCAAGGCAATTTTGTCATTATTTAACGCCCTGTTGTACAAAAGTTCAAACTTTATCCCGTATTTTTCTTCAAAAAAACTTTCGGAGCAATAATATTCAAAATCATGATCTCTGTACGGAATGGATCCAAATTCACCGGCACCACAATTGGTTCCTGAATATAAATGCTCTCTAAAAATAATACCGGCACCAACTCCGGCACCAATTATTAATCCCACAACATTAGAATATTCCTTTGCCTGACCAAAATATTTTTCTCCAATGGCGAAACAATTAGCATCGTTATTTACATAAACCTTTACACCAAAGCGGCTTTCAAGTAGATCCTTAAGGTGAACTTCTCGCCACGAAGGTATTTTTTGTACTTTATAAACAATACCATTAGTAACATCAACCAGACTTGGGACACCAATACCTATACCTGCAACTTCATCATCAAAAACCTCCGTGATGGCATTTATCAATTCAGTTAAAATTTCTTCTTCTGTTCCCTTATTATTGATTCTTTTCGTTTGACTTTTAACCAAATGCCCATTTATTACTTTTCCTGACAAAAGCGTTTTTCCACCTAGTGAAACACCAATAATTGCATCTTTAACATTTGCAACCATCCTAATTATTATTTAGTAAATGTAGTCAATAGCTTAGCTATTACTTGGTCATTGTTCATGCCATGTATAATCATTTACAATCTGCAATTTAATGACTAATTACCAATTGCTTATTCATGTCTGTCATAGTACAGCGATGCTGCACCCAAAACTGCTATGTTTGCCGTATCAGTATAAATAATTTCCAAATTTTTAACCGACTCCGGATAAGGAAACTTTTCAACAGACTTTAATAAGGCAGCTGTATATGCCTCTTTTGATTTTGCTACTGAACCGCCGATAATAATTTTGTGCGGATCGACTGAAAACATAATTGTTTTGATTGCATTACCCAGGTGATTACCAAATTCATTAAAGGCTTTAATTGCATCAGTATCTCCACTTTTTGCTTTTTCAACCAGATTTTGTCCATCTTCATTATAAAAAGTCCTGAAAAACTTACCGCTACAATAGTCCTCATAAATACTATCTAAGTATGGTATAGAACCAAATTCACCTGATCCGCAATTTGCATCCTTTAAAAGGTGGCCGTCTGTTATGATTCCTGCACCCATTCCGGTACCAAGTGTTAAACCCACAAAGTTTTTATGGTTTTTTCCTGCACCATAGCGGTATTCACCTAATGCAAAGCAATTCGCATCATTGTCAAGATAAACAGGTACTTTAAACTTATCCTTTAAAATATTTGCTAATGGAACTTTTTGCCACGATGGAATATTTTGTACTTCGTAAACAATTCCATTTTTACGATCAACTAAACTAGGTATACCAATACCAATTCCTTTAACGGATTGGTCGAACAACTCGGAAATAATATTGATTATTACATCAATTATGTCTGATGCATTTTTAGAATCGGCGGGGATAAGGCTATATTTTTTGTCAATTACCTCCATCCCTTCAATAAGGCCTGCTTCAACTTTTGTTCCGCCAAGGTCGACTCCTATTAATTTATTCTTGAGTGTTGCCATTTTAGTCTTCTTTCTTTTTAAAACTAATTGTTTTGTTTGAGATAATTGGTTTTGCCCAAAAACCGATACTTAAAATGTATGCTAAAGCAACAAAATTGAAAAACATTCCTGTTTTTAAAGATGTGAAATCACTAATAAGTCCAATTAATAATTGTACGACAGCACCTCCCATTATTCCGGTCATTAGAATTCCTGCAAAAGAACCGTGATGTTTACTAACTGAATTTAAGCCAAGTGATAGGATAATTGGATACATTACAGCGAGGAAAAACCCACTTGCCTGAAAGGCGTATAAGGATGTATCTGCATCAGTGGTATATAATGCTATGCCTAAACTAACTATTGCAATAGAGGTAAATAATTTTAAAACCAATTTACTATCCATTACCTTTAATAATATTAAACCCAATATTCCACCAATGGTCATTAATCCCCAAAAATTCCCAACCGCTTTTGCACCAATTGTTTCATAATCCAGTCCATGATAAATCTGTAGAAATTTTGACATCCAGTAGGATATACCTTGTTCAACACCTACGTAAGCAAAAATCCCAAAAAAGTAAAGAATAACCATTTTGTTTTTAAATAATAAAAGATAACTTTCTTTTGAGCCCGCTTTTTCATCGTCTTTTAGTTCAACTTTTGGAAATCTTATCCCAAAAATAATGATAATCATAGCCAAACTAGCTAAAGCAAATATCCAGTAAATAGAAACCCATGACATATCTGCAGGCACAATTCCTGATATTAGACTTATGATGCTGCTTTGTTCAGCGGGCGCTTTATCAATACCGGTAACAAGCCAGGAATAAACCTGGGGACTTACAAAGGATGCAGCCCCAAATATCAACTGAGCTATTACCGAAGTAAATGCATAATTTTCTTCTCCACCGGTTACACGAAGTAAAGGGTTAATTACTACCTGCAAGATAGCCATACCCGTTCCAATGGTGAATAATGAAAATAAGAATAGACCGAAAGAAGGAATACCTGCAAATAATATTGAGGCAGCAAATGCCAATACAAATGCAAAAATCATTAATTTTTTCTCGCCAAATTTTTCAACCATAAAACCAGCGGGAATTGACATTACACCATAGGCAATAAAAAAGGAGAATGGTAAAAAGCCAGCCATAGTTTCGCTTAAACTAAAGCTTAAGGAAACACTTGGATTTAATGCCCCCAATATATTTGTTAAAAAAGAGATAACAAAAAATGTTACGAGGATTAATACTACAATAATGTGATTTCTTTTCATGTGTTTATTTTTTAATTGTTTTTTAATTGCCACATAGCCTGTTCCTCTACTGCGGAAGAACCGCAAGTTTAAAATAATTATTTCCTTATGTGTTAATAACTATTTTAAACATAGCCTGCTCCGTTTTTTACGGAGCTTGTTTCATGGGTATTACTTTTAGTGTTTCTATTAAATAATAATTGTTTTTTTGTCAAAAGTACAAATAAATTGTAAAAATGAAATATATTGCACAATAATTTGTAATTGTTTATGGATTTATTAATTTTCAAAATCTATTTTGTGGTTTTATTAAAAAATGGATATGTTTGTCGGAATTATTATTAGGCTTGCTAAATATTCTGTTGATTTAGTGATGTTAAGGTGTTTCTGTTAGGAAGAATAATATTAAATTAATATGAATTATTTTATAGCTAACCAAAGAAACAGATGTGAAAAACTTTAAGAAGAATGAATAAATATGTGGATTGAAATAGTTCTCTATGATTTTAATGCAATTTATTGCATTAAATGTGAAAACAAAAGAAATAATATTTAGTCCTTGTTGATTAGTGTTTGTCCTAAAGTTAATGTTCTCGCAAAAAAACAGTTCGGAGTGCGACTTGTTAATAAGCAGAAAACATACACAATAAAGAACTTTACGTTTAATAAACAAAGTCGCGCCCCGACTTTATAGACCGATATTGAATTAGTGGTTGCAATTTATTAATATTTTATGCTAATGAAACGTATATTAAAACTTCTAACAGGTATTTATCTGCTTGTGCAATTTATCTCTTGCAGTTATAATTCTCAAAAATCTTTGCAAAGCAAAATTTCTGAAACTGATAGCCTAACAGATATCTGGCAATTAGCTCCTGAAATTAATGGAATAAGATGGAATGTGAATAAACCCCATACTGATCATCTGGAATTTAGCGGATTAAAAGTTTCTGCATTAATTAGCTATGGTAATGATGAAAATGGTAGCCTGGTATTGGAGAAAAAAGTTGTGTGGCCAATGTTAAGAACGATACCAAACGACACCCATGCAAGCCTGATATATGATTTTAAGAAGTCGGTAAATTCAGAGATTAAAATAAATGGTAAAGAGATAGTTGCCGAAAACCCTTTTGAACTTGATTTTAATGGTGTTTTGAGTATTCGGTCGAATACTGCACAGGGTGTTGATATTGAACGTATATTGTCACCTGGTACTGATAAGCCCGTTATTGTAGAGCAGATAAATATAAGTAATACATCGGATAAAGAAATTGAAATAACCATTAAGAAGCTTGATTATCTGCATAAAACAAAAATAAAAAAAGGGGTATATGGAGTTTATTCAATCAGGGCATATAATCTGGGTTATGGTGAAAAGACATTAAAACCCGGTGAGAAATATTCTTTTTCTCAAGTTTATATAGCCACAAAAAAAGGTGAAGAATTTGAAGTAAACGTAGCAGAAGAAATTGAAAAACGTAAAGAGTTTCTTCAATCGTTAAACAATTCACTGGTGTTGGAATCACCGGATTTAAATATAAACCAAATGTTTAGTTTTGCTAAAATCAGGGCAACGGAAAGCATTTATGCAACAAAAGGCGGATTAATGCACGGTCCGGGTGGCGCTAGCTATTATGCCGCAATTTGGGCGAATGATCAGGCTGAATATGTAAATCCTTTTTTTCCATTTGAAGGAAATTCAAACGGGAATGAATCGGCAATTAACAGTTTTAAGCATTTTGCCCGTTTTATGAATCCCGAATTTAAACCTATCCCATCTTCAATTATTGCTGAAGGAACGGATATTTGGAATGGTGCTGGTGATAGGGGAGATGCTGCCATGATAGCCTATGGAGCATCAAGGTTTGCACTTGCTTATGGCGATAAAAATACCGCTGATTCTCTTTTACCTTTAATTAAATGGTGTTTGCAATATTGCGAGCATAAAATGCTGCCTGAAGGTGTAATTGCTTCGGATACGGATGAACTTGAAGGCCGTTTCCAAACGGGTGATGTAAACCTTTCAACCAATATGTTAGCTTATGGTGGATATATAAGTGCATCTCATTTATTAAATTCATTGGGGCAGGAAGCTGAATTGGCTCTTGAATATCAGAAGAAAGCTTTGGCATTAAGAGAATCCAGTGAAAAATATTTTGGAGCAACAGTTCAGGGTTTTAATACATACCAATACTTTAAAGGTAATAAAAAACTGCGTTCGTGGATT
>Ga0164315_10002806_pt1 | contig 13433 bp, 11 predicted proteins | sample GuaBasSedimGuay6_FD_113737 | JGI IMG/M metagenome (GOLD analysis project Ga0164315, IMG submission 113737) | Subseafloor sediment microbial communities from Guaymas Basin, Gulf of California, Mexico - Guay6, Core 4569-2, 0-3 cm | ecosystem: Environmental > Aquatic > Marine > Hydrothermal vents... | reverse complement strand
GTATTATCTCTTTCAATAACACCGGGCAAAAGTTCTGTTCGGGCAAAATCTTTGGCAGCCTGTTTTATCATTAGCTGCTCTTCTGTAAATTCAAAATTCATATTGATAGGTTTGAGTTTGTACTTATTTAATTACAAAGATACATTTGCAAATCCAATTCTGAAACCCTCTTCGAGGGATTTATATAGAAACTTAATTACTTTTAAAAAGTGTATGCTAAATTTCAATAACTTAACTAAATTATTTATTGATGAAGCAAACAGCTTACAAGTTTTTTATTTAATGTCATAAATATTTTATAATGTAAGAAAAAGGTAATCAGTATTATATATGTATTATGTAATTTAAATTAATAATTTTATTCAAAAAACTTGGTCAGTTAAAAATAGTCGTTATATTTGTTGCGTTAATAATAAATACAATGTACAAGCAAAATTTTACATATTTTTGGTTTTACTCTTTCAGTTTGTCCTGAAAAGATTAAGACATTATGTTTTATATTTTCAGGAGTTTCAAAAAGTTGAAACTCTTTTTTTTTGCATTAAAAATTAAAAAAAGGTATTGTAAAATATTATAATAAAAAGAAAAACATATGAATATTAATAAATATAATATTATTTCCTGGCATTGGTTCACTGAAAAAATGAACTCATTCTTTTATTATTTCTTTTTTAATAATCTTTTAACCGGGGAATAAGTATAATCATATGATATAACATGAAGCCTCGGGAAAACACCGGGGCTTTTTTTATGACTCATTTATATAGGTTTTTAATACTCAAAGTTGCTGAGTTTAAGGGTATAAAATAAATAATTAGTTGCTTAATAATCATAAAATAAAAAATTAACATGGAGCTTAATTCTAAATTACAAGTGGCAATTCAAGGTGGGGTAGGCTCATTTCATGAGATTTCCTCAATATTTCATTTTGGTTCTGATATTGAAAATGTTGCTTTTGATAACTTTAGTAAATTAATTGATGCGGTTGAAACAAATGAACTTCATGCCGGGTTAATGGCTATAGAAAATACGGTTGCAGGAAGCTTGTTACCAAATTACACATTGTTAAAAGATAAAAATATTCAAATTATTGGTGAAATTTTGCTAAGGATTGAACAAAACCTGATGGCTTTACCAAATCAATCAATTGAGGATATTCATGAAGTCCATTCTCATCCCATGGCTTTGCAGCAATGTGCTAAGTTTTTTAAACAATATCCTCACATTAAGTTAATTGAATCAGATGATACAGCAAATAGTGCAAAAAAAATTGCTCAAGAGAATTTAAAAAATGTGGCGGCCATTGCTAGTATCAGGGCGGCTGATTTGTTTGGTTTGAATGTTCTAAATAGGAGTATCGAGACCAATAAGCGAAATTTCACCCGTTTTTTAATCCTTACAAATAATAACCAGCTAAAAACTGAACAAACAATTCAGAGTAATTTGAATAAAGCTTCTATAAGCTTTTCTCTTCCTCACGAACAAGGTAGTTTATCAAGTATTTTGTCCATGTTTGCTTTTTACAAAGTAAACCTTACTAAAATTCAATCAATTCCACTAATTGGGAAGGAGTGGGAATATCATTTTATTGTAGATTTTACTTTTGGTGACCGGAAGGTATTTGGGCAGTCATTAGATGCCATAAAGCCTCTTATATCAGAATTACAAATATATGGTATATATGAAAAAGCTGAAAAGTATTACCATTCAAATGAGTTGGAAAAGGGTAATAATTTACAGATAGAAGTTAATAGTTTGTTGAAATAGAAATAAAAAGATGTGGTACTTCGACTGCGCTCAGTAACCAATGTGAAAATGTCGAAATGATTCAATGCTTAAATGTTGTAATATTTAAATGTTGTAATGCTTAAATAATGAAATGTTGTAATGACAAATGACAATTAATGACTCAATGACAATAAAACAATTCCAAAAGATAACAATAAAATAAAATGATTGAACCGGCAGAACGATTATCGACTATAAAAGAATATTATTTTTCACGTAAGTTGAAAGAAATTAGTGAATTACGTGAATCCGGCAAAGATATTTTAAACCTGGGAATTGGTAATCCTGATATGCCTCCACCGCAAGGAACGGTAAAGATGTTGCATCATAGTAGTTCAATAGAACAAAATCATGGTTATCAGTCTTATACTGGAGATCCTAATTTGCGTAAGGCATTTGTTCAATGGTACGAAAGACATTTTCAGGTTAGGCTTAATGCCGATAAAGAGGCTCTACCATTGATCGGTTCAAAAGAGGGGATTATGCATATTTCTATGGCTTTTTTAAACCCTGGTGATGGTGTTTTGATACCCGATCCTGGATATCCGGCATATAAATCGGTTGCAGATTTGCTTAGTGCAAATGTTATCAAATATGATCTGAAAGAAGAAAATGGCTGGTTTCCTGATTTAAATGAACTTCAGAAATTGAATTTGGAAAAGGTGAAAATAATGTGGGTGAACTATCCCAATATGCCCACTGGTACCAAAGCAAGTTATGAACAGCTAGAAGATTTGGTAGAATTTGGGATAAAAAATAATATACTCATCTGCAATGATAATCCTTATAGTTTTATCTTAAATGATCACCCAATTAGTATTTTAAAAGTACCAAAAGCTAAATCTATTGCATTGGAATTGAATTCCTTAAGTAAATCACATAATATGGCAGGATGGCGTATAGGTATTGTTGTTGGGAACGAAAAATATATTAACAATATTCTTAAAGTGAAAAGTAATGTTGATTCAGGAATGTATTTACCCTTACAACTAGCTGCTGTAGAGGCTTTAAATAGTCCTGAGTCGTGGTATGAAAATTTGAATAAAGAGTATTTGAAGAGAAGAGAAATGGCAGCAGAATTATTAAAAAACTTAGATTGTGTTTTTGATGAAAATCAGTCTGGAATGTTTCTATGGGCGAAAATCCCACAGGATTATGAAAATTCTTATGATTTTACTGACTATCTGTTAAAGGAATATGACTTTTTTATTACCCCGGGTAAAATTTTTGGTGAAAACGGTGAAAAATATATCAGGATATCATTAGCCGGTAATCCGAAAAATTTGAAAATGGCTTTGGAAAGAGTGACGATTTTAGCTTGAGCATTGAAATTCAATACTCAATAATAATTATAAAATATTCAATTGTAAGCAAATGCAAAATAAAGAAATTTCGATAGCAATTATTGGTGTAGGTCTTATAGGTGGTTCTATGGCGCTGGATTTACGTTATAAGTTTCCTGTTAAAAAAATTATTGGTGTGGATAAAAATCCGGATCATTTAATTCGTGCAAAACAACTTGGATTAATTGATGAAGCAGTAACATTAAACTATGCTATTGAGCATTCAGATTTGCTGATATTGGCCACACCAGTTAGTACGAGTTGCAAGCTTTTACCGGAGATATTAGATAAGATTACTAATCAGGTAGTTATGGATGTTGGATCAACAAAGGCAAATATTTTGCGACTTGTAAAAAATCATTCCCAAAAGGGAAGATACGTTGCTACTCACCCTATGGCGGGGACTGAATTTTCAGGTCCGGATGCTGCAATTGTAAACCTATATCGAAATAAAAATGTAATTATTTGTGATGCGGATACGTCGGATGCGGATGCACTGGAATTTGTTAAACGAATTTATAAAAGTATAGGAATGAATCTCTTGTATATGGAATCTACTGCACATGATATTCATGCTGCCTATGTTTCGCATATATCACATATTAGCTCATTTGCCCTATCTCTTACAGTTTTAGATAAAGAAAAAGAGAAAAAGAATATTCTGGATATGGCAAGTGGTGGATTTGAATCAACTGTAAGATTGGCAAAGAGTGCTGCCAGTATGTGGATGCCAATATTCATGCTAAATGATAAGAATGTGGTGGATGTAATTGATAACTACATAGAAAAGTTACAACATTTTCGTGATGCTATAAGTCAAAAAGATGAAAACAAGATTGTTGCTTTGATTGAAGAATCTAATAAAATAACAAAAGTTCTTGATAAAAAGGAAGAACCCGTTTTGATAGAATCAGCTTATGACCGTTAAGAAAGTTGTTAAAAATAAAAATTTTAATATAAGATTAACACGACTAATAAAAATAAAAAATGGAAGATTTAAATTCAGGACTGTTACCAATTGAAAAATGGGGAATAAAATCAACTGAAAGGCCGGTGGTAATTGCTGGGCCATGTAGTGCCGAAAGTGAAAAACAAGTTTTAGATACGGCAAAACAACTAAGTGAAAATGGTATTCAAATTTACAGAGCCGGTATTTGGAAACCAAGAACACGACCTGGAAATTTTGAAGGTGTTGGGGCAAAAGGTCTTCCCTGGTTAAAAAAAGTTAAAGAAGAAACAGGGATGTTAACAACGACCGAAGTTGCAACGGAAAAGCATGTATATGAGGCGCTTAAATTTGGTGTTGATATATTATGGATTGGTGCCCGTTCATCAGCAAATCCATTTGTGATGCAGGAAATAGCCAATGCTCTTGAAGGTGCTGATGTTCCGGTAATGATTAAAAATCCAATAAACCCTGATCTTGATTTATGGATAGGTGCTATTGAAAGAATTCAAAAAGCAGGAATTAAGAAGATTGCTGCAATTCACCGTGGGTTTTCAACTTATGATAAATCATTATACAGAAACATTCCACAATGGCAAATTGCAATTGATTTGAAGTTGAAATTACCAAACATTCCATTAATTAATGATCCTAGCCACATTGGTGGAAAAAGGGAGTTGCTATTTGACATTTCGCAAAAAGCAATGGATTTGCACTTTGACGGTTTAATGATAGAATCTCATATTAATCCGGATGAAGCCTGGAGTGATGCCAAACAACAAATTACCCCAGCAGTATTAGAAGAGCTGTTACGTAATTTAATTTTAAGAGATAAGAAAAGTCATTCTAAATCTGAACAGGTGGAATTAGATAAGTATCGTGCTCAAATTGATAGCTATGATAACATTATTATGGGGGTTTTAGGCGATAGGATGGATGTTGTTAAAAATATTGGAAAATTTAAAAAAGAAAATAATATAACCATTCTTCAACCAAACAGGTGGGATCAGCTTATGAAAAAAAATTATGAACATGGTGATATTAAGGGTTTTAGTAGAAAGTTTGTTGACCGTTTATTTAAAGCAATTCATCAGGAATCAATTAATTTCCAAACTGAAGTAATGAAGGAAGAAACAGAAGAGAAGATTGTTAAAGTGAATAAATAGTAGTTTGTCTTTAAGTAGTCATTAAGTGGTCATTGAGTCATTAGTAGTCATTAGTGATTATTAGTCACTAGTGGTCATTAAGTAGCAAGTTTAACAATAAATGACAGCGCAGCGTAATGATCAATGACAGTGAAGAGAATGACCAATTTCTAATTACCAATTACTAAAATAATGATTCAAAAAATTCATAAATCAATAATTGAAGGTGAAATTGCTGCACCAAGCTCTAAAAGTGCTTTGCAAAGGCTTATTGCAAGTGCATTTTTAGCCAAAGGTCAATCTATTATTCAATATAAAACCTTAAGTGATGATGCCCTTGCAGGACTGAATTTAATTAAATCACTGGGTGCTCTAGTTGAAAAAGATGATAAAGTGATAAAAATTACCGGTGGGTTTAATAATCCTAAAAGTGAATTGTTAATTGGTGAGTCCGGTTTGGGTCTTAGAATGTTTACTCCAATACTTGCTTTGCATAAAGATGCTTTTAACATAACAGGTAAAGGGTCACTTCTTAAAAGACCGGTAGATTTTATTGTGAATACTTTGAAGGATTTTGATATTGAAATACATTCAAACCAGGGAAAATTACCACTAAAAATTAAGGGGCCTTATAAAAATACCAAGGTAAATGTAGATGGTGAATTTAGTTCACAATTATTAACCGGTCTGTTAATGGCTTTACCTTTGGCTGAAACGGATTCTGTATTATCTGTCTCAAACCTGAAAAGTAAACCTTATATTGATTTAACAATTGAGATACTAAATAAATTTGGAATTGAAGTATATCATAATAATTATGAACTATTTAATATACCTGCGAATCAGGAATATAAACCAATAAATATTACAACTGAAGGTGATTGGAGTGGGGCTGCATTTTTGGTTGTTGCCGGGGCAATTGCAGGGCAAATTAGGATTACGGATATCGATTTAGATTCAGCACAAGGCGATAAAGCAATAGTTGATATTGTTGAAAAAGCTGGTGCTAAAGTAGATAGATTTGATAATGCCTTGGTTGTTTCTAAAAAGGAACTGCTGTCTTTTGAGTATGATGCAACTGATACGCCTGATTTGTTTCCACCTTTGGTAGCTTTGGCAGTTTTTTGTAAAGGCCGCTCAGTGATTCATGGTGTACATCGCTTAATTCATAAGGAAAGTAATCGTGCATTAACTTTAAAAACTGAGTTTGAAAAAATTGGAGCTAAAATTATACTTGATGGTGATAAAATGATTGTCGAAGGTAGTAAAATTACTGGTTCAAAGGTATCTTCGCACCATGACCATCGAATAGCAATGGCATTAGCAGTTGCCGGATTACAAGCTGATGGTGAAATGATTATAGAAGATAGTGAGGCTGTAGGCAAATCGTGGCCAGATTTTTTTGAGAACCTTAGGGAAATTGGAGGGAGCTTGAGATTTGAAAATTATATTTGAAATTAAAAAATTCTCACCATGAAAAAAGTCTCTTAGAAAAGCTGTACCTTTGTTTAATAAGTTAGTTAGTTAAAATTTCTAAAAATGGAATTTACAATAAATTATTTAACAGATTTAAGTGGGAATATTGAGGCAGTTCAAATACCTTTTAACGAATGGAAGGTAATGTTGGAGAAACTAAATAGTTTAGTTGATGATTCGGAATTAATAAATGCTCTTAAAAGACTATCTGTTCAGGAGAAATCTTATGGTTATTCTGAAACAGAAATTGTTGATTATGTGAAAGAAATAAGGGCAGAACGTTATGAAAACAACAAAACTTAAAATTATCTTAGATACAAATATCTGGATTAGTCAACTTTTTGGTGGAATTGTTAAGCTTAATTTTCATAATATAATTTCTTCTAACAAAATTGAATTATTTGTCTCTGATGGATTGAGAAATGAAATATTGGATGTTGTTAGCCGACCAAAAATTAAAAATATACTCAAGGCAAATAAAGTTTCTGATTTAAAAGTTCTATTGGATAGAAAGGCTAAGTCTGTTAATCCTACCATAAAAGTAGATGTTTGTCGTGATCCGAAGGATAATTTTTTACTCTCATTATGTTTGGAAAGTAATGCTGATTACCTGATAACTGGTGATGAGGATTTGTTAGTTTTAAAATCATTTGAGCATACCAGGATTATTAAATTGTCTGCCTTCATGGAAAATTATTTTTAATACGCAGTAGAAATTCACGTTCTCTGAACGTTGTCAGAGCCGTACTACGGGTTTGTTTGATGAATCACTAATGATTATCTTTACTATATATCACTTCATAATAGAAAAAATACATTATAAACGTACATTGTGAACACATTTGGAAGAATATTTAAAATTGGCATATTTGGTGAGTCGCATGGGAAATCTGTAGGAGTAACTATTGATGGTTGCCCTCCCGGTATTGAGTTAAAAGAGGGTGATTTTTTAGAAGATCTTGAGCGAAGAATGAGTGGGGCAAAAGGAACAACACCACGAAAGGAGAAAGATTTACCTGAAATTATCAGCGGTGTTTTCAATGATAAATCTACAGGGGCACCTATTACCATAATTTTTAAGAACGAAAATATACGTTCAAAAGATTATTCACAATTAAAAAATTTACCGCGTCCCGGACATGCAGATTTTGTTGCTTTTAAGAAGTACAATGGTTTTAATGATTATCGTGGTGGTGGGCATTTTTCAGGTCGATTGACTCTGGCATTGGTTGCTGCTGGTGTGGTAGCCAAAAAAATTGTTGCACCTATAAAAATCAATGCAGATCTAGTTGAGGCCGGTGGAACTGATAATATAAACCATGCAATTGATTTGGCCTTGAAAAAAGGAGAGTCCATTGGAGGAATAGTTTCATGTAAGGCACAAAATATTCCTGTTGGTTTGGGCGAACCATTCTTCGATTCAGTTGAATCTGTTATCAGTCATCTTGTTTTTTCCATCCCGGCCATTAAAGGCATTGAATTTGGATCAGGTTTTCTGTCGGCTCAAATGCTTGGTAGTGAGAATAATGACGAAATTATTGATGAGTCAGGTAAAACAAAAACAAATAATGCCGGTGGTATTAATGGTGGGATATCCAATGGTAATGACATATATTTTCGGGTAGTCGTAAAACCTACATCAAGCATTAGTTTAGCGCAACAAACAGTAAACTTACAAACCGGTGAACCGGAAAGGCTTGAAATAAAAGGCAGGCATGATGCTTGTATTGCCCTACGGGTGCCTGTTGTTCTCGAAGCTGTTACAGCAATTGCTTTGGCTGATTTGATGCTTTTGAAATAAATAATACTTGAAAATACTTGGAGTGCATACTATTTAGATATACCTTTGTGATATAAAATATGAATATCATGAAGACTATATCTTTAAAATTAGACGACTTAATCTTCGGAGAAACTGAAAAGATTCTTTCAAGGATTGAGAAATCACGAAACAGGTATATTAACGAGGCGATAGATTATTATAACCGGCTTCAAAGACGATTGATTCTTGAGAAAAGACTTAAAAAGGAGTCTGATCTAATAAAAGAGGATTCAATGTTAGTACTTAAAGATTTTGAGGAGATTGATTATGCCGGTTAAACAATTCGATATTTGGATTGCTGATTTGAATCCAAAGATTGGAACTGAACCTGGTAAAACAAGACCAGTTATGGTTGTTCAGACAAATTTGCTTAACAAAATACCACATCCTTCAACCATTGTTTGTCCAATAACGACCAATGTCAAGAAAGGTTCTGACATTTTGAGGGTTCATCTCAAAAAAGGTATGGCAAATTTGCATAAAGACTGTGATATCATGCTTGACCAAATTAGGGCAATTGATAATAAACGGTTAATTAAAAAAGTGGGGAGTTTGCCTAATGACTTAATTGAGTTGGTTAAAGAAAATATTATGATTATAATTGATTTAGAATAATTTTCAATAATCAATCGTCAATTTCCAAAATGGACAAAGAAAGACTAAAAAAGCTTGCAGATAACCCCAATAATATCCCTGGTATTTATAATTACTGTGACCGGTGGTGTGAGCGATGTACTTTTACATCACGTTGTTTAAATTATGATATTTCTGAGGAACAACATGATAGCCCTGAATCAAAAGACATGAGTAATAAGGTTTTTTGGGACAAATTAAGCGAAATGTTTAAAATTACCTTTGAGATGCTTGAAGAAGATATGAAAGAAAGAGGTATTGATATTAATGAATTTGATTTGGAAGAAGCAGGAAAAGAGGTAGAAGACAGAAGAAAAATTTCCCGAAATCATGATTGTTCAAAAAAATCAATGGAATATGCCGATAATGTTAAAGAATGGTTTGAGTCTTCAGAGGATTATTTAAAGCAAAAAGAGGTTGATATTAACAAACTTGGTAATCTTGATTTATCTGATAAGAATCTGGAAGATTCTGTAATACGGTTAAATGACGCAATTGAAGTCATACATTGGTATCAATACCAAATACATGTAAAAATCAGGCGAGCTGTAGGAGGAAAAATCGAAGAATTGAAAGAACCTGAAGTTTATGAGGAATTTCCTTCAGATGCCGATGGTTCTGCAAAAGTAGCATTGATTGGAATGGATCGTTCAATAGCTGCCTGGGGCGAACTTTATCGACAATTTCCTTCAAAAGAAGATAGTATTCTTGATATGTTGGTTATGTTGGAAAAATTACGCAAAAGGGTAGAAGCAGAGCTACCGGACGCACGTGCTTTTATCCGCCCTGGATTTGATGAGGATATTTGATTGAAAATTGCCAATTGAATATTTGAGTCCACTCCGAAAAGTATTTATCGTAGATTTTCAGCAACTTTCTACCCCGACCCTAAAGGGAGAAGTCGCTGAAAATCAGGACTCCCTTTAGGGTTTGGGGTGAAAACTGATTTTCAAATTTAGCTCTATGTCCCTTTTCGGAGTGGACTCGTATTTGTGACTATAGACAATAACCAATAGTCATTTAACTTTTTAGGCATGTGTTACTTCATAAAACTTATTGGTAGTACAGTATTCTTCTACCTGATGCATAAATGCTTGTAACCTTGTGTCAATAGCTGCATCTTCCTGTCCGTCGTAAGCAAAATTTTCCCATGGAATATTATTATGATCTTTTCTAAAATCATTACTGACTGAACAAATTAATGTACCAGGCATACACGTAAAGGGCATAATATGTACTACACCTGATATATTGGATTCAACCAATGCTGATGCAGAACCAAGAGCAATTGGTGGATCACCATCATAGTCTCTGTGGATATATGGTTCACAACGCTCAAGCATATCTTTAACCTCAATTTCATCTTTCATCACTAAAAGTTCCCTTACATTTTTGGTTAATGAATTTGCAGAAATATGTTGTCCAAACTCCTGAATTTTAGCTTTAAACATACCTTTCAAATTTCCCTTCCACTTACTGTCTCGCCAATACCTGTAGGTTGAGTATTGAAGCCACTCACCAAACGGAGCCATTATGGTTTCAGCACCTAATGCTTCAAGTCTGTCAACCAGATTTGAACTACAGAATGGATTGTCGCGCATAAATATTTCACCAACAATAGCTACAACAGGCTTTCTTCTTCCATTTTTTAGTTGAATTTCACTAAAATCTTTTCCTGCACGATTAAGAACTTCACCAACATTTTTTGCACCGGATTCAACTGATTTAATAAGTTCATTTAAATGTTTTTGATAAACTTTATTGGTTTGCCCATGTATGGTTTCATATGGTCTTTTTTCCTGTGATAACTTTTTTAACATATCAACAGCAACAAAGCCTTTCCATGCATTAAACCTAAATTTTCCCGATTTCTCTTGAGCAAGTTCAGCATAGGAATCATCATTACTTGGTGTAAGTATTGTTGCATCATGATAGCCTAAACGACTAAAAATTACTTTTTGTAGTTTGTTATATTCGCCAAATCGGCATGGTCCATTATGATCTGGCATAAAAAAGCTAGCCTTATCGGCATCAAAGCCTGGTTCCATTAATTTTTTCAGGAAACTTCCGGTTGTGCATATCATTGGGAAGCATTCCTGACCATTGGTATACTTTCGGGCAATTTCCAAATCTATTTCAGTTTGTTCAGGTAATACTTCAGCCTTAATATCACAACTTCTTGCAGCAGCAGCCACCATATGTATCTGATCACTTGCATAGGGCAAATATAATGTTCTGCCTTCCAGTTTATCTTCTGGTTCCTCATGTTTCTGTTTGGCTGAAACTTTATTTGATTTGACTTTTTGATATCCTTCAAGACTATCTAAAAATGCCTCACATCGTGTAATTAAACCTGCATCTGCACTATGCTCATCAACTTCCAGATGTAAATACGGTTTTCCGTTCATTTCCTCACGTACAAAATGAGTAACAAAAGAATCAGGTCCACAGCGGAAGTTTCCTAAAAATACACCATATAAATTGCTATTTTTTTGAATAATCCTTGCTGCAGCTAAAATTTTCTGACTGTTTGGCCAGTAAACCATTTTATATTCGTCAAAAATATTTTCTTCTTCTAATGGTAAAAAATCCACCGGAATAGGTAATGTGTTTTGGTTAATGAGTTTTTCAACCAATCGAAGGTTCAAAAAAGGATCATTTGTATTATATGGACGGCCTAATATTACCAGCGCTTTTTTATCTTTTGGCAAATTGCTCAGAACTTCTTTTCCCCGGTTTTTTACACTTTCTTCAAATGCGATTTGGGCTAAATCTGCTTTTTTTATAGCCTGAACGGTCTTTGACTTTGAAATCCCGAATTTTTCTTTCATAAATTTTGATAGCTCATTATTAAGTACTCTACCAAAATATTTTAGATGTAGTGTTGGAATCAAGAATTTTTCTCTTATTTTTTCATCTGTAAAAGCACTTCGTATCATAAACGGATGTGATTGTATCCATGGACAATTACAATTACTGGTTGGATTGTCTTTTTTTGCTTTTATGTTCACTATAAACGGGATGAAAATATGATCAACTTCTTTTTTAAGTAAATTTTCAACATGACCATGAATAAGCTCAACAGGTAAACAAGTTTCGGCTACCATCAATTCAAGTGACTTTTTAACTAGTTGATGGTCAGATTCATCAGAAATTACTATATCAAAGTTAAGTTCTTCAAAAAACGTTCTCCAAAATGGAAATTGCTGATAATATAGCATCAGGGCACGAGCTATACCAATGGTTGTTTTGCCATTTTTTTCTTCTGCTTTTTCCTGGTAATCACCCATTAACAGATTTGTACGCTCTTCAAACAGATTTGGTATATCTTTCCCTTTCCCTTTTCTTTCTTCAATTTCATACTTTTCACATCTTCCACCATAATAAAGTGCCTTTTTTTCGCCATCAATTCTAACTCTTTGAATTTGACATAAATTTGTACATGATTTGCAGGTAAACCGGTCAAGCTTGAACTCTGTTTTACCCACATCAAAACCTTTAAATCTGGTTTTATCTCCATTATGCATTGATTCCCGTGCTAAAATTGCCGCACCAATAGCACCGGTTACATCAAAATGAGGTGGAATAATAATGGGTTTTCCAATTATTTTTTCAAATGCAGCTACAACTGATTTATTATTAGTAACTCCGCCCTGGAAAAATATTTTATTCCCAATGGGTTTATCACCAACAACTTTTTGAATATAATTTTGAACAATTGAATATGCAAGACCACCAACAAGATTTTCTTTTTCAGCTCCTTTTTGTTGATGAGAATTAAGGTCAGATTCCATGAATACGGTACACCGGCTACCAAGACGTACAGGTTGCTCAGAATGAAGAGCCATATCCTCAAATTCTTTAATAATGTTTATGTCCAGTTTTTCGGCTTGTTCTTCAAGAAATGAACCTGTTCCGGCAGCACAAACTTTGTTCATTTCAAAATCAACAACTACACCGTTTTCGATACTAATGTATTTTGAATCCTGACCACCAATCTCGAAAATTGTGTCAACCGTTGAATCATAGGCTATAGCAGCTGTTGCCTGGGCGGTAATTTCATTTTGAATAATATCAGCACCTATAAAATCACCGGTTAAATAACGACCGGAACCTGTTGTTCCTACAGCTTTAACAATTACTTCATTACCAATTTCTTCATAAACCTCTTTTAAACCTCTTTGAATTGCATTTATTGGTTTACTTGCTGTTGGTAAATATCTTCTTGAAACGACATTATTATCTTTATCAATTAAAACAACATTGGTACTCAAAGAACC
>Ga0164315_10002805_pt1 | contig 13435 bp, 13 predicted proteins | sample GuaBasSedimGuay6_FD_113737 | JGI IMG/M metagenome (GOLD analysis project Ga0164315, IMG submission 113737) | Subseafloor sediment microbial communities from Guaymas Basin, Gulf of California, Mexico - Guay6, Core 4569-2, 0-3 cm | ecosystem: Environmental > Aquatic > Marine > Hydrothermal vents... | reverse complement strand
TCAATCCCGATATCATGGTAGAAGCCTACCGCCTCGATCAGGGACAATCAGCTGAAGTGGAAAGCATCGTTGATGAGGCAATGGAAGTCTTCGGTGATATCGGTATCCTTGTAAACAATGCCGCCATCAACCGGAACAACGCCGTAGCTTTTATGAGTGATGAGGAATGGGAAGACGTTATCCGCACTAATCTGTCCGGACCTTTCTACCTGATTCGGCAATTCCTGATGCCCATGATTGGCAATCGTTTCGGACGTATCATTAATATCTCATCTCTGGCACAGGACGGGGCCAGCGGTCAGGCCGGATATGCCGCCAGCAAAGGCGGATTGGTAACCCTTTCAAGGACTGTTGCAAGGGAATACGGAGCTAAAGGCATCACGTGTAATGTAGTGACGGTCGGATATGTGGAAACCGATCTGACCGACGATCAACTGGCGGAGAATCTCAGTAGTATCTGGCTTGAGTACTGCCCGATGAAGAGAGTGGGGGAGGCTGACGAAATCGCAGATGCCGTCCACTATTTCACTACGGAAAAAGCAGGTTTCATCAATGGGGAAGTTCTCCGGATAGCCGGTGGACTCTCATACATACCCTAATATATACCTTAATCATATAATTTTTTAAAAGAGGTTTAGAATCAATGAGTATCGGAATAGAACGTTTGAATATATACGGAAGCAGCATGTCTTTGTCCCAACGGAGACTGGACGAGGCCCGGGGCAAAGACCCCCAGAAGGTGGTGGATGATTTCCTCATCGATACCCGGTCACTCAATCCCCTGTGGGAAGACACGGTAACCATGGGAGCCAATGCGGCTAAGCCCATTATGGAGGATATCGATCCCGACAGTATCGGAATGCTTATTGTAGGCACAGAAGGTTCGGTGGATTTTGGTAAGCCTATCAGCACCAATATCATCGGTGCTCTGGGACTCTCCCGGAATATCAGGAACTACGAGACCAAACATGCCTGCTACAGCGGTATTGCCGCCCTTGATACCGCGGTGAACTGGATTGCCGCGGGACTGAGCGGCGGCCGCAAAGCTTTGGTGATTTCCTCTGATTTCTCCCGGGAGCACCTCAATACCAAAGAAGAGTTCGTCATGGGCGGCGCTGCAGCCGCGGTTCTCGTGAGCGAGACGCCGAAAATACTTGATTTCGAAATACAGCGTAAAGGAACCTGGTCGGCAGACATTTACGATACATTCCGCCCGAGTGCTTTGGCGGAAGTGGGAAACAACGAGCTGAGTCTGTATTCCTACATGGATGCCCTTGAGGGATCCTGGGAAGATTATGTCAAATGGGCCGGCAGTGAGACAGGATTTGATGACGATCACCAGTGGCTATGTTATCACACACCATTTCCCGGTATGGCTTTTCAAGCTCACCGCACCCTTTGTAATGTCAACGCTCCCCGGAAAAAAGCCGAGGTGAAGGAAGACTTTGCCGCCCGAGTGATGCCTGCGCTCCGATTTTCCAGGCGTTTGGGTTCCACTTACGGCTCAAGCAATATGGTTGGTATAGCCGCTCTGCTTTCCGGGGACTCCGATGTGAAAGAGGAAGACAGGGTAGGGCTCTACGCCTATGGCTCCGGGGCAATCGGGGAATTCTGGAGTGCCAGGGTTATCGGAGGTGCCCGGGAAGCGATGAAGTCCATGGGAATCGAGGCCCATCTGGATGCCCGTAGAGATGTAACAATAGAAGAATATGAGAAAATTGAGTTAACGCGTAAAGATTCCATCGAAGTACCGGAATACACCACCGACCGAAGTTTCCCTTCCGGTCTCTGGGCTTCGAACTACGAGAGAAAGGGCCTTCTCACCCTGGAGAAAGTCGAGAATTACGTCAGGACTTATGCGTGGAGCTGAATCCTTCAAGGGTGGAAATATCCGTTGATTCCGGCGTCGGTCTCATCGTCATGGCGGATGGCGATCAGGGAAATCGGCTGAAGCCTTCGCTGCTGAAGGCCGTCACTGAAGCCGTTCACAATCATGTGGCCGATTCGGAGGTTCGATTCATTCTCCTGCGTTCACGAGGGGCTCATTTCTGTCTGGGGATGGATCTGTCGGCATTTCTGGATAATGCGGACAAAGTGGTGTTTGAAAAAGAAATCCTGGGCTATGCCAATATGCTGACAGCCCTGAATGACTCCCCGAAGACAACGGTTGCCGTTGTGGAAGGTACTGTCAAAGCAGGCGGTGTCGGACTGGCAGCCGCATGCGACATTGTAATTGCTGCCGAAAATGTCGAGTTCGAGCTGGGTGAAGCATATCTCGGGCTTTTTCCGGCCAATGTGATGCCGTATCTTCTTACAAGGCGCATCTCACCCAAAAGGGCGGCTTATCTGGTTCAGTCGGCCGCTGTAATCAATGCCCGGGATGCAAGGGATTTTGGATTGGTGGAAGAAGTCCATCCGCCTGATAAAATGGAATCTGCCGTGAGAAAACTGGGACGACGTCTTGTACGCATCTCACCAAAGGCCACCGAAAGGTATAAAACTTTTGTCAAGGAAATCCTCGATATTCCCTTCGAGGATCGGGGTAGGCGAGCCGTAGATGAATTGGTGAAGATTGCATTGGAACCGGATGTCCGAAATGGGATTCGTGCCTTCACAGAAGGTGATTTACCGGAATGGTTCGACCGGTTTAAACCCGGTTCAGCGCTGACCGGATCAGGTGAAAAGGGGAAGTTATGAGCGGAGTTATTGACTTGAAGGTCGACGGTGATGGTATTGCATGGGTGAAGATGAACGATAAGAAGAACAAGAACATTTTCACTGAGCGATTCGTCAAAGATTTCCTGAATACCATAAATGAATTGGAAAAACTCCCGGAAATCCCGAAAGTTATGGTGCTTCAGGGACTGCACGACGTATTCAGCGCCGGTGCAGACAAAGAGACTCTCATAGCTCTGACTGAAGGCCGAATTGTTGTAAAGGACCTGGTTTTGTCGGAACGTCTGGTGAACCTTGAGTTTCCCATCATTGCCGCTGTGGAAGGTCACGCCATGGGTGGTGGTCTTGCAATGGCCACCTGTTGTGACATTGTCGTAGCTGCCAGGGAAAGTCGGTACGGTGCGGTGTTCATGTCCATGGGCTTTACTCCCGGGATGGGTACTACCACATTGTTGTCCGAACTCGTAGGGCCTTTCGCCGCATCCGAGATGATGTATACGGCCAAGCGCTTCAAAGGCAGTGAGCTTGAACGTATGGGAACCAATATCAACCGTATCGTTACTAAAATGCGCGTTATGCCTGTTGCCCGTGATATTGCCCGGCAGATCGCCGAGAAGAACCCCAAGTCCATCCGCCTTCTGAAATACACCCTGAGCATCAGGAAAAAGAAGCTCTTGATGGATGCCCGTCTCCAGGAAGACATGATGCATAAGATCAGCTTCGGCTTTCCCGAAACCCGGAGTCATATTGACGATTTATACGCTGAATTGGAGAAATAGTGACAACGATTGATCTTTCAGGGAAAACGGCGCTTATTACAGGCGGGACAGGCGGAATTGGTCTGGCTACGGCCCTGGAACTAGGTGCCGCCGGCGCCCGCACTGTTATTACCTATCGATGGGGTTCCACCGAAGAGGAGGATATCCTCAAGCTCTTTGCGGAACGGGATGCACCGAAGCCTCTTATCCTCGAAGCCGATGTATCCCGGGAGGAAGATACCGGCCTTGTCATGGAAGCTGTGAAGGAAACGTCCGGGGGTATCGATATTTTCATCAGCAATGTCGGATTCGCGCTGAAGGCTGAAACCCTGAATGACTACCGTAAGAAATCTCTCTATAAAACCTTCGATTACAGCAGTTGGCCGATGATTGATTATGTGAAACAGATTCATGCCGCTTTCGGTCGATATCCAGAGCATGTGGTTGGTGTCTCCTCCAATGGCCCGGATCATTATTACCGGGGATACGATTATGTGGCGGCATCCAAAGCCCTGTTGGAGGTTTTCACCCGCTACCTCGCTGTTCATCTCTCCGAAGAGGGGTGCAGGGTGAATACCATCCGATTCGGTACCGTCCGAACCCCGTCCTTCGAAGCTATTTTCGGAGACGAGTATTTTAAATGGCTCGAGGAAGTCAAAGGCTTAGACGAGTCCGGTATACTAACTCCCGAGGATTGTAGTAAAGTCGTGTTGGCTCTTTGCAGCGGTTTAATGAACACTCTGAACGGGCAAATCATAGAGGCGGATTTGGGACTTCCCTTTCGGGATAACTCCATGATGGATTATCTCAGGACAAAAGAGACTCAAACCTGAGAGGGCTTGAGTCGTTTACAAACCGCAGAATGTAGGAGAACATTATGACAAAAGATGAAATCATTGAAGTTATTAAAGTAATTATCGAGGATAACCTTGACGACATCAGTGCAGGGGATATCGATCCCCGGAAATCAATGAAAGATTACGGGGCTAACAGCCTTGACATAATCGAAGTGGTATCGTGTTCCATGCGGGAACTCAGTATCAAGGTGCCCAGAGCTGAGTTGGCTGAGCTTCAGAACATTGAAGCCCTGGCCGATAAATTTCTGGAGTACAAAAACGCCTAGGAGATTGCGTGCCCGATAATATCCTTAATTTCAGCCTGGCCGATTTCTTTTTTAACGACAATCCCGATGTGCTGGGAGCGCCGGCGGATTTTGAGGAGTGGATGGCTCATCCGGCTGTCCAAAAAGGCTTCAGTTTTTATGAACAGGTACTCCTTGATGCTCCCCGGGTATCAACGAAGATACTCAGCAATCTGGATGGCCGGGAACATCGGATAATCAACCTCACTTCTTACAATTACCTTGGTCTTTCCACCCATCCCGAAGTGATAGCCGCTTCAAAAGCGGCCCTGGACAAATATGGTTTGGGTTCATCCGGTGCACCCTTGCTCTCGGGAACACTTGATATCCATGTGGAATTTGCCAGAAAGCTGGCTGAATTCAAGAAAAAGGAAGATTGTCTTCTTTACTCCAGTGGTCTTGGAGCCAATGTTGGTGCCATTCAGGGCATTATGCGGAAAGGTGACTATCTCATCATGGATGAGAAGTGCCACAAAAGTCTTGTCGACGGAGGGACGCTGTCCGGGGCCAAAATGCTTTTTTTCGACCATAACGACATGGACAGCCTTCAGATGATGCTGGAGAAAGCCAAAGGTAAACGCACTCTGGTGGTTGTGGAAGGTGTCTATTCCATGGACGGGGATCTCCCCAAACTACCGGAAATCCTGGATCTCTGCGATGCTTACAATGCAGGTTCCTATATCGATGAGGCTCATTCCACGCTTATATTCGGGGAAAACGGGCGCGGGGTGGCCGAGCATTTCGGTGTGGAAGACCGCATCGGTGTATCCTTCGGTACCTTGAGCAAGTCTTTTGGAGGAGTCGGCGGCTTCGTCTGCGCATCAAAGTCCCTGATACGATATCTGAAAGGATATTCCTCGGCCTGGAACTTCTCCTGTGCACCTTCGCCGGCTGTTACCGGCGGCTTGATGATGGCTCTGGAAGTGGCCACCCGTGATTCTTCCCTGAGGGATCTGCTCTGGGCCAATGTCTCTTATATGAAAGAAAGACTCGATGGAATGGGCCTGGATCTGGGCGGCAGTGAATCTCAGGTTATTCCCATCATCATCGGCCCGTCCGGGGAAAAACTAATGGGCTATGCCGGTGCGATGCAGAAACGCGGCCTGTTCCTTCAACCGGTGGATTTTCCGGCTGTTCCCGCCCATGCCCGACGATTCCGCATTTCCGTATCCTCACAACTCAGCCGGGAGGAAATGGACGAGACTCTTAACATTATCGAGGACGTCATCGTCAAGGGTGTACTTTGATTCGTGGATGAAGACGGTCTTCTCAAGTCGTATCGAAGAAAGCCGCTGGCCAGACCGGAAAATATGCCGGTTCAGTTGGATTTCTCAAGGGCTGATATTAAGAAGATTGTCCCTCATCGCGATCCCTTTCTGCTTATTGATAGAATAATCGCACTTAACCCGGAGGAAGGCATTCTGGCTGGAACCAGGAGCTTATCACCTGATATACCTCTCTTTACCGGTCATTTCCCGGGGTATCCGGTTTATCCCGGTACCCTGCAGATCGAAACTATCGGCCAGCTCGGTCTCTGTCTCCATCATTTCATCGGCAGAAACACTGAAACGATCGACTCGGATGTCCAGCCGCCTGATGTCCGTGCAACCCGGGTTTGCGGCGCCTATTTCAGGGCGGAAGTCAGGCCGGGAGACGAGTTGACAATACTGGCGAAACTCGTTGAGTTTGATGCCTATTTCGGCAAGGTGCTGGGTCAAGTGGTGGTTCGGGATACGGTTGCCACCGTCGCTCTCCTTGAGGTGGCATTTCCGGATTGAGCCTTTTTAGTCCCTGTATCGTTTGAAAATTACCACTGCATTCATTCCGCCGAAACCGAAGGCGTTGGATAAAACATTGTTTACCGATGATCCGTCCATAGGTTCGGTAATGACATTCAGATTGATTTCCGGGTCCATCTTTTCATGGTTGGTGGTGGCATGGACGGTGTTTTCCTCGAAAGCCATGATGGCTGCGACAGCCTCTACGGCGCTGGCACCGCCAAGTAGATGGCCCGTCATGGACTTTGTGCTGTGAACCGGAACCCGGCTGCCGTAATCCCCCAGGGCGGTGTTAATGGCAATGCCTTCGATTATGTCCCCGATGGGTGTTGCCGTTCCGTGGGCGTTCACCAGATCGATATCCTCCGGTTCCAGCCCTGACATCTCCAGTGCCTGCCTTATGGCCCTTACGGCACCGTCAGCCTCCGGATGGGGAGCAACCAGATCGTAGGCGTCACTGGTAAACCCGAAACCGCCAATCTCTCCATAGATATGGGCCCCCCGGTGCCTGGCATGTTCCATCTCTTCCAGGCAGAGGACAGCGGCGCCTTCTCCAAGGACGAATCCGTTTCGATCAACATCGAATGGACGGCTCGCCTTTTCCGGTTCGTCGTTTCGGTCGGCCAGGGCCATGATGTTCCCGAAGGACGGGATGCCCATTTCATTGACTGCTGATTCCGAGCCTCCGGCGAACATCACGTCGGCCATTCCGGATTTAATGAAGGAATAGGCCTGGCCGAAAGCATGGTTGCTGGTGGAGCAGGCGGAACTGACTGAAAAGGCGGGACCCTTAATACCGGCTTCCTTGGCGAAGAATGCCGTTCCGGTGCTTGGTATGCAGCTGATGATGTAAGTAGGGGGTATATCGCTCATTCTGTTTTCATAAATGAGATTGGAAGCATCCTGATGGGCCTTGATACCTCCAGCTCCGGAACCGATGATGGCACCGCAGCGCTCTCCGATGCCATCGATATCCAAACCTGAATCTCTCAAGGCCTGTACACCGGCGATATGAGCCATAATGATGTAACGATCCAGTCTTTTGATCATCTTGGGTTGTAAAAAATAGTCCCTGATATTTTCAGGGAAATCCACTTCACCGCCGATGCTGATATAATAGTCATGAAATTTCGTGTTTCGGATTGTTCTTATGCCTGAACGGCCTATCTTAAGATTGTCCCAGTATTCACGAACCGTATTCCCAAGGGGATTAATGGTTCCAAGTCCAGTTATTACAATACGCCGTTCGTCGGGATTCACAGGATTATGTTTCATCGATTATCCTTTTCTCATCATGATGCTGATTCAAGTAAATGATACTAATGGTATTAGGTCAAGATTATCCGACAAAAATCCGTTCCTGCATGTCTGGAACGGACAGATTGATGGAAGACCGGGTCCGAGGATTCTCATCGATGTCTTATCTCGATACGGTTTTCCTCTGACGATCGAAGATATCCATTTCGGACGCTTTGGTAAACCCGAATCTACGAAGACTGGAAAGATTTGTTTTAACCTTACAAATGACGGAGATTCCTTCGCTCTTGCGGTAACCAACCTTGGTGATATCGGAGTTGATATGCAGGGGCCGATCGATACCGGGATGAGAAGAAGAGCTCTGGATGCCGTTTTCACTCCGGAAGAATTGGACGTGTTGGCCCGGGATTCTGATCGGTTCCCTGTGTCAGTATATTGGGCTGTTAAGGAAGCACTGGTAAAGCAGGAGGGTTCGTCAATCTGGTTTGGTATTTTGCTGAGGGTCGTCGATAAGCTGAGCCGGAATGCAGAGGGATGCTGGATCGAGCTGGAGAACCGGTATGTCTACGCATCCCTTCGAATGGGAGATGGTTTCGCTCTAGCCGTTCCGGATGGGGTAGAACCGCCTGAACCGGTGTTTCTGCAAGACATGACAAAAGCCGGTATATAAAACTATTAGCGCATAGACTCCCAGGGAAGGCCAGAGCATCTCTATGTATCTTTACCAATAGTACTTCTCATTTTGGAAGATTCGTAAAAGAGAGCATAAATATTCCGCAGCTTTCCAGACACCGTTCTCATTCCCTGCCCTATGTCGTTCAACTTTTTCGGATATTCTGCTCGAAATAATCCTCCAACGAGACATAGTTCGAGCAATCATTTTTCAACACCCGTTTCGCCAACTGTGAGATGATTAATGAATCGTCGGACTACGCTTGCTATATCCCTTATGACATACCCTGAACCCATCTTTCAATCAATCCCGGCATCAGACCTATGCATCTATGAACTACTGGGGCACAAAAGTGTTGAATCGACTATGATATATACTCATGTAATCCGTGAGTTTAAAAGAAAAGCCCGGAGCCCTTTAGATGTTATGTGATGAGGCAAACTATCATGGCAGATTTAGAGAAACGCATCGCCAGAAAGGTGGATAAGGCCCTTCTGCAGTTCGGAATGCTGAAAAAAAACGACCATATCATCATCGGACTCTCCGGGGGAAAAGACTCTCTGGCTCTCTCCTACCATCTGGCTCGGAAGGCCGCTGCCGGTTATCCGGTTCCTTTTACAGCTGAGGCGGTGCATGTGCGCACAGATTTTGCCACATACCCGGTGGGTGAAGATTTTCTGAAAATTGTCGAAAGCTGGGGTCTGAAAGTAACAGTAATTGATGTGGCGGTTAAGGAGCGGCTGAAAGAGGGCTGCAAGTTGAACTGCTGGTGGTGTTCCACCCAGCGCCGATTGGAACTGGCCCGATATGCTGCTAAAACCGGGGCCGCCAGAATCGCTCTCGGTCATCATCTGGATGATATTCTGGAAACATTTCTGATGAATATGGTCTCTAAAGCTGAGTTATCCACCATGCTGCCAACCATGTCCTACGACCATTATCCTCACACCATAATACGCCCTCTGGCCTGGACCCAGGAAATTGAAATCCGGGAGTTTGTCCAGAAATTGGATCTTGAGAGTTTTACATGTACCTGCCCCTGGGATACAAGGTCACCCAGAAAAACTGCAAGACGTGCGATTGAGGAACTCACTTCCGGCAATCCCGGTAAGAAAGATGCCATGTTCAGGGCTCTTTTAAATCCTAATAACCGCTACCTTCCCGTCGCCGTGTCCGAGAGGATATAATCGCCGATCAGTGGATAACATTTTTATTGAGCTTGAAAAACGCGACATTCTCTCCCGCATGTGTGAAAAAGCCATACTTATCGGGATTCGTGAGTCCGGTGAAACCGTGCAGACTGCCGAAGCCCATCTGGACGAACTGGAAGGTCTGGTGCGTTCCCTGGGTATCCCCACCGCCGGATCTCTCCTGATAACTCTGAAAACCATCCATCCCCGATGGCTGCTGGGAAAGGGTAAAGTGGAGGAAGTGGCTCAGGCCATTGCCGATCTGGATGCCGATCTGGTTGTTTTTGATTCCGATCTGTCTCCGGCACAGCAGCGTAATCTTGAAGAAAACTGGAACACTGCGGTTATCGACCGCCGGGAAGTGATACTGGATATTTTTGCAGACCGGGCATCCACCCGGGAAGCGGTACTCCAGGTAGCTCTGGCCAGAATGAAGTACAGCCTGCCCCGGCTTACAAGGGCCTGGACCCATCTTTCCCGGCAGCGGGGAGGGGCCAAGGGTAATAGAGGTAAGGGCGAGACACAGCTGGAAACCGACCGCCGCCTAGTTTTAAGTAAAATATCCAACCTCAAACGCGATTTAACCAAGGTTAGGGAACAACGGGATGTCCGGCGGAAAAAGCGCCTGGAGAGGCCTGTACCTTCGGTGTCCCTGGTAGGTTATACCAACGCTGGAAAATCATCCATTTTGAATGCCGTCAGCGGTTCCCGGGTTCTTGTGGAAGACAAGCTTTTTGCCACTCTGGATCCCACAACCCGCCGGGTGGAACAGACCGGAGGCCGGGAATTCCTGATGACCGACACTGTGGGTTTTATCCGTAAACTTCCCCACGATCTGGTGGAGGCCTTTCGCTCCACCCTGGAAGAAGCGGTACTTGCCGATGTGATAATCCACGTTGCCGATGCCCACAGCCATGAACTGGATGAACATGTAAAAGTAACCGAAAGTGTTCTTCGGGAGCTCGGCTCCGGTGATAAAACCCGTCTTCTGGTACTGAATAAATGTGATTCCTTAACAAAGGACGAGAGAGAAGCTTTTTCTTTTCGTCATCCTCAGGGTCTGCTTGTTTCGGCACATACCGGTGAGGGGATACAAACCCTTCTGGAAAAACTCGGTGCACGTCTTGATGCCAGCCGCCCCATAGTTACCCTGCATCTGCCTCCCGACCGCTGGGATGTGAGGGCCAGGCTCCATAAAGAATCCACCGTGATTGATGAACAGTACGATGATGAGGGACTCACTCTCACAGTCCGGCTCAGTGCTGAGGAGTGCGGCAGACTCTCAGAGTTTGTAGTTGAAGTTTAACATCCCGCTAAACTGCCGATAATCATGAATATGCAGCTTCAGAGATTTACCGTCAGATACTACCTTCTCATTGCCGTCTTTATAATCCTCACTGCTACACTGATATATTCACCTCTCCATGTTTCAGCGGATGTCAGTCAACCTTCATCAGATTCCTTCCAGACTGCTGTGTTTACCGAGCTTGAGACAAATTTAATTGACCTCGGATCCGACACTTATAAAGATTCATCCCTGAGCCTCGCCAGAGGTGAGTCTCTATCCGATTTACTTCAGGACACCGGCATTTCCAGCCTTGAGGCCTTTGATATCACCGATAGCCTGGGAAGTATTATCGATATGAGGCGGATTCAGGCCGGGCAAATAGTAAATCTCAGGCAAACCTCCGGCGGCCGTATTCAGGAAGTCAGTCTCCCTGTCAGTTTCGATCGTACCGTAACCGCTCGATGGAGCTCACATGGATGGCTGTCTTCTGAACAACTCTCAGATATATTCCCGGTTCCCACTGTAGTTAGCGCCCGGGTTGAAAGCTCCCTTTTTCAGGCAGCCAAAGATTCAGGAATTCCTCTTTCCATCATGATGGAAGCTATCGGACTCTTCAGCTTTGAAGTGGATTTTCAGCGGGACATACAACCGGGGAATAATGTTGTTTTACTCTATGAGAAGCTGCAGAACGTAGATGGTGAAAACATGGCTGCAGGAGAACTCCTGTATGCCGGGATGGAGCTGGATGATAGAAATGTTGAAGCCTGGAGATATGAACGCCTTGATGGAACCGTGGAATATTATGAGGAGAGCGGTGATTCGGTCCGCAAAGCTCTTTTAAAAACACCTGTGGACGGTGCCCGTATATCATCGGGATTCGGCTTCAGAAATATTCCGGCACTGGGTTTCACTGGACTTCACCGGGGAATCGATTTTGCAGTAAGAATCGGGACACCTGTAATGGTAGCCGGAGATGGTGAAGTGATAATTGCCGGTTGGCATAAACTCTACGGTTACCGGGTAATGGTTCGCCATGCCAACCAATATGATACCATGTATGCTCACTTCAGCCGTATTGCAACCGGGATTCTTACGGGAGTTCGGGTGGAACAGGGTCAGGTGATCGGGTATTCCGGTAATACCGGGAATTCTACAGGACCTCATTGTCATTATGAAGTGCATTATTATGGAAAACCGGTTAATCCCTCCACCTTGAAGTTTCCTCCGGGACATAAACTGGAAGGTGATGATATGAATCTCTTTACCCTGGAACGCCGGGCTTTAATTGCCGAATTCAATCTGCAGTAATGTTTGAATTGCGCTACAATAGCTTTGTGAAATACATAATAAAGGCATTATCCCTTATCTTATTAATACTGAGCTCCTGCAGCACGATGAATAATAGGCAGACAATGCTTGCAGCAGGGGATATATCTGCAGACCTTGTTTCAGGTGATGCAGAAGCTCTTTCCCTCAGGTCGGGAACACCCTTCCTTTTTGAAACCGAGATTCTCCCTGCACCGGCTCAGCTGGATGCACTCTGGCAGGGGATAGCCTCTTCGAGTTACGATTTCGATCCTTCCGGCGATTTTACTGTGTTGGATGCTGATGATGAGAGTTGGCGCCGTTTCTCATCATCCCGGGAAGTGGAAGTATGGTTTCAGCGGCATGCTCCCTCCAAAGCAGCTTTAGTTATAATTCCTACATCATCCGGGCGGCTTGTTTTAATTATTGACAGAGATCGCAGGGATAGGAAGCCTCTCCGTGGTTTGAAAGTGGAAGCGGAGTAGGGAGTCCGAATGTTAAAAAATTGTATTATTATATCCGTTCTTTTTCTTTCTGTTTTCACCACTGCGTTATGGTCCGAATCCGGAGTGCTTTCCTACCTTGAAGGCCGGGTAACTCTGGAAAGATCCGGCAGCCCTCAAAAGCCTGCTGAAATCGGAGATACCCTTGTCAGCGGCGACACCCTTTATACCGATTCAAAGAGCTTTGCCGAAGTGGAATTGGCCTCGGGTTCAACACTGTCTATTAAAGAGGGAAGCGTCTTTAATTTCGGTGAAATCGCAGACAATGATTCAAAATCAGGTAAACGCGGTTTTTTTCGTGTTCTCCTGGGAAACGTGAGTTTCAAGTTTAAAAATCTGCTTCGGGAGCCTGAAGTCGGTACTCCGCTTGCGGTCCTTGCAGTAAGGGGAACTGATTTTACCGTTTACACCGCTCCCGACGGTGCTTCCATGACAGTTGTTTCAGATGGTCTTGTTGAAGTTTCCAGTGGAGGGCAAACCGTACTATTAGCCGCCGATCAAGGCGTGGAAGTTGCCGCAGGGCTGGGTTTGGGAGAAACCTTCGACGCCAGGAAAGGTTTTGTCCGGTATGATGCCTTTGTGCAGCAGGCTCTAGAGAGATCTGATTCAGATCCTGTTGGCTCATTAAATGCCATAGCAGAGCAATTCTATGAATATGCTCAGGATGGAAAGTTCTTTTTGGATTCATGGAAGACTAATTATGAAGAAGTACAGAAAACACGAAGTCAGATCGATCTAACACGAGAAAAAAAAGGTGATGAAGCAGCAGCTGAAATTATGCAGACTATTATGAAACCGCTGCAACTGCGTTCTTTAGATTTAAACAGGACATATCGGTTTAACTTTATATCCGGATTATATTTACG
>Ga0164315_10002803_pt1 | contig 13436 bp, 22 predicted proteins | sample GuaBasSedimGuay6_FD_113737 | JGI IMG/M metagenome (GOLD analysis project Ga0164315, IMG submission 113737) | Subseafloor sediment microbial communities from Guaymas Basin, Gulf of California, Mexico - Guay6, Core 4569-2, 0-3 cm | ecosystem: Environmental > Aquatic > Marine > Hydrothermal vents... | reverse complement strand
TTTGGTTATTTGATTTATTATTAATTATCTTATTACTTTCGATCTTATCAGCCTGAACTATCAGATTTGATCCACTTGTTTGTTTCTCTAATACAGATAGATTATCAGGAGTTTTTTCTAGTTTAAGTTTATTAACAGGATCATTTGCCGCATCACCTAATCCAAATGATTTACCGTTCATTTCCTTTTGCTTTTTGATCATCCGTAACCGCTTTTCGGCTGCATCATTACCAAAAAATGACAAGACATTATCGATCTTGGGTCCAATTGTATCGCCAATGCTAGTTTTAGTATCATCACTCAATTGATTATTAATCAGAGTTCCAGCACCATAGCCCGCCGCGCCTGCTGTGAGTGCCCCAGCTGCCATTGTACCGGCTGTTGATCCAAGCAATGACATAGCCCCGCGACCAACAATACCTGCGCCACGGGCAAGCATACCACCCCCAGACTTGGCTATCTTACCCATCTTACCACCGGGTGACTTCATAAACTTACTTAATTTAGAACCACCGGGTTTTTTACTACGATTGATTTTACTGGAACCCTTAGATAATGGCTCACCACCTAACTTCCCAGTCATTTTATCAAATCCACCGGTTAGCCCATCGGCAACGCCACCTAATCCAAATTTAGATAATATAACCCCTAATGCTGCAACAGCTGGACCAAATATCATAAGTGCCTTTAAGAGTGGTCCTTTAAATAATGCTCCCACTATTGCCATGATGCCACCGCCGCCATCATCCTTTTTATCAGTTGCCGCTTTGGTACCATCAAGGATAGCTGTTTCAATATCACCTAATTTACTAATGATTTGTTCATCACGGTCTTGCTGCTGAATAACAACTTCCTCATGCGCGCGCTGTGCCTGATCAGCATCTTGACGCATAAATGTTGCCTCAGCCTTATCCTCTTGGGATTCATCCCCCTCAATGGCTACTGGGATTGGTTCAGGTTCAAATGCAGGTTCTTCTGGGATATCACGCTCAAACGTAAATCCAGTTGAATCACCATCCTCATCTACTTCACCAAATAAGCCAGCCATTACATTTTGATCTAATGGTGCATCACCAGTACCACTATATTCATCATTATCAATGAATGCTGGTTTATTGGTATCCTCACGTACAATAGTTGCATCATCACCATCAATAACAGGTTCAGGTATTGGTTTAACTTCAGGTTCAGGTTTTGGTTTAATCTGCGCTTTTTGTTTTTCAGCCGATTCACGGATAATTTTATTACTTTCCTCACGTTGTGCATCTAGTTCAGATACACGCTCAGCCTCATTCTGTGCACGAATATCCGCTTCCGCATTTAACTTTGCAGCATGAGTCTGATTAGTTTCATCACGTAATATTGAATCACGCTGTGCCTTCTTTTGGGCGCGCGCGCGCGAAATAAAGTCACCGGCTAATTTCCATACAGCCATCATTACCGGGTTATGATCTACAAAACCAGCATACAGTGAACTAAGGTCAAGATACTGTTCAGCTATATTAGCAACACCAGATGTAGCGCGCGCAATAACAGAGTTTCGTTTGTTAAATTCCGCTTGCATTTCAGCTTGAGTTTCTTCATACTGTTTAAGTAGAAATTCTTTTTCAACTGCCCCGGAAGCTTGAATATTATCCATAAGTTTAGTCATACGGGCAATGCTGGTTTTCATTTCATCCCTAGTCGCATCACCAAATTCACTTGTGACTTCATCCAATGTATCAGCAAAATTCTTGGTTACTTCATCCATATCAAATGCATCACCGCCGATACCCTCACGGCGCGTGTTGTTGATTTCTATTTCCTTTTGCTTTGCTTCCTCAGCCTTACCTTCAAGTTTAAGGTCATGGAATTCACCAGTAAGCCGGGTAATGGATTTTTCCATAGCAAGAGTCGCACGGTGAGCATCCTCTTCACGCTTTTCAGTTCGGCGTGATTGGCTATTCTCTTGCACAACATTAAACTTGTGGCGGTTATCCTTATACTCAGTTTGCGCACTGGCTAACGCGCTTTCACGCTTAGCACTACGTTGTGCAAGTGCCGCCGCTGCAAATGCTGACTTATTGTTATCTTCCATTACCCTTTCTCTAACCGTTGACGGTCTTTTTCTAATTGATCTATTAACATATGTGTGTATATTTCACGCTCAAATGGAATCATATTTTCAAACCAATCCATGTTATAACCAAAGTTATGAAACATGACAAAATTAGTACGAAATAAAGCGAATAATTCCCCATTACCAAAATTTATACTAAAAAATCGTCTAAGCCTTCCAACTTCGTATGTTCTTTTGCATTACAGTTCGGACATACCAGATCAAATTCCATTCGCATTGTGGGCATTGATGTAATAAAGTTATCAAGTTTTTCTAAATCCTCACCTACTAACACTTCAATCCAGTCGATAAGCTCCTGTTCCTGAAAATCACTGCGAGTGTGAATAGCATCACCATCGATAACCATTTCCACACATGCTGCAATGATCTGAATACCAGTATCTACATTCTGGATATTTGCAAGTTTTTTATACGCTCCATAGTTTAAATCACGCATCACCACCCCGATATTATCCATAAACATAATACGGTTGTCCGGGCGCACACCAGCACTGGATACCTCAAGCGTACCAATGTTCACCTTTAGTGGAATGCGAGTCCCACATTCACCGGGTCCACGAATTTCTTTAGCCTCAGAGTCAAACTTAATTTGTTCCTCATTTAATAGCTTGTCTTGTATTTGATTCTTACACACGTAGTTGATTTCAACTATATCGCCAACAGAGCGCGCACGGATTTGCATAATTAAATATTCAACGTCATACACTGGAAGGGAATCGATATCCACTTCATTAAATGTGCATGATTTAAGAATATCATCAAGTGCATTGTTTAATTGGTTCGCATCCTGCATTTCAATTGCTTGAAGAACCAACTTCTGTTCTTTCACCAAAAATGGTCGAAATTTAATAATCTTACCATTTGACGGTAAAGTTACATCAAACTTTGGGGTCGATACTATTGGTAGAGCCATATTTTATTCACCTTTTAAATTATTTCAGGGTTAATCCAATGCCTGTAAGCCATCGTCACAGAACATGTAGATACTTCATCCCTAGATGCAAATGAATAATTCATATCATCTATGGAAATTGGGTACGCTTCTATCAGAGTATTCTGATATGTCACTTTACCCTCTTTATCTAGTTGCATTAGATGAACTTTACTTACATACTCTTCGTAAAAGTTCATACTGTTCATTGCAACGTTCACTATCATTTGTTGCCAAATTTCAAAATACTTACGCTCACGTAGATCAGTGGATAGATGAAACGTAAAGTTAACATCAGTATATTGTGATGAATATGGTAAGCGAAAGGGGGTACCAACATGACGGCTATCAACTGTCATAAAAGACCTACCCGGAAAGCTCATTTGATTACACATGAATCCAATATCACCAACTTCTTTAGTGAATGGAATCGGGTGTTGTGCCATCCACGCAACACCATCACCATTATCATCACCAACACCCTTGGGTAATGTAAATGCTACCCAATATCGGTTAGGTGTTGCTAATTCAGAACCACCAAGGCGTGATATCGCCTCTTCTATGGTTGGTTTCTGCTCATTGCGGTCAAATGCCATTAATAAACTTCCTGAATTTACTGTATTTACTATTTGTATTTAGTCTCATTAGATGGTATGATTATTATTCTTTCAAACAAACAACTTAATTCTTTTAACAGGGTCATTCATGGAATTTAAACCATCTACCTACCAACAAGCTGTATATGATGTAATTGAGCATGGTAATGGATCGTTAATTGTCAATGCGGTTGCTGGTTCGGGTAAGACAACTACAATTGTCAATTCTGTTGAACTGCTATCTGATTCACTCACAACAATGTTTTGTGCCTTTAATAAGTCGATTGCTACTGAGTTGGGTAATCGCCTTCCAAAACATGTTAATACATGCACCATGAATTCACTGGGACATCGTGCATGGATGCGCCATGTTGGTGGTCGCATTGATCTGAAAGTAGATAAGACATACCGAATATTCGATAGTGAACAGATTCAGACTGAATTTTCACATAAGTCACCTAGATCAGTGCGGTATGTTGTATCTCAACTGGTAGGGTTTGCTAAGGGACTTGGATTGGTCCCAGCTGAACTGGAAGGTAAGGGGTATACTGGATTACTAGCCGACACCACCAAATCATGGGAAGGTATCATTCAACACTATGGTGTTGACATGAATATTAAGCGCGACGGTAAAACACGATTTGAGGTCAAACAGGAATTGCGTGAAAAAACTGACCTTGCCATTGAAATTGCGCGCCGTATTCTGTACATCGGTATTAAAAATCAGAAACTCATTGACTTCAATGATCAACTGTATCTCCCAGTAATCGCTAACGCACGATTCCCAGCCAATGACGTAGTTTTTGTTGATGAAGCACAGGATATCAGTGCAATCCAGCGTGTTATGCTAAAGCGTAGCCTGAAACATGGTGGTCGATTGATTGCGGTAGGTGATCCACACCAAGCAATTTACGGGTTTCGTGGTGCTGATAGTGAGTCATTGAATAATATTGCTAAGGATTTCAATGCTAATTCTCTTCCGTTGTCTATTAGCTATCGATGCCCACAGGATATCGTGAAAGAAGCACAGTCATTCGTTTCTCATATCGAAGCCAGCGACACTGCGCCGATGGGTAAAGTTGAACAGTTGGGTACATATAGTAATACCAATATGGATACATTCCAGCCTGAAGACTTTGTACTATGTCGGAATGTTGCACCACTGATTAAGCTTGCATTCGCTCTAATCCGTGCACAAAAACCAGTTGGTATCTTGGGACGCGATATTGGTAAGACAATCGTTAGCCTGATTGAAAAGTTAAATGCTAATGATATTACTGATCTGGAGTTGAAACTGTCACAATGGGAGCAAATCGAAATATCCCGAATACAGGAGCGTGACCCGGAAGCAAACGTTGGGTATATTATTGAGCGCGCCGATGCTGTGCGTACATTCATCACATGTTCACATGAGCATACAATTGAGGGAGTAATTGATGCGGTTGGTCGATTGTTTTGTAATAGTATTAGTGGTGCTGTTAAGCTTGCCACGATACATAAATCAAAGGGACTTGAAGCAGAGCGAGTTATTATACTGGACCAACATTTAATCCCAAGTAAGTACGCCACACAGGAGTGGCAAAAGGAACAAGAAAATAACCTAAATTATGTAGCAATAACCCGGTCAATGGGTTATCTTGGTTACATTGAAAGCCCGGATGATTGAGGAATCAAGTATGGATTCAATTGATAATCTTTTTATACTCGCCTGTAAGTCAATTCAGCCACGTGGTAATGTGTTGGATGTTTATAAAGAACACTATTTAAAAACTGATACTCCATATATTCACATAGTTGTGATACTCACGCGGATTGTGGAAAAGTATAACCTGATAACAGTATCCAATTTAATTAATAATATGTCGCCCACACAGGAATGGATGTATGTCGATGAGGAAGTTAAAGATAATGAAAATGAAGCATGGTTTGCTAAAACCGCTAATATACTTATTAGCGCAATTCGGTTTTCCGCGCGCGACAAATTCAATGGTGACTTCACCGAAGACCTTACCTCATTGTCTGAAGTCACTTCAGACGATTCTACCGATTGAAGATGTAAACTGTGAGTTAAACGATAACTTAGGTGAGTTTGTATCATCCTATCATAGTACATGTGGTCGATGGTTACGTAACAATTGGGGATTATGGGATGAAAACTCTGATCTATACAAATGGTTTGCTGACCGTGGATTCATTCATGCGGATGATATGAGTTCCACTATCCTCAAAGCTTATTGGTGCTCAATAAAAGATGTACCATTCAATTTAGAAGATGAAGCCGATAAGTACCGTGACTACTGGAAATCAATGGAAACGATGCCTGTCAATATCATACACACTACAGAGAATGGTACGAAAGTATCAATATCGATTGCATGAATAATTACTCAGATATGGAAGATGGTACATCCGGTCATTGTTGGTTTTGTTACCATGGGATGAGTGATCTGGCAGCTGGAAATTGTGGCAACTGTCGAAATGGTACCCTTAACGCAAAGAAAAGAAAGAAGAAAGAAGAAACAGTGATTGACTCCAGTAAAATAGTATGGACCAAATCTAAGGTACCCATATTAGAGGGTTGGTATTTTTGGAAAAAAAGAGCAATATTTGTGCACAATGATCCATGGATGTGGGAACCATACTATATTGAATATAATGATGGTGGTGCGCCATCATTTTGGCAAGGTGGAACATCCGTACCACCACCCGTTGGTGGTCTATGGACTCCTATAATTCACTGTAAGGATGTCGATGTCAATGTCAAAGGGTAAGCAATTACATATCGCCGCAAGTCAATTAACCGGTACAATATTCGATGGTACTTTATTGCAGAATGGTCGTGTGTGGGGTACAGGCAAACAGGATGTAACGATTGAAGCGTTACTTGCCGTTGCTGAACATACCCTACATTTCGGTGAACCCGTGATTCTATCACACCAAGATGGTACGCCTGAATTTAAAATAACAGTTGAGAAATTATCATGATAGCTTGGAAAGATATATTTAAACCCCGATACGCATTAATGGTAGAGATTGACTATCATATAACACCACCTAGCCCATACGAATCTAGTTCATATGAATATTATCCGGTTATTCGCCGGTTGCCATATAAGCGCCCATGGTCAATGCCGTTCAATAAGTTCTACAATACAATCAATAAGCGCGGTGGTCTAGGCACAATGGTATTTTGTGGGTCATACTTGACATTTAGGAATCTATACGGTATCGGTAGTTGCGAGAAACATAATATGGTTAATGCAATCATATTACAGGGTCCAAATAAAGTGCCACCAGATACACTTGATGTCGATTTCCTTGAGGGGCTTGCTAATATGGAGCATCTTCCAACTATAGGGGATTCAAACCGATCATGATAACTGATGAACGATTGAAACAATTAATGACCGATGTTGGATTTCCAAATTCGAGGTCATTGATGGGTGCACTGCGCCAATGTGATATGGAAGCCGAATTACGATCAATTGATGAATTAAAGAAAACCAAGGATGAATTGGATTGGTTTAAAAGAATCTATCCCAATCATCCCGATTACCCTGATCCATCATCAAAACATCTATCCGAAAATGATCTGGAAGAAATTGTTGATGGTTACATTGACATTTATCCGTCAACCCCTATGAGTGACGTAATGATATGGTTCAGATTTATATATGATGGACAGTACGATCATGGATTATTAAGTAAAATTGTCATGGATAAAATAGTAGACCACTAAGCACACTGGAGTTAATAAATGTCATTACTGCAACGTATTAAAACGGATCAGTTATCAGCCCGTAAAGCCCGTGATAAGTTTAAGACTTCAATCTTAACCACACTGCTATCCGAAGCCAGCCGCCCCGGTTTGGATGATGGTAAACGTGAATCAATTGACTCTGAAGTTGTGGGTGTTGTCAAGAAGTTTATCAAGGGAATGAAAGAATCTCTTGATATAAACTACACCGATGCCATCCACCATGAATTGTGTATCGTAAGCGAATACCTGCCAGTACAACTGACCACTGAAGAACTGACTGATGTATGTGGGGGGTTATTTAAGGTCAATCCAGATATTAATATGGGTCAAGCCATGGGGTGGTTTAAGAAACGATTTGATGGTAAGTATGATGGCAAACAGCTTAGTGAGGTTGTGAGGAAATTTATATAATGTGCGGATTCTGCCTACAACCCAATACCATCGTCGCTACCGTACATCTTAAACAAACTGATGGTAAGTGGACCACCAAGGTATATGAACTGTGCCAACGCTGTAAGGATCATCTGAAGGGTGTATATAAATATGTCAATTGAATCACCACAAAAGTGTTGTACCCATTGTGGTGGTATCAATGGGTACAGCTACAGCCGGATTGAACGATTCTCAGTACAAGGTGACTGGGATTGGCATGAAGCGGCTGAACCAGTGAAGGTAGAACGTGAAACTAAGCCCCGGTGTGATGACTGTAATAAGGTGGTAGTGGTCTATGAGTGATCTATGGATAAACATCCGATTCGGTACCCGGTACCTACAAATCAAGCCATGGGCGATACGATTCAGTCAAGGTCCAATGTCACGTGATGCATTCGATAACTGGTTTGAAGTGTATGAATTCTTTGGGAGTGTAAACTAATATGTGGAATAATGAAACAGTGGTTGTAACTGTATTAACAACGTATCGCCAGCGTAATAAGCTTAAAACTGGTGATATTTACTGGTTAGGTGGTTATATATACATACGGGGTGATTGTATCGATTCGAAAGATGCCACGATTTGTGGTCGCAACCTGTGTAAAGTTGACCGCATTATACCCAAATTACAAACTAAATCGCGGCATGGGTATAAGTATGATAAGTTAGCGGTGATTAATAACACACAACTGGCGAAAGATTCAGTTCAACGTATTACACTGGAAATTGATGTAGTAGTTGACTTTCCATTGTCAAGTGAAGAACTATTACAACATATTCAAGATGAATGCGCCATACAAGCCAAACCAATTATCGACACGATATATAAATACAATACCGACCATACCAAATGGTGGGAATGATATAATGTCTAAGTGTGGATGTGAACGCCAGTAGGGTGGCTATTAGTAGAAAAGGTGGCGCACCCCGCTGGAATATGGATTTACATGCGGCTTGAAACACCCTTGCGAACACTACTATCGATCATCGATTGGATTGCTTTACGGTACAACACTTCCGCTGTATCTTCCATGTAAATAGTATCACCTGAATCATTAACCTCATAATATTTAACAACTGTATCCAATTCCAGCTGATCAAACCCAAATGATGCAACGATGTACATAGTGTTGGTGCTCAAGTCAATCATGATGTCACCAATCGATGTAGAGCGAATACCTTTAATTTCATTCTTACTAAAAACAACAATTTCTTCTTTGTTGTCATTAATGAACCATGGATTATCAATTGAGTTAGTCAATCGATAAGCAACATCCATACTATCAGTCATTACTTGCGCAACGAAATTCATATGATCCCCAAAAGCATTGTGAAATACTACAATTGACATATCGTACCTTATATCCGTGAATTGAGATTACATAATAGTTGAATCGACTCAACTAGTCAATATAATAAACCAATTTCTCAACGAAACTTGAACAGCCCTTCTTCTTTGGCTTTCAGTCGTGCGGCTAATAGCTTGATCGCGGCATCACGTGCCTTATGTTGATTCCGGAAGTGGTTACTATCCATCGTAACAGACTCACCGGTAGGCACATGATGGACACGAATGGTCCAGCGTGGGTACATAGTCATTGGTAGCATTATCGTATTTCTGCCTTAGAATCTGACCATACTTCAGAACGATTTTTCTTACGGAATTGCTCAGTGGGTAAGAATATAGCATTTTCCCATTGTGGTTCCAACACTTCAGCAAATGGTGATCGAACATGCTCCGACAGGTACCGCTTAATGGTAGGCTTAAAGTACTTGTTAGCCCCTGCTGCCTTTAATATCTGATAACTGATGTTCAGGTATTCCTCTTTCTTACCGCGCCGTGTGGCTGATTTCTTGTGCTTTAACAGTTCTTCCATCAACCGCGCGCGTAGCAATGGTGGTAGGTAATGCATGTTCATGCCAAGAAACCCATCGTTATAGAAATCCATTAGAAAGGTCATTGGGAATACATCATAGTAAGGTAGAGTTCTTTTGTGCTTAGGATCATACACATACATATACAGTCGCCCAATTTCTGCGCGCTTAACAGTACGAATATTCTTTTTAAACTCAGGGTCTTCAAGAGTAGCATTGCGATTCACATATTTATTCGCTTCTTTTTCAAACCCGGATAACTGTGCTTGTGCTGCCCGTGCCGCTTTTGACCGAGACTTACCAAATTCACCCTGTACTGAATCACGAAACCATTGTGCTGATTTCTTAGTCTTTGCTTTAATATCAGTATCCGATATGGATTCATCCTTACCAGTACTGGGATTAAATATCTTAAATCCTGCCATTAGTAAACACCTTAATAAACCATTGTTTCACACGCTGCAATAATGATACCTCATATACACCAAAATCATATGATAGTGCCGCCTTACGTCGATTATCAATCTCTTCTTTAGTAATAAACCGACTACATCCACATTTACACACCATCATTTTCCCCTCGTTCATCCAATTCCGGGTAATAGATACCCTTGCGCCACCCGGTATGATATGCAACCATAGCCAAATCCAGTAAATGACAACGAAACTCAAGGTCATTCATATTAGATTCAATGCGGTCCCTATCCCAGTCAATGTTAGTGGTCGCTTCTTTATACGTGTAACCTAAACTAATTTGATCCCAATATGGCTTTAATTCATCATCTGGATATGCATCCGGTAACATAATACTCCCCTAAAGGAGTATTTAGTGATATTTAGTGATACTCATCAATCCATTCATCACCATGTTTACGCCGTGGTCGCTTAGGCAAATCAGGTAGATACCCATCAATCCATTCTGCAAACAGCTGATTATGCTCACGTAAACACTCAAGAATATCTATCATGTGCCCAACTACCCAATCAATACAAAACAGTGGACCAATTAATACAGCATGGGGTACTGCTTTAATCAAGTATTTAATCATATTCATCGTTTAATCCCCAATTCCTTTTCAGTCATTACAACAAATTCCATACCATTCTTATTAGCATATGCCCTTGCCGCCTCCCATTTATTCTGATTCTGAGAGTATGTTAATGTCTCACGTAGAAACCGTGCATTGGTCTTAGTAGTCTTTTTCTTGGGTTGCTTAGGTGGTATCGTTTGACTATAAGGCTTGATTTCTATCAAATAATGAACAATTGTATCATCACGCTTACGATATTTCACCATAGCATCCGTAAAATATCGTCGCATCTTTTGATCAGCTTGATGAAAATAAGGAACAATGATTTCCTCACTACCCCACTTCATAACCCGTGGGTTACGATCCGCCCATAAAAAGAATTTCTTTTCATATCCTGATCGATAAATAATATTATTCCTATTACCCACATACTTACGTGGGTTTTCGGGTAGATACCGCCCTTGATTCAAAGCCATACATATTCACCTATTCTTTCTTATATAAATATATAGGCAATTAACAATGGAACATAACCATAATGGCTTTTAAGCTAGAATACCCTAAAGGTATATCAGAATTCACTGACAGTGATACTTACGCAAACAATGCTGTATCACACGCATTCTTTGAATTTCACCGCCGAACATCTGCAACTGAGTATGAGAATCTAGGTGAGATATCTCTGTACATGCCTGAATCAATGGAAAACCCAACTAATGTATCATGGGATAGTCAATCATTAGGAGTTGGTGGTGCAAAGTCAGAACGTGATTATAAGGCTGCATATAGCACCAATAGGGACCGAGTTGGTCAAATGGTTGAATCATTCACAACCGGAATGGCAGCAAAGGCTTTTGGTGGCTCAGAGGCATCCGGACAGGATATCTTAGCCCATAAAGATCAGAAGATCGTTAATCCATATAATAAAATGTTGTTCAAGGGTGTTAACTTTCGTAATTTCGAAATGGCATTCCGATTCACACCACATACCATCAAAGAATCTGACATCATTTGGCAAATAATCCAACAATTCCGATCTTCAGCATTACCTGAAGAAGAGGAAGGTGGATTCAAATGGAAATACCCCGACGAAATCCAGATCAAGTATAAGTATCAAGGTAATGACCACCCGTGGCTCAACTCATTTAAACGATGCGTAATAACAGACGCAAATATAAACTATACGAGTGCTGGACACTATGCATCAATGCGTAATGGTTTCCCAGCTGAAACCGAAATGCGACTACAATTCAGTGAAATAGAACTGTTAACCCGTAAAGATATTAAACTTGACACTGGACCATCACTATAATGTTCTTTAGTAAATTTGATAAAATCCAGTATAATGGGAAAACCGTTACAGATATCACTAATTCAATATTGGTGAAGTACCGTCCAATGAACAACGCGACTCTGTACACCTACCATACAATTGTTGATGGTGAGTCACCAGAGTCATTGGCTCATAAGTATTTTGGCAACGCTACAGACCACTGGATCATCATCATACTGAATACTATAGTGGACCCATACTTTGATTGGGTACTAACTCAACGTGAACTGACAGCCCATGTGAACAGCCTGTACGGGGATGGTAATGGTCAGTATATCCATCACCTTGTAGATATAACCACCCGCAAACGATTAGATGAGGTTGATCAGGCGAAGTATGTTAATAATCTAGGACAATCAATTGGTGTCATTCCACAGAATATTCACCCGGTGTCCAATATTGAGTATGAAACATCTAAGAATGATTTAAAGCGAGATATTAAGATACTTGCACCTCAATATGTACAGGACTTTAAGAATCAGTTCGAAGACCTTATGAATCGTGAGGGATTAGGTTAATCCTACATGGGATATTAATGAATCAGCATGAGGATCAACTGACTCATCTATCATTGAACATAATATCCCACACGATACAATCAATCCCATTACAATCCAAATCATTAGTGTCTCCTATTATTGAACAGAATATCCCATGCGAATATCCCAGATACTATCACTAGCCCCAATATAACCCACATCATTTAAGACAATATCGCTATAATGGCTATTCCGATCAATCCGATCAATACGCAAATCATTGCTTTCTCCCTTTGTAATAACAATCATCATAACAATGATATTCATCCATGCCAACATCTTTAGCATACTGACAGGGACCAGTACACACATTCTTACTGGATATCATGTCGCGTATAACTAAAAAGATAAATGATATAAGAACACCCAATATAATATAATCCATCAGTCTATTCCCCGCGCCGGTTGTCGTAAGAACCCATCAATTGATACACGTTCATCGATGTCTACCTTTGTCTCTTTGAAAGTATCAAATTTATCAACCATATTTTTAGCATGATAGAATTTACCTGAATCACCATTCTTCCATATATTGGTGCCATTATAAACTACAACCAAGTTATCACTCATAATACTATCCCTATAATACTGTGAATTGTGTACAAATAATTTTTCTATACTTTTCTTGTTACCACCACCATTACCATTGGCACTTAATGAACTTTTAACCTCATGATGCCATATGCAAATAAAATCTTTAGGTGCTTGATACTCACTTATGAATACCTTATGCCCCTGTTTTGCTTTATCCCGACACCATTGCCAAAAAACCTCATGATTGAATTTTCCATCATACCCTGTTGTTGATGCATAAGGTGGG
>Ga0164315_10002801_pt1 | contig 13439 bp, 34 predicted proteins | sample GuaBasSedimGuay6_FD_113737 | JGI IMG/M metagenome (GOLD analysis project Ga0164315, IMG submission 113737) | Subseafloor sediment microbial communities from Guaymas Basin, Gulf of California, Mexico - Guay6, Core 4569-2, 0-3 cm | ecosystem: Environmental > Aquatic > Marine > Hydrothermal vents... | reverse complement strand
CGAATAACCTTTATGGCTTCTTCGTCTGTAGTATCACGATTCCCAGCGTCTTTGCCGATTCGCTGAACTTCACCTAGCAAGGTTATCAGCACACCAGACTTGAATGTGTCTCTGGCTCTTCTGGCATCAAATGAATCGTTTTTAATTTGTGTAGCTAACATCGTTATTCCTCATTGTGTTGTATGATAACACGTTTTAAAAAAGCTGGTTTAAATTTAAGTCTCAGCTTTGGTTTCAATTTTTCATCAAACCATTTGAACACATCATTGGTGTTTGAATTTTGAAACATGATGGTTGTGCCTCGTAAAGTTGTGAACGATGTATAATAATACAAATCACCATCTACGGTTATATCTTCTCTTAATTTACATTGTTGTGGCATAAATCACCGTTGTTTCATTTTATTTATCATTAAAGGATTCATATTCATCAGCATCATTATTTGATAAAATTGCTGGATTAATAATTGAGTATAAACAGTCCTTATGATAAGCAACTTCTCCAATACCATCTACCATTATAGTCCCATCTTCTGACGGTTCAGGGAACGCATTTCCAATTAGTCCAGCTCGTTCATAAGTGTCAGCGGTTACAACATATATGTTCCCCTGAATGATAAAACCTTTTAGTGGTTCTATCGGACGACCACATTCATTACAAATTATTTGCGTCACAGTTTTAAGCATTCTCATATTATTTTGCATCGTATTAAAGAATTGGAAATGGTATAAAGATATATCTGGCTAGGGTTTGCGAATCTCTCACTAAGGATTTCTTCAATACCATTTAAAATACTCTGAAAATTTTTCTCAGTTTTTTTGGCGTAAGTAAGTACCTCAACTGTGCTATCACCATTAGCATCGAAATATAATGGATTGGGAACAGTGAACACTTTAATGTCCAAATTTATAGTTAAAAAATTCATTAACGATGGCGATTCGTAACAACGTAATGTTCCTGAAACAATTTTACAGTATTCACAATTTTTAACCGCTTGACCATTTTTCATATTACTGTACATCAAATTCAAATTTAGTTTCTTCTACTGCATCACGAATCAAAGCGTCCACACGTTGTTGGTCTTTGCTAGACAAATTATTATAAAATTCTAAAAGGTCGGCTTGTTCTATATCATCCAAATCTGATTTGAAGAAAAAACTTGATTTATACATCATGTTAGAACCTGCTCGTAATGTTTAAGTTAAGCCATTATAGCAAGTATAAATACATTTTTCAAATTTATATTTTAAAATGTATACACACGTCACAAGTAAAAATTTATCTGGATTACTTAATCAACTAAAGTCTAGTGCTTCAAAGCGAGGAATAGACTTTAATTTGTCAGTTTCAGACCTTAATGAAATTTCATTCCCTTTAACTTGTCCGGTTCTAGGAATACCACTAAAGTTCAATCGTGGTAAAGTTGAGGATAATAGTTATTCAGTTGATAGGATGGATTCTTCTAAAGGTTACACCGCAGACAATATAGTAATCGTTAGCTATCGTGCCAACAAGTTAAAATCGGATGCAACCTTAGAAGAGTTAAAGAGTATTACTGAGTTCTATTCACTACTTGAAGAACAAGCGTAATAGGAAGTATATTTGTATAAACTCATACAAATGTTGTGAAGTAAGTTGAATCTTCTACCATGAAACCTAATGCTCTTAACCGTTTCAATTCTTCGTCAGTGATGCCAGCTTCTAAAACATCATCAACATCTACCAAATAAATAATGTCATGTTCAGCAGCAGCTATCACGTCTTTGTCTGTATACTTAGAAAGAATGTTCAACCCTTCTAATGTGTTATCACCTTCGATTCTTCCGGTGAAAGTGTCGGAACTAAACAGTTCCAAAACTTTTTCTTTTGTCATATTTTACCTTTGATGTTGTACTAATGGTTTTTGACCGTCTTCAAGATACCAAGGTATCCAGATAACGCAGTCATGACAGTACTTACGATTTAAAGATGTGAATAACGCTAAACTAGTGTTACCACATTCGGGACATTTTCTAGTGGTTGGCTTTATTTCGTCTTTTTTAGCCATTCAGCATATCAGTAACTTTTTTCTTATCCATATCGGTCATAAGAACTTTACGTTTAGTGTTATAAGTGAAGATATGGTTTTCTCCATCATGTAACGTCCAGCTAGTTTTATTTTTCTTCCAATTCTTTTTCATTTTTCCTGACAATTTCTTAGCGTTCGCAACCGTCATTTCAATTTCGTTCTTGAAAAAACCTTCTTCAAGTTTCATTGGGTTTCTAAATAGTAACGTTTTTATTGGTTTTATGTCTAACAATTTCATGGTATATCCTTATATTTTAAACACATAGACTTCTAATCCATGTTCTTTAGCTATATTTATCATGTGTTGACTTCCTCGACTTTCACCATCCCAAACAGATATTAAAGCGTCAGCGTATATTGCCATTTGTACATTACGTTTATAACCAGCAGATTTTCCATATTTTGACCATTCAGCAGGGAATTGTTTAATTGATATATTATGTAATCTGGCATATTTCTCACCCAATAGGTCTACGCCTCTAGCAGTACCAGAAACAACCTGAGTTATTTCTGGAATACCACACATAGAAGCGTTAAAAATAGCCAGTTTTACGGTTTCAAAAGATTGAATGCTTCTGGAACCAGCAATGATAGTTTTCAAAAATTCCTTGCTCTGTTTCTATGTCTTAGATGCAAGATTAAAATGGTAGGTAGTAAAAGAACAACACCCATAAATTTCCCGAACCCTGTACCACCTAAAATGATAAGTGTGCTAACCACAATATACATGTAAGGGGAAGTTTCATAATACCACGTTGGCATCCACATAATTTTTCTCAGTTAAGTTTTAAAAATGAACATCAAAGTGTTAGTTCTGCTAACGATGTTCTCCAATTTTTCTTATCACACGCTATCATTGGCAACTGTAAGTCGAAACTTGAACAATGTCCAGAAGTCCAATAACTTTTTTCTTCTCTTATGAATGGCTTTTTCTGATACAAAAATACTTTACCGTCAGAATCGGTTGCCACCCAGTTAAAAACGGTGTCACAGCACCACAAGTTCCCTTCTACTTCAAAATGTTTAACCATTACAACCACTTCTCCCAAAACCATTTCGGATTCAGGTAATCATACCATCTTTGTTCGCGTTCGGCTTCTTTTAACTTGCTTTTAGAAAGTTGAAGTTGTTGAAACTGTTGGTAAATTGTCTCTTGTAATCGGGTTTTAATTTCAATTGAATCTTGTAAATTATCATTATCAATTTTTACTGTGGTGCGTAATATAGCAATTTTATTTTTATACATTGTCTCTCTTCGATTAGGATTAACAACGTATTTATAATTTGAATACCTCAGATAAATCTACTTTTAAATCGTCAACAGCAAACTTATCAGAACGCATAAAACTTTCAATGGTGAAGTCTTCGTCAGATTTTTGAGCAATACACATTTCACTAAAACAATCATCACAAACATAACCAAAAGTAGTATTATATCTATCGCACATTATATTAGAGCAATTCCTACGGTTACACGATAAAACACCCATCAGATTACTTTACGTTTTTTAGATGGTTTAGAATAATGATACGCTATTACTGCACCTAATACGAAGACACCAGTTATGATGTAATTGGCGTTTAGAAAAGCTTCTAACGAACCTATCACCAACAACACACCAGCTACAAGTTTTAAAAATAATTTATCCATTGTTAATCCACCATATAATTTTAAGCATATGAAAATCTTTGATTGTCTGGTATTCCAGTTTTAGCAACTTCATCAATATGACCACGTATGAAATTTTTAGCAGGGGCTTTCCAACCAGCAGCTTTCCAGATATTACCATCCATATCTACAAAACAGTAGATAGATTTAGAACCGCTATAAGTGCGCCAGATTTTATAATAAACTTTACCTTTAGAAAAGGAAAAGACTGTGGGGAAAGCGTGTTCACCTTTAACATCTAAAGCGTCAACATCTTTTTGAACTCTTGCTACAAAAGCTTCTACGTTTGAATCAATGCTCATTTTGTTCCCCAGTTATATTTAAGTTACGCCTATTATAACAGCCTGTTTGGAAAATGCAAATTTACTCGCAATTCTTTTCAACAACCCTGTCTAAAATGTGATTTAATTTTCTTTCAAAATCAACACCGCTAACAAAAGTGTGAGTGTTGAAATTTTCCACTATAATATCAGAGGCATCAGAAATGGTAGAACTTATAGTAAAAATAGAACCATTTTCGCGAATTTTAAGTCTGGCAAGACCTATTTCTTTACCAAGAAAAACAATTTTAATAGTGAATTTTGGATTAGATTCATCGCCAGTTAAAACGTATAATTCGAAATCACCATTTTTCGTTTCTTCTGGTGTTGAATCCACAATGGTTTTTGTGCTCCTAAAACATGGTGCGTTAGAGGCGACTTCCATAGAATCGTTTAACCATAAATCGTGACGAATGGTATCATAAAGCATATCGGTGAATTTTTGTTCAAGTTCAGCGTCAAACTTTTCATTTTGTGGGATAATAGGGCGACCATATTCACGGTCAATAGATTGATATACGTTTATTAATAAATCATCTACTAAAGCTTTCAATTGTTTTTCACGTAGTAATGACACAACTTCTCCTAATAAACCGTTTTTAAGTTATGCCTATTATAACAGTCTGAAATTAAAAGTCAAGAATAATCGTTATTATGGTTTGAAAAGTGTTCAAAGGATTCAGTGTTATCATTTTCAGCGTTAAATGTAGCCCACTCTGCAACACTTTTAAATCGTATATTGTATGTGGTGTCAAGGTAACCGTCTTCATCAGCTACTAATCCGTATAACTCGTTAAGTTCTTCGTCAGTCAGTTTTGACATGTCGTTGACTATTCTATTCGTGTCGTGTACGACAGAGGAATGGTGCCTACTCATTTATAATCCTTATATTTTATTAATTGTTGTTGTGTTCTTACCGTTCAATGGTTTGTTGAAATAAATTTCAACTTTTTCATCACGTTTGATAATGTTGCGTAGAGCTTGAACCGCGTTTAAGTCAAATTGTAACTTAGGTTCGTGGGGGGATTCGTCCTTAGAATATCGGACGGTTTTTCTTTCGAGGTTAGTATCATCTATTTTTATGTACCATCCTTCCAAGCCAGTAACATCAGAACCACCAACTCTAAAAGCTATACCATGCGCTTGAGAATTAAGAATATCAGCTTCTTCTCTAGTAATAACGTATGCGATTCTATATGGTCTGGTTGTTGCTATTTCAGATAGTAACATGTAAATCTCCTGTGTTACTACTATTTATAAGTTTTTAGATTGTGCTGTATTTACCTTTCTTAAAATTACTTTGGATTGTTTTCAACTCGTTAATGTATATGTCTTTTAATTTATCAGGAGAAGAAATTATATCAGACATTTCTTTTTCGATTTTCATAGAAGAATCTAAAAGTTGTTTAACTTTATCACGTTCTTCAACAGTGAATCGGTAGATAGGTAAGTCAGCTATGTAATCAACATTTACAACACCTATGTCTTTTATAAACATTTTTAAAGTCGCACGATTTGAAAGTGTTGATGCACGTTTCCCAATATCATTTTTGATAGCCAAAATAATATCGCGGTATTTTTGAGAGGTAGCTTCTTGCAATTTAAGAAGTCGTTTATATCGTTGTTTATAATACCTTAAACGCCACTTAGTAAACTTCTCTATCGTTTTAACATATCCAACACCCACTAACACTTTAAGACCAGCAAAATCTAACACGTTAAAATTTTCACTAACTTTTGTTGTTAATTCTAGTAAGGTTTGAATTTGTAAATCTGTTTTAGTTGCAAGATAACCTCTAGGGAACTTAACAACCACGCATATTTCATCACTAGAACTATCTTCGTAGTCTTTAATCGTTCCAGCTTCCAATAATTTATCAAGGCGAGTGATTAGTTTGGCGTAACCAGTGTTGTACGGTAAGTGGGTTATTTTAACTTCAAATGAATTTATACGATTTACCGAAACTTGGAAAAGCCACTTACCATTTTTATCTTGACTGTATGCTTTAGAGTCAAACGGGTAAAATTCTGGCATCACATCTTTTACTGCTTTACCGTTTAAAAATGTAATTTGAGATTTTATAATATCGCTTAAACTTCTAGGTAGTATAGTTGAAGCAAAACCTACAGCAATACCTTCAGATGGATTCAACAGTGTTAGCGGTATTAACGGTAGAAAGTTTTTAGGTTCGTGGCGTGTTTGGTCATAGTTATCAATCATTTCAATCAATTCTATGTCAGCTAACACCACGTCCTTTGTAAACTGAGAAAGTTTAACAGAAGTATATCGTGCGTGACCGTATGATGTGGGTGCTAATAACGTTCCAAATGCCCCGTAACCATCGAATAATGGTATATTGTTACCGTAAGGGGCAGTAAGCGTGTTTATGGCACCAGAAGGTTCTTGGTGTGGGTGAATAGGCATTGTTGCGCCAGCTAATGTGGCTGTCTTTTCTTTATCACCTTTACGCGCCATCCATAGGACACGTCTACCACCAGTTTTTAAACCATCACAGATGGAAACTAATGCCCTGTTTTGTATGACATAAAGTGCGTAATTTTTTCTTTGTTGCTCTATATAATCAGAGCTTTTTTGTGTCTTTGTCAAAATATAAATCTCTTCCGTTTGAGTTTAAGCCAGTGTTCCAACGTTTACTGTGTGTCATATTTACAACACCGCGTAATGTATCATCACTAATTTCGTCCATATTTGAAGCTATATCAATATCTTCAATAATAGCCCACAACTTTTTAACCATCCCTTGAAGTTCGCACTTGCTAACATCTTTTAATGGTATACCAGTCGCTTCACCGTTTTCAATATCATCTAACATTGTATAAACCCCATTGTTTTAAAATATTCGATTATGTTAAAGAATCCTTTAGCCATAACCATATCATTCTTAATAATTATAGGGGATGGGTGCCCGTTTGTAAACTTTAAAACTTCAAAACTTTCGACTAGTTCACAGTTTATATTCTGCCATTCTAAAAAAGCTTGAATAGCTACTACTTCTGAACTTTCAGCACTGGTTGTCATTAAAATTAAATCAGTCATTATCATTTCAATTTAAAAAATCTACAATACCGTGGAAACCAAAAGCCGAAATCATATCATATTCCATGAGCATGGGTCTAGCTTTGTACAGGTGCAATTTAGCAGTGTTGTTAGTTAGTTTCTTAGCGTTCATTTCGACTTTAAATTTAGTACCGTTCCAATCTAAGAAATGTTTTATGAGTTTGAATTCTTCATTGTTGATAGTATCCGTTAATACTGTATACACGTTATTAAGCCCTGTTATTCCATAATTTTATTACATCATCGAAACCGTCACCCAAAACCGAACCATTACACTTTGGATTCAGGCAACCACATTGCCACACAGTTTTTTCACGATTGATAGGATATATCGCATCAACATCTTTAATATCTACACTATCACCACAAAAGGGACAATCTAACAATTTTTCTTCTACCATCGTCCATCCTTAAATTCACCAAAAAATAGGCCAGTATCTATAAACTTATTCCAGTTATCTCTAAGTTCATTTTTGTTATAGTCTACCATATTATTACGCTTAGATGCACTCATAATACTTTCAGCTTTCACTTTCTGAGAATACATACTGAAACATTTACACGCTGCATACCTACCATTATCGAACAACCAAACTTTAGGTTTAGCTTCACACTTAGTACAGTCTTTCCAATCTTCCGGTTTATAACCAGCAGATTCTAATGTCTTATAATCATCTATAAGGTCATAACCGTCCCAATTATATCTCACCACGACACGTCAAAATAAATGTAATAGTAGTTACCTTCTCTAGTCAGATACGGTTTACATAGGTCGCGAAGTTTAATAAGGTCTTGATTTGTTTCATCACCCCATTCGTCTTCTTCGTGCAGCACCATGAATTTGAAAATCGAATCATTATTGAACGCTTGATTACCATAGCTAGAATTTAAAATCATATGGTGTAATCGTGTTCGTATTGGGTCACTACCATTTTCCAGATAGAAGACCGTGCTGGCTGGGTGGTATTTGATTCCTAGTTCATTACATTCCACAATCTGTAAAACTTCTAAGACTTTAGAATATGAAACCGTTTGAATGGTTTTAGCTTCTAAATCTTGCATTATTCTTTACCTACAATTTTATCAATGTGGATTGGGACATAGTTGATGAATTCACAATTAACGTTCTTATGATGAACACCGCCAACGAACTCATTTTTACTCGCCAATTTATCAGGGTCTAAATGAACATGACCGTGAACGTTGATACCATCGTTATTTTCCATTAAAGGGAAATGTGTGATTTTTAAAGTTACTCCTTCGTAAACCATTTCTTTACAGACGTAAACTTCATCCCAACCTATATTTTTAAATTTTCTATGTTGCACATCATGATTACCTAATACTAGAATTTTATAACCGTTCATACGTTCCATTATGCGAGTTCTTTCCGTCCTATTGCATAAAGAAAAGTCACCAACATTGATAACAACGTCTTCCGGTTTCACCATCATGTTATGAAATTCAACTAACTTATTCTCCATATCATCTAAATCGTTAAATGGTCGTTTGGAATACGATAAAATGTTTTTGTGACCGAAATGATAATCAGATATAAACCATATATCGCCAGCAAAGTTGTTCAACTTACTTTCAGATTCGTCAAATTCGGGGAAGGATTCAAAATAATCATTATGGTAATATCTTGGACGACATTTACCGTGATAGTAGACGGGCTGTTTAAGCCATTTGATGTATGTTTCTTTAAGAGTCATTTATTTTTTCGCAGGTCTTTACAAATATATATCTATGAACATCTATCGCAATCCTCGCAAGGATATTCTTGTTCAGCTTCACCTTGTACTACTGGACACGTTTCATCTTCACAATATTTACAACCGTGAATACTGCAACAATGACTAGTATGAACACCAACTTTATCAACTACAGAAATTTTCAATTGAAAAAGGTGAGATTTCATTTCATCATGGCTAGGTGTTCCAGATGGTATTAGGTTAAAGAACTTTTCAAATTCTTCTACATCAACATTAACGATTTTACCAATATCACATAATGGCTTTAAAATAGTTTCAGCTTCAGCTAATAGCTTCTGCGCAGCTTCAATCTTAACTCTTGCCCTAGCTACAGAATTTCTTTGGATATATGTTAAATTCATAATCATCCCCATTTAAGTTGTAATGATTATAACAGTTGAGAACAATTAAAGCAAATTATGCGGTTTTAAGTTTCGGTTTATATTCCAATTCTATTTTAGAAAGAACATCATCACCAAATTCATCCCAATCCACACATAAACGGTTAAAGCGTATGTATTGTATGAGCGGACAACCTTGTGCTGCATCATCAATGTAAAGATTAGCATATACTTTTCCGCTGTTAGTCCAAGTGTGTTGGTCTGGATTCTCATTAATACCGTAAAAATTTGTAACACCGTTATCTTTCAAATACTTAACAGCTTCATCTAAGTATTCATCGGAACGCATTGTTAAGAGTATTAACTTTGCGCCAGCATCTTGAAATTTTTTCATCCATTCTATAGCTTTTGGAACTGGTTCACCAATTGTAGGATAAGTATGGTCAACTATGGTACCGTCAAAATCAATCGCTATTATCATCTGCATGTCTGTCTCTATATTCTAAATATTCTAAATATTCTTTAACGAAAATACTAGCCAAAAATGCTAATATCATAGTGTTGTCTGCGCTTACTCCGAAATATAAACATATCGTTACTACAATTGGGATTGGTATTAATGACCAGCCAAAAAATTTGAGATAGTTTACACATATCTCCTTTACTACAACGGTTTTCATACTACTATCATATAAAAAATAACAGTTATTATCGCTACAGTCCAAACTTTGAACGGTTTACCGTCTTGTAAAGAATTAACCAATACTGTTAATACAGTCAGGAAAAAAACTTTAAAAAATAAAATATATGTTACATCTTCCATATTTGCTCCTATGTTATCTTACCAGCCCCAGTTCCTTTCGATAGCATTTTCCAACGTATTTTATCTTTATACAGCTTTATACCATCGACCTTTGTTTGAACATAAGGAAGGTCTGGATTGTTAAAATCGTTTAAAACTTCTTGCATTCTTGTAGCTCTGCTTCCATATACTCTACCGATTTTAACATAATCAAAACCTTCAAGTATAGCAACTTTATTATTCGTATAATCGCCAGTGACAAAATATGTGCAAATTTGTCCAACAATTTCTGTGAACAACACACCACTTAATTCCGGTGGAATCATTTGACGATGTGCGTTATAAGAGTTCATTTCACCGCGAACTGTAAAATTGTGAGAGAGTGACGCAAACTTTCTAATGCGTTTATCTTTAGAACTTTTTATAGCATAACGTTTTAAAAACTTTTGGAAGGATTTAGCATTACCACCAGCATGACTTAAAGCATCATGGATTGCACGAAATACATTATTCTCCTGTGCTGACCAACCAGGGTGTGAATCTTCGTTGGGTGTCTTATACACATATAAATGGTTATTAATCGTTATGTCAGCTATAACATCATTTACACTCTTATACGGGTCTTCAACAACATATTCTACATCAAGTTTTCTAAATGCTCGTTTAGCTAAACGCTCATTAGATTGGATGATTTTTCTCCACGCATCCACAGCTTCATCTTCTACCATTGGCGCGTCAGCATAAGCTTCAGCAACCACTACTGCATAAGCAAATAGTTCTTTACCGTGTACTTCAACACCTTCTAATAATTTATGAATTTCTTTTAATTTCATACTACAATCCTTTACGGTTTAATAGTATTTATTCACAATTCAAAATTATAAGTAATAATCTATAGTCCAAACTGTTTAAATAATCTTCATGACATAAATGGAAGAAATATTTCACCCGATGTAATAAAAAAATTATCATCATTTAACCAACCTAGCAAGGCGTTTTTCAGGTTTAATTCTATAAACGTAAGAACCTCCTGTCATGTGTACTTTCCAGCGTTTTTCAACATGTTCTAACCAGATTTTCCAACCATCTTCGGTTTTAACTGGCAACCACGCAATTACGGTATACCATTCCGTTTTTTTTATTATTTCTTTAGCTTTCCACTTCATCTTCTGTTTTTTCCTTTTCGTATATAAATGCAAACGTGGTGAAACTTTCTGAATGTTTGACTACGGGTTCATAATCTTTGTGTCTGTATTGAACGTAATCATTTTTAACATCTAAAATTATTGCTGTATTAGAATCACTAAACGGGTCACATGATTTTCTAACCCACAATTCACCAATCTTAGGTGGTATTATTTCTGGTTCTGAGAATAAATCTATAAACCATTTTAATGGTGCGAAATAATGTTTTGAAGCTTTTACTGGCATACTCATGTTAACCACTCTTTTCTTGTGTCGGTGTCATCGTTAAACAACATTGTTAAAGTTTCACCCATTTTACCATCATCTACAATTTCATAACAATATTTATCCAAATTTTTCATGATGATTTTCCAATCTTCTTTCACCATACTACCCAAACCTTTATAATATGCTATCTCCCAACCACGATATTTACTCTTTTCATTATTGAACTCTTCTAATGTCGGAAAATGAACACGCTCTGTCTTTTTAGAAGCCACAACGTTAGGAGCGTTCAAACGATATACCGTTGGGATACTAAAATTGAATAGTTCAGGCCAAAATTGATATAGTATGTTAATTATTAGTGTGAAAATGTGTGCGCCATCAGGGTCAGCGTCAGTGCTAATGATGATTTTACCAAAGTTGATATTTTCTAAAGTAGCTTTTCGATTTGGAACTAAACCCATAACAGTTAGCATGTCTGTTATTTTTCCCATTTTTAATAATTGTGCTGGTGTCGTACCAAAAACATTATTAATCTTACCAGTTAGAGCAAAGGCCGCTTGTAATTTGGGATTCCTAACGGATAATATTTCAGACGATGCAGAAAGCCCTTCTGTAACGAATACAGAGCAGTTCTTACGTTGCCTAGACGTTGCATCATTGAAACCATTAACGTGCTTTCTATGACTCTTAGAATGGTCTTTAATAGCTTGACTGTTAGCATTTGAGTGGTGACGATTAAAAGCGCGTTCTAACACCAACTCTAACCATTCACTATGTTTACGAGTAAAACTGTTCCAACCGTTTTCAAGCATGGTGTCCAATTCTTTTCGCATACTTGGGCCAGTTAAATATAATTTAGATTGACTGTTGTATTGTGGGTCTGAAATTTTGATATTACCCAGTATTAACAAATTTTCTCTTATATCATTTTTAGTTACGGTAATCTTTTGCTTTGTCGCAGTTTTTTCAACATGTGAAACCACTTTAGAAACAAACGCATTCACAAATTGTGTATTACAAGAGCCACCTTCAAATAACAGTGACGAATTTACCCACGTAAACACACGTTCATCAATATCTTTTATTACATCAAATATGACATAAACTTCAAAGGTATTAAAACCTTCAACTAATTCAAATTTATAATAACTGTTTGAAATTGTTGGTATTATTTCAGCAAAACCCTTTTTGTATTTAAACGATTCATCATTATACACAACTTCTACGTCAGGATTCGTTATTGCTAATTCTTTAGCTCTGTTGCGTAACACTTTATTTGGTATACATGAGCCTTTGAAAATTTCTTCATCCAATTTGAATTGTATGCACGTTCCTTGAGAATCATCACCCTTTTTAATGATTGGGTTATGAATTCTGGAACAACCATTTTCAAACATTTGTTGATAAACTTTCTTTTCACGATGAATAGTTACACCAAATTCTTTACTTAGAAAATTAACAACACTACTACCAACACCGTTTTGTCCTATAGTGCCAACGGTTTTATCGTCTTCAAAATTTCTTCCAGAACGTAATGATGCCAGCACAACTTCCGGTGTGTATTTACCGCTAGAATGTTTGTCAATAGGAATACCACGACCATTATCTGATATAAAAAACCGCCCTTCTTCACAATTGGCAATAATATTAAGTTTGTGACGTTTAGAATAAACCTGAGAAAATTCATCAATAGAATTGTCTAAAATTTCACCGATTGCTTTATAATATGCTGGAACTATTTCTACGGTTTCTACTGTGAAACTGTTATCATTGAACATAGGAATGTTCACAACGGTAGGTTCCATAGAACCCATATAGAGAGCGGTTCTTAACCTTACATGCTCCCTATCTGTTAATATTTTTATATCTTTACTAGTGTATTCTTTTGCCATTAATCAACCTTGATGTATGTTACTTTACCAGTCTGCTCTCTTTTTATTTTAGCTTTATGTCTTAAAATTCTTTCTTTTGCTGCGTTTAAATCATCCATAGG
>Ga0164315_10002800_pt1 | contig 13442 bp, 17 predicted proteins | sample GuaBasSedimGuay6_FD_113737 | JGI IMG/M metagenome (GOLD analysis project Ga0164315, IMG submission 113737) | Subseafloor sediment microbial communities from Guaymas Basin, Gulf of California, Mexico - Guay6, Core 4569-2, 0-3 cm | ecosystem: Environmental > Aquatic > Marine > Hydrothermal vents... | reverse complement strand
GCATCCTACAGTAGCAATTACAGGTTTAGATGATGCGTTGGCAGGTAAAGCTCCAATTGTCCATCAACATGCATGGTCTGATATAACATCGGGTGTTCCAGATTTTGTAGTAAGTGATGTAACAACTGAACTTGGCTCAGATAGAATACTAAATATGGTATCATTGACTCAAGCTGAATATGACGCATTAACACCCAATGCGCAAACACTTTATTTTATAGCAGGTTAGTATTATGGCTGCTACTATTAAATTAACGGCAATAAGGACTCAAGCAGGTTGGGATGGAATGACCGGTCCTCAACAAGAGCCATATGAAGGAAGACACTATGATACTATATCCGCATGGGAATTAACTATACCTGCTGATTTAGTATTTGCAAATGAGCAATGGGTAGCACACTGTTATGATGATTGGCCTGGAAGTGTATTAGCTGACACTATAGTTATTGCATCAAGGACAACGGATACTACTCGTAATGTAGTAATTACTACGCCAGATGAATTACCACCACCAATAACCATTCCTCCAACTGGGTTTATAGTTCGTAGCGCTGATTCAGGGGGTAGAACGTTACGTATAAACTGCGCAAATACTGTTATACGAAATATATGCGTTGAAGGAGCTAATTCTGGCTCTGGTCAGATTGCAATAGGTCCTGCAGCAGCAAATATTAAAATACATCATAATATAGTTTATATTGGTTCAGAAGAGGGTTACCTAATTGCAAGATTAGGTAATTCTTCGAATTTAAACATTTACGGTAACTTTTTATATGGTGGATTTAGAGGTATAAATTTCACTACACAAGTTAATTTATATGATAATACGTTTGCATATCAAAGCGATAGATGTTTCTATGGTGATTCGTCTTCAAATACGTATATATTAAGAAATAATATATTTTATAACCCGGGTAATATATGTATTGAATCTAGAAGTTCAAATTTAGATGAAGATTATAACGCCACTACTGATGAAACAGCTACTAGTCCTAATTCAATACAAAATATAACTAGCATAGAATTTGAGGATGAACCAAATAATGATTTTCATCTTGCTGAGACTTCTCAATTGCGTGGGGCAGGTGAAAATTTAATTGAATCTACGTTATTTGAATCTCCACATTATGATATAGATCACGACCAATGGCCAGATATAGGCCCTTGGGATATAGGATTTGATTACTATGTTGGTGGTGAACCCCCTGTATCTGGGGGTATTAAACTAGGTGCAATAAATATAGATTCTGTTAGAGTAGGTGTTAATGCTGTAGATAAGGCTATGTTAGGCTCAAATCAGGTGCTACCATGAGTGAATGGATGAAAATTATTATACCTTTAGTTGCGTCTGCTTTGCTGGTAGAGATAATTAACATTAATTCTAAAATTCAAACTATAGAAATAGATTTAGCTGACAGATTAAAGTATGTTGTAGCAGTAGATAATTTAGAGCATCATAATGAGGATTTAGAGAAGCGAGTTAGATCATTAGAGGCCAAATAGTTTAGCAGGCTGATTTATCAAGCGAGTACCTTGAATATTCGTGGTCTGCTATCTAAAGTAAGAATGTTCAAGGCGTTCGAAATTTTATAGGTATTTATTATGGCTGATGACAGCTCAGAAATTGTAAAAGAACAGAGTGAAAGCGTTGCCGCAACAAACTTGAAAGTATTGGGTGATGGCCCAGCTTTCTTTCAAAACCAAGCTTATAATTTGGCAAATAATGCTGCCTCTGGTTGGTTAAACATTAATCAGGCGGTTGTATCAAAAGCTGCTGAGTCTATCATTTCTACTAGTCCTTCTGAAGGCGCTGTAGATGCTGCTATGGCAGGTGTTTTGTCAAAAATGCTACAACAAACAGCTGCTTAAGCATAATTTAGATAGGTAGTTATTGTGAAGACCGCTTTCATAATGATTTGCGGTCTTTGTTTTAAAGAGTAATTAATATGAACGAAGAAATTAAAGAATTGGAGTCAATAGAAGAATTTTTTAAAGGGCAAGTTTATCAGCAGAGTCTGCAAGCTAATACAGGTTGGACAACAATATCTCAGGCCATTGTTGCAAGTGTCTCAAAGGCTACTATTGAAGGCGATAATAGCATTGATATGGATACTATTAGCAAGTTAATGACGCTTACTAAGACAATGCAAATGGATAGTATAGAGATAATGAAGTCATTAAAAGAGGCTAGTAAATGAATTATCAAGAAATAATTGATTTAGCATTAGTCTACTCAGATAGACAAGACACAGCGCTACTATCTGTAATGGATAACTTCCTTAGAATTGTTGAATCTAGAGTTAATAGACAGTTGTCAATTCAAAAGCAAGTCATTAGGACTTCTCTTCTTATGGAGGAGAATAAAGAATATTATGGATTACCTGCGGATTTTAAGGCTTTACGAGATATAGAAACATATAGCGTTGAATCGCCTCAAAACAAGTCAACTTTATATTTTAGAACTCCAGAGCAAATGAACGCTATTGAAGGTGGGAGTTTTGTAGGTTCTTATTATAATATAATAGCCAATCAATTGCACGTACTGCCACCTAACCCTGCTAATATGATTGAAATAGCATATTATAGGAAGCTGCCTGCATTGACTAGTACCGATAGTCATAATTGGATTTCAGATGATAATCCCGACGTATACGTGTTTGGCTTAATGGTAGAAATTAGTTCATTTGTTAAAGACGCTGAAGCTGCCAGATTATGGGATAGCAGGTTTATTACTTCAGTAAAAGAAGTTAGTATGGATGATGCAGTAGATAGGTGGTCAGGCACCCCACTTTCAATGAGGTTATTATGAGTACAGTAGGTGATTGGACTACGGTTAGATGTATTACTGTCGGTACAGGCAATTTAGCGTTATCAACTAGGCTTGACGGGTTTGCCGGCTTTAAAGATACTATACCGGCAGGTCTAGTATGGTACTCTGTATCTGACGCCAACGGTAATAAAGAGACTGGTGAAGGGACTTATGATGGTGATTCAATAATTGCTCGTACATCAATACATGCTACTTTATTTAATGGTGTATACAATGGGGCATCGCCTTCACCAATAAGCCTTACAGGAGAGTCTGTAGTATCTTGTACTATGAATGCTAAGGCTTTGAATGATATTACCAATTCTATTATTGATATGCAGTCAAATATTGATACTAATATTGATAATATATCAACTAATTCTAATAACATAGCAATTAACGCTGTAGATATAGCTAATAATACTACAAATATAGACACTAATATTATTGATATAGAGACCAATACTGATAATATAGCAATTAATGCTATAGGTATAGCTATTAATGAAGTAGATATTTTATTAAGAGAAGCTGCTATAACTTCAATGGAACTTATTGGCACTGTGAGTGGTGGAGTATCTCAGGCAGGCGATACGTCTATATTCATTGAAGAAGGTGTAGGTGAAGTAATAGATAGTTATACAGATCCTACTAGTCCTACTATAATAGACGTCTCATGGACAGATACTACCTTTGATCTACTTATCAACGCAGGTATGCCAGTACCTACTGGATTAGGTTATACAGAAGTAGGCGTAGATGCAAATGGCGCGTTTATAGTATACCCAAATGGCGCAAGTAGATCACAGCGTAAAGTAGCAATATTATTGGCAGGTATATACTATATAGATAGAGTAATTTCATCAATTAAATTTGCTCCAATAGTAAGTAATCAAACAGGTAATTTATTTCATGACCTATTTGAATTTTTGGATCTGTCTAATTTAATAAACGGATTAGTTACTAGGCCTACAACAATTGGCGATATGACAGTATGGCGAGATTCTGGTGAGTTAATACAACCCGGCATAAACTATATTACGTCTCTATTGGACCAGAACGTCATACAAATATCGGCAGCCGGATCAGAAATACTTGGCCTATTCTTTAATTTGACTTCGTATAATAATGGCAATACGTCATTGGGTGCATATACTGACCAAGTGCCTAGTACTGCGTATGAACCAGATGGCGCAGGCGTTATAGAGCAATTAGCAGCTAATAAGGTAACTATACATTATCTATATCAGTTGATAGGAGTAAGTATACCGACATTCTTTTTGTCATATGGCCAAAAAGAATATGATACACATGCAGATGCAGTAACTAATTTATTTGCTGATAAATCTACACATTTAGTGCCATCTGAGTTTGAGAGTACGTTATTGTTATGCCAAATGGTTGTAAATAAAGATGCTATAACATGGGGAATTGAGGCCGATATATTTCCAATTAACTCATCATCATCCTCTGGTTCATCAGGTGGTAGCGCTACATCAGCTGTCAATATAAGCTATTCAGATAGTTTTAATATTGGTAATAACGTACAATCTGCCATTGATTCATTAGCAATAGTTAAGTTAACCCCTAATCAAAATGACGCTATTGATAGTGCCAATGCTCCAACAGCGGCTAATCCATTGGCAACAATTGATGATTTGCTTGCATTTGAACCCGCCGATCCGGCTATATCTAAGACTGATATAGCAGAGACTCGTACTGCGTCAATTAACATGGGGGATAATCAGCTCACCAGATCACTGCTTAGAGACACATCTGAAGTAGCTAGTTTGGTAGGTAACTTTGGTGTTGCATATGATTTTGATATGGAAGTGTCAAACGTCTTTACTGGTACGGTAAACCAAAATGTTACGTTTACGTTTAGTAACCCAATTGCTGTAGGTGCTACATTCTTTATGTTAGAGATTTCCAATGGGGGTTCTTTTAATATATCATGGCCTAACGAAACTAAATGGGAAGGTGGTATTGAACCCTCATTAACAGTAATAGGTATTGACATATTAGGCTTTTATACTAGTAATGGTGGAACTACTTGGAATGGTTTTGTCGGTTCATTGGATAGCAGATAATGAATATAGCAAGTAAGTTATTTATGCTTAGAAATAAATCAAGTTCAACAGAACCCGAACCTGATTTATTTGAAGACGCCGTTGATTTTAACCATAGTGGCTATCTGGCCTTAGGTAATCCATTAAATGGTGTAGTAGACAGTGATAAGTTTATAGTATCGTTTTGGATTAGAAGTGAAGCATATATTGATAACAATGATATATCAATAATAAAAAGTGATAATAATAGGTTTGAAATAAGTTTAAACAGAGTTACTACTAATTTAAGTTATCCAAGAGTTGTTGCATTAGATACATCCGGTAGTGTTGTTGTAGATAGTGGGGACTTAACTTCTAATGACCATATTAATACTTCATCGGCCTTATGGAGTCACGTATTAATAGCTGTTGATTTATCCGGTGTGCCTGTAGGCGCGATGTATATTAATGATATTAAGGTACAGAACTTCTCAAATCTAAACGCTGGCGTTTTAGATTTTACTTCAGACGATTGGATGATCGGTGCAAATAACACATTCTCAGTATTATTTGCAGGTAGTTTACAATTTGTATACTTCGCTCCTGGTCAATATTTAGATATTTCACATGAATCACTTAGACGTAGATTTACAAAGTATAACGACAAGAACCAATTGGTTCCTGTATCTATGGGCAAGATAGGAGACTTACCGACGGGTACAATACCTGCAATATATCTGCCTTTAGTTAGTGTAGAATCTGCCAATATCAATAGTGGTTTAGGGGGTAATTTTATAACTAATGGGGATTTAAAACTAGCTAGTAAGAGCGCAACCGATGATAGTGTAGCATCCGTAATTTATGGTGGTAATACTTATCTATATACCAATAGCATTAATGTAGTATCTAATTCAACTAAACTAACTATAAGCTTCTTCTTTAGGCCTAAGCAAGATGATAGGACTATGATTGAAATACAAGATAGTTCGGGCAATTCTAGATTGATAGTGCATATGGTAGATGATAAATTTACTGTAGCTATAATGAATACCGTACCGTATAACGTACAAGAGTTTGAATCTTCTGGCGTACTCAATAGATTAACATGGCAACATATACTTATAAGTATTGATACGGTTACCCTATCTCAGCAACTGTATATAAATGATGTATCTAATATAGTGCCTATTGATAATTCGGCGGGTACGTTAGGATTGGATACTGGCACTATTAGAATAGGTACAGGTTTTAATGAAACTTTTAACGAATCAATATCAGAGTTATATATTGAACCAGGTCTGTGGTTAGATTTATCTTTAGAAGCCAATAGACGTAAATTTATTAACGCTGATTTAACTCCTGCTAATACTAGACAATTAAACATAGTTGACGGATTAGACCCTTCAATATACTTGCCTAATTCAAAAGATTCTATTACTAATAATGAAGGCACAGGCTCTAATTTTAGTATGAATAACGTTGACCCATTAGATTCAAGGTCTACACCGATGTATTACCATGCTGATACTTTAGCTTTTGATGGCGTTGTTTATCTACAGACATATGGTACTACTGGTAATGATGGCACAGGGATTACATTTAGTTTCTGGGTTAATGTCGATATAGCTAGTAGTGGAGGATATATATTTGAAGCAACTGTTAATGGTAGAATATATTGTTCAATTCAAGGCAATACTCCCTATGTCTATATATACAATACTTCTGGTACAGCTATACAACGTATTATAGGCATTCCAGGTAGCGTGCCATCTAGTGAATGGGTACATGTACTGGTTAGTATAAATTCTGCCACCCAAACTCAACACCTATACGTTAATGACGTAGACAGTCTAGATACAGTACTAAATAACGATACTGGAACAATGGGTCTGGCACAACAATTTAATATAGGTACTAATGACTCTGCATCTGATGATTTCCTTCTAGGCGATCTATCTGAATTATTTATTTATTATGGCTATTTAGATTTGACAATAGCAAATATAAGAGCACAATTTTATGACCCCATAGAAAAAAGACCACCAGGTAATTTACTATTGACAACGGGATTAGTTCCTCAATTATATGTAGTAGATCAACCCCCACAAAATATAGGTAATACTAATATGTCTATTAGTGGCGCCAATCAACGTGGATCATCTTCACCATCTGATACAAAGGCGGTATGATATGTTTAGTGTATTGTTTTTTAGTAATAACATGTTTTCATCAGCTAATGCCAATGAAAGCATATTCACCGGTTTAGTTTGGCATGATAAATGTCCTTCTATTGATGAATGGTATGACTATCCAGTAGGTAACACTCAATCAAAACCTTGCGAGGAGAGTTAAAATGGGTTTAGAGACAGGTACAACAATAGCACAATTGGTATCAAGTAATCCGGCTGGGGGTGATCCAACTAATCAGGGTGACGATCATTTACGTCTTATTAAGACAGTATTAAAATATCAATTCCCTGGTTCTGGGGGCAATGGTTTTAGTAAAGTTATATTTACTAATGAGACAGAGCTTAACTATTCACGAGGGTTATCTAGTAACATACAAGATCAGTTAGACACCCATACATCTCAAATTAATGCATTAGGTTCTAGTTCACCGCAGGCAGGTAATATACCTGTTGGTAGTAAGATGTTCTTTTTTATGTCGTCTGCCCCATCTGGTTGGGTTCAAGATACGTCTAAGAATGATTATATGCTAAGAGTTGTTAGTTCAGGTGGCGGACAATCTGGGGGTGCAGACAGTCCTATTAGTAATGACAAAGTACCGACTCATACGCATACGGCTATTGCAGATTCAAATACACATGACCATAATTTTACTGCATACGGCGGAGACTCTGGTCAGAACAGTAGTATTAAGGCTGGTGCAGGTGGCGCCACGGCTGTAGGTCATGTAAATGATGATACCCATACTCATACTGTAACAGTCAATGAGAATGCGGGTAGTACATGGTCACCTAAATATGTTAATACAATATTAGCAACTAAAGTATGATGGATATTGAATTGACTTGCCCATTAGGGTCTAAGTGTGAAGAGATAAAAGATAACAAGCTTCATAGATGTCATTGGTACACTCAGATGCGGGGTATAGATGCTAGTGGTAATGATCATGACTCATATAAATGTGCTATGACATGGATGCCTATATTAATGACTGAGATGTCAGGAACTAATAGAGGACAAACAATGGCATTAGAGTCATTCAGAAATGAGGTTATAGCTAGTCAGAACAAAGCGCTAGACGCAGTAATGGAGCATTCAAATGCACGAATTATTGAAGCTAAATAATATAGGTTCTAAAGGTCTTAACACTGATATATTACCATGGGAGTTAGCGCCTGAATTTATAACCAGTGGCTTTAACTTTAGAATATATGCTGGTAAGATTCTTTCTGCTGGCGGAAGTGCAGATTGGATAGTTGTGCCAGAAGGTAACGTTGGTCATATCTTTTCACTTAATGCCCAGGCCGGCCAATTCTGGGTATCATTAGGAAGAGATTTTCTATACGTATTTGATGGATCTAATTGGACAGATATAACACCTGTAAAAGGGTTTACGTCTTTAGATGAGTTTAAGTGGGTTAGTAACTCATTAGGCAAAATATCTATTATTAATAATCCACAGACGTTTCCACTATATTGGGATCAATCACCTGCGTCTAATTTTACTTATTTAGAGTTTTCACCAGGAGTCACATGGGCAGATAAAGGTTATACTTGTCAAGTAATGAGATCACATAAGACGTTCTTATTTGCTCTTAATTTAGTAGAAGGCCCTAATGATATACCTGATGGTTATAGATGGTCAACGTCTGCAGATATAAATGGCTTACCATATACTTGGGATGAGACTGATTTATCTGCATTAGCAGGCAAAGCTGCATTAGGGGGTAATGGTGGCCAGATTATTGATGGACTTAGTTTAAGAGACTCGTTTGTAATTTATTCTGAAAACAGCATAGACATTTTAGATTATACTGGTGGTGAGTTTATATGGAGACGTAGAGAGTTATCTAACACATATGGTCTACTGTCTATAAATAGTATTGTAGAAATTAAAGGCGTACACTTTTTTATATCCGATGGTGACATATTTAAAAATGATGGCACCAGTATTAAGTCTATTTTAAATGGCAAGATACGTGATCAATTTTCTACTAGAATTAATACTGATACATATTATAAATCATTTGCTGTAAGAAACGATATACATAAAGAAATATGGTTCTGCGTACCAATAGATAGTTCTGATACTCCCAATGCAGCATACGTATACAATTGGTCAGAGGACTCTTGGGCAGTTAGGTTATTGCCAGATGGTTTAGCGTATGCTAATTATGGGTTCCATAAAGATGAAGGTGAAGACACTCAACCTGTAGTATTTTGGGATACTTGGAAAGGTACTTGGGATGAGCAAGATACTATATGGGAATCTAGGACTATTACACCACTTAATACTACCGTTATTGGTGTAGTAGGCGCTAGTGGTGATATGTTAGTTATTGACCCTAGAAACAATATTGATACGTCTGCATCAACTGCAAGAATAGAACGAGATAGCTTACCTATTATTGACCAGGTGACTATAACTACTATAGTTAGTATGTATCCCCATATGACAGGCACTACACCAGTTGACGTGTCTATAGGTTCTCAACAATATGCAGGCGCACCAATACTGTGGAAAGAACCAGTTATGTTTACGCCAGGTGTTGATAGGAAAGTTGATATACGTTCTACTGGTGCTCTACACTCTTGGAGAATAGAGACCAATAATGATTCTGGAGAAGCTGGTGTAGGTAATTGGCAGTTAAGCGGAATAGACTTTGAATATTCAATTAATGGACTAAGATAATGTCAGGCATAAGTATAGAGCAACCCCCAATAGGCACGGATATTGATTTGACATCGTATTTAGCCAGAAGATTTATTGACGTAAACAATGCACTTGGTCAGACTAATTACTTTAAACCTATATATGAGATGCCTAATGATCCATTGAATGGTACAATACAATATTTTGGAGAACCTATAGCTCCCCTTATAACTGAACCAGGGTTCTGGGGATATGAGCAAGGGTTATGGATTAAGTTATGAATGAAGAATATAAACTAACGTTAGTAACCAATACGCTAATTCCATTAATATGGGATAAGCTAGAGCCCTTAATACAGAGAGTAGTAGAAGTATCCGATGGCGACATATCTACTGATACTGTAAAGAGAAGTTTATTATCACTTAGGTCAGTAGTTGTAATAATAACTGTTGAAGACAGGATAGTGGCTTTGTTTACATTAGAAGTTAGAACAATGGATACTGGTAAGAGAGTTCTATATTCACCGATTATTGCAGGTGACGATATGAGTGAGTGGTTAGAGCACTATATACGTTATGTTAAAGAATTTGCAAGACAAGAGAATTGTCCTCAAATACGTGGAGTTGCTTCACGTAAAGGTTGGATAAGGTTATTAAAAAAACGTGGTCTTAAAGAAGGCGCAACAACAGTTAGCTATACGCTATAGAGGTTATTATGTCAGGTGAAAGTTCTAATTCAAGTGGTGACAGTCAAAGTCAATTTAACTCTAGAATATTTAAAGAGCAAATACCATATCTTACTAGTATGTATGGACAAGCAGGCGACTTGTTTGGTAATACTAATAGACAAATGCAACAAATGGCGCCAGGTATGGAAGGCGGCATGGGTGCCAATATAGAGCGCTCAGACCCTTATTGGTATAACCAAATGGCTGGTGGGGCGTATAGAGACATGGGATTGCAAGATAATCTTATGTCGTCTCTTAACCAATCATTAGGCCAACCATCTGCAATGCAAGATATTAATGCGATGGTTATGGGTGGTTCTGGTAATAACTATGCAGACGCAATGAAGGATCAGTATATTAAGGATGCTGATAGGACTCAAGATATGATGATGTCTAATCTTGATGCTAGAGCTGCTGCGAGCGGTATGTCCGGTGGTTCTAGACATGGTATAGCGCAAGGGCTTGGTATGGAGGGTATTAACGATCAACTACAGCAGAATTTGGCCCAGACTGGTTATAGTACATTCGATAAAGACTTGGACAGAAAGCTTCAAATCGCTCAACAAGCCGACCAAGGTACATTAGCTAGACAAGGTATGATGCAGAACATGTTAGGTGGTATGCAGAATGTGCAGAATTTAGGATTGGGTGGTGCTCAAGGTAGAAACTCACTTCAAATGGATACTATGGCTCCTTATATGGCGCCATGGCAAGCTATGGGCCAGTATTCTGGTGCTATAGGTCCACCACAAGTGTTAGCATCTGGTTCATCTATGTCTAGCAGCGATAGCAAATCTGGTGGTGGTGGGTTACTATAATGGATAACGTAATTGCATTAGAAGATGCTATATCTCAATTACCAGAGTTAGTTGAGTTTGAAACAGATCATTATTTTAGTGATGAGTTATATGCTAGAGCCATTCATATACCTGCTGGTGTAGTGTTAACTGGTAAAGTGCATAAACGTGATCATATTAACTTCTTAATGAAGGGTGAGATAAGAGTAATGACTGATGAAGGTGTAAAACACTTGAAGGCACCAGCTATTATACCATCAGCTAAGGGCATTAAGAGAGCTGGTTATGCAATTACGGAGGTGCTATGGGTTACCGTACATCATTGTACAAAAACAAACGTAAAAGATGCTGAAGACGAACTTGTAGAACCTAATAGGCCAAGTATAGAAGCAGCAATTGATAAACACAGATTAGAGGCAACATTATGAGTTTCGCATCAATAGGCGCAGCACTTGGTAGCGCAGCGGGTATAGGGGCAGGTACAACAGCCGCAGGAACAGCCGCTGCAGGAGCAGGGGCCGGGGCGCTAGGTTCAGGTCTTATGGGCTCTATAGGCACACTTGGTGCTGATGCTATTGCAGGGCTTGGTACAGGTGGTGGACTTGGTATGGCCGGTGGTGGCATGCAAGGGTTAATGGGTAGTAACGCTATTAACCCAGCTCTAGCTAGCGTGCCAGCCAATACTGCTATAGCTGCACCTGGTCAGGCAGCGGCTGCTCAATCATTAGGTGGTGGTATGAGTGCTGGTGGGGCTGGTAGGGAAGGGTTAGTCGATGGCATGCTAGAAGGTGTTGGTGAAATAGTTGGTGGATTAGGGGGTGGTATTGGTAGACAGAGGACTAGTCCTTCACAGGCACCTCAAATGGGTGGCAATATGGCTGATCCAAACATGATGTTTTCTTTAATGAATCAACTTCAACAGGCACCAAATAACTATCCTAGATACCAGGACCCTGGTATTACCAGACTTATGCAGTTCGGAAGATAATAAGAGAGAATAACATGTCAGCAATAGAAGAGCTATTACGTGGTTTTAGAATGGGTAGAAGCCCATCCTATGCACAGTCAGTACAACAACAGCGACTGATAGATGATAAACGTGCTTATGACCAACAGCAAGCTACTAGTAGTAGCGACTATCTTAAAGGTGTGTTTGGCCAGAGATCTAATATTGCGTCTAGTGCAAACCCTGCGCTTAACATGCAACCAATTATGCAGAACCCACAAGATCCAACTGGCGATTGGATAGATAACCCTGAGTTTAAACGTGCGGAGGGTTGGATAGGTGGCAAGATAGATGATAGAGAAATGGTCACTGCTTTAGCACAAGGTATTGACGCTGATACAAAGAAAACGGGTTTGGATTTAGTTAAAGACCTTATGAGAAATAGATTGGCTACTAGTTCAGCAGCTATCCCTAAACCAACAAGTTCTCAGTCAGATTTCTTGTATGGTAACCAAGATCCTACCTTCCGTAATTACCAGGAGCGTATGGCTAACCTTAGGCGTCCTAGCACTAATGTTAACGTAAACGCTAGTGGCCGTGAGGCGCCAATAAAAGTTACAGATTTAAAATCATTAACTAACACCCAAGGTCAACATCCACCATTCGGTACATTGCCTTCTCAAATACCGGGTAGCGACTATCGTGTAACAACTTCTAGTGACCAGAAGGAAGCTCAGAAGATGGATAGGGCCGGCAAGATAGTTGACCAATTGGACACTATGGTTAATGACATATGGGTAGGTGATGATACCAATACTGAATCTATGTTTGAACGTGCTAAAAATATTGGTCAAGGTAACGTGCAGCAATTATTACAGACTGATCCTAAGTATAAGAACTATCAAGATTTCTCCATTGGTACAGTATCACAATTAGTTAAATCATTAGGTGAAGTAGGTGCATTGGCAGAGGGCGACGTAGAAAGGGCCTTAGCATTAATTCCTAAAGTGACTGGCATATCGGATTCTCGTGAAGTTGCAGTAACCAAGATGAACATGCTAAAAGAATTAATTAATCCTGCAATAGGTCAAGTCTCTGGTAAAGCTCCTGATAATAGAACTAATACAGAAAGATATAGCGCTGGTGAGATGAAGCTTTCTGATTTGACTAAGGATGAAAGGCGTCAACTTTGGTTAGCTGAAAAAGCTAAAAGAGGTATGAAATGAACCCAGAAGAGTTTGAAGCATTAGGTCAAGAGTTTATGAAGGAGCAAG
>Ga0164315_10002799_pt1 | contig 13443 bp, 14 predicted proteins | sample GuaBasSedimGuay6_FD_113737 | JGI IMG/M metagenome (GOLD analysis project Ga0164315, IMG submission 113737) | Subseafloor sediment microbial communities from Guaymas Basin, Gulf of California, Mexico - Guay6, Core 4569-2, 0-3 cm | ecosystem: Environmental > Aquatic > Marine > Hydrothermal vents... | reverse complement strand
GCCACAAGCAGGTTCAGATCAACGCGTGAAAGAGTGTCAATAGTCATTGAATAAGCACAGGTTATTATATTTTCGGATATTATACCTTGCAATTATGCGACTGCAAGCATCCACACCCCCCGTGCTGGATCCTGGTCTCCCCGATAGTCAAAAGAAAGACTAATACCTGTGTACACAGGACAATGCCCAGGGTGATTGCTATGCGTCTAGATTATACTTTGCATTATAATAATACATTTTATTCATAAACAAACAATCACTATAGTGTCGTTCGTGGCTAGCGACCCACAGGCCCTAGGAGCCTTCGTTAGCATATACACCTCCTAGCCCCCCTGTATTATACTTTCGGGGAGCGTCAGCTCCCCTTTTTTTTGCCCGCTATTTTTGTTTTGCTGGATCAGTCTGATCTTTCATCTATTTATACCTTTTAATGCTTTAGCCAGCTAACTTTGTCCCAGCTCCAGCAGCTCGTAACTGTGGCTAATTTCGACGCCGCCTTTGCCAAGCATAATGGACGCCGAACAGTATTTTTCTGCAGAAAGCTCTATTGCACGCCGAACCTGTTTTTCTTTTAAATTATGGCCGGATATTATGAAATGAATATTGATTGCAGTGAATACAGAGGGCACTGCGTCAGCCCGTTCCGCCTCCAGGCGCGCGTGGCAATCTGTTACTTGCTGACGACTTTTCTTTAAAATACTTACCACATCGAAGCTGGCACACCCACCCATACCCAACAAAATCATCTCCATGGGCCGCACCCCCGCATTGCGACCGCCAAGATCTTCTGGCCCATCCATGGCCACGCAGTGGCCACTACCTGACTCACCCAGAAACATCGCGTTATCAATCCACTTAACATTTGCTTTCATCAACTACATACCCCTTCACTTGCCGTTAGGCATTTACTATAACAGCCACTGTTAGTATGCGCTCAAGCGTAGCTATAAATTAACGGGACTTAGATACGGAACTATGGATACGGAACTAAATACGGAACTATAAATACATCGCAGACATTGTTTACAGAGGTTATTATTTGGTGCGATGATGAGACTGAGTCGCACAAAAACCTAATGGCTGGAGAAAAAAGTTGGCCCCTAAACCAATAACACCTCATATCCCCAACTTCGAAGAGTTTTTAAACCACTGTCACCGGCGCCGTTACCCTGCTAAAAGCACGCTTATTTATGCTGGCGATAGCTCTGATATGTTGTACTACATTATCTCGGGTTCAGTCTCCGTATTAATCGAAGACGATGATGGCCGGGAAATGGTCGTTGCCTACCTTAATCCCGGTGACTTTTTTGGGGAAATGGGTCTGTTTGGTCAGGAGGATCGCAGTGCATGGATTCGTGCCAGAACCGAATGCGATGTTGGCGAAATCAGTTATGACGCCTTTCACGAATTATCCGAGAGCCACCCCGATTTCCTTTATGCCGTCAGTAAGCAGATGGCGCAACGGCTAAGAGATACCACTCGCAAGGTTGGCGACCTGGCCTTTCTTGATGTCACCGGACGGGTTGCGCGCACACTGCTTGATCTGTGCAAAGAGCCTGATGCCATGACCCACCCCGACGGTATGCAGATAAAAATTACCCGGCAGGAGATAGGCCGGATCGTTGGTTGTTCAAGAGAGATGGTCGGCCGGGTTCTAAAAAGTCTGGAAACCCAGGGACTGGTGGTGGCAACGGGGAAAACCATGGTCGTCCATGGTACGCGTTAGTAAAGCGCTGAACTTCCTTAGTTAAACATCTGCATTAACCGACGACCCGGGTCGTCGGCACGCATAAAAGCCTCGCCGACAAGAAATGCATTCACATGATGGCCACGCATGGCCATGACGTCGTCGATAGAATGAATGCCGCTTTCGGTGACGATCAAGCGATCACTGGGAATATTATCGAGCAAATTGTACGTTGTATCGAGGCTAGTATTAAAGGTATGCAAATTTCGGTTATTGATGCCTATTAACGGGGTCGAAAGCTGTAAGGCAACGTCCAGTTCATGCTGGTCATGAACCTCCACCAGGACATCAAGACCAATATCGCGCGCCACATCGTGCAGGCTGTGCAAGCTATCAGTATTAAGCGCAGCAACGATTAATAGAACACAATCCGCACCAATAGCTCGCGCCTCATAGATCTGATAACGATCAACCACAAAATCCTTGCGCAACAGCGGTAGTCGCGTGGCGCTTCTGGCCTGGCGCAGGTAATTATCATCACCCTGGAAGAAATCCACATCTGTCAGTACCGAGAGACAGGCCGCGCCACCTTTTTCATAGCTGCGGGCAATGGCAACAGCGTCAAAATCTTCACGAATTACGCCTTTGCTGGGTGAAGCCTTTTTTATTTCTGCAATTACTGCTGCTGCACCCAGCGCTATTTTTTTTTGTAACGCGGCGATAAACCCGCGGCTGGCATCCTGTTCAACCATTAGTTCGCGCAGCTGTTCAACAGGTACTAGTGCGCTGCGCTCGATCACTTCCTCATATTTGCGCGCCAGAATCTTCTTTAAGATAGTTGGCGTCGCGGTCAAACTGGCATTGTCTACAGACATAACTCTATCCCTTCAGTCATGAGCCCTGTCTTAGACAGTGCCCAGCAAATCAGTATAGGAAGCCAGCTCATCCATTCTTTCCAGAGCCAGGCCACTGGCGACAGTATCCTGTGCAATAGCAACTCCCTCTGCCACCGTCAGGGATATGCCGGCAGCATATATTGCCGCACCGGCATTTAGTGCGATCATCTCTGCAGCTTTGTTTCCGGTTTCAGTTTTACGTTTGCCAAGCGCATCGCGAATAAGCTTCAGCGAGTCCTCGGCGTCGGTAACATCGAGACCCTGCAGAGATTGCCTGGTAATACCAAAATCTTCCGGTTTTAGCTGATAATCAATCACCTCACCGTCATTCAGTTCGGCCACTGTTGTGTCCGCAGCAAGGCTGATTTCATCGAGACCATCATTACTGTGCACCACCAGAATGCGCTCGCTACCAAGGCGCGACAACACCTCGGCTATGGGCCGACAGAGCTCGGCAGCAAAGACGCCAATCAACTGCCTCTTCACACCAGCCGGGTTCGTCATCGGTCCAAGAATATTAAACAGAGTACGCACGCCCAGCTCTTTACGCGGCGCGGCAGCGTATTTCATGGCACTGTGATGGGCTGGGGCAAACATAAACCCAATGCCTACATCGTTTACACAGCGCGCCACCTGCGCAGGCGTCAAACTAAGCTTCACCCCTGCCGCCTCCAGTAAATCAGCACTGCCGCTCTTACTGCTTACCGAGCGATTACCATGCTTCACAACTTTACCCCCAGACGCAGCAACAACAAACGCGCTCGCCGTGGAGACATTAAACAGACTGGCACCATCACCCCCCGTGCCAACGATATCAACCAGGTGCTCACCACTGACATCGACTCCTGTGGCCAGCTCGCGCATCACCTGAACTGCGCCAGTAATTTCATCCAGGGTTTCACCTTTCATGCGCAAGGCGACCAGAAAACCGGCAATCTGCGCTGGCGTTGCTCCGCCGGTCATAATCTGCTGCATTACCTCGACCATTTCTGCCTGGAGCAAATCTTTGTTTTCAATAACTTGCGCAACTGCTTCTTTGATATCCATAAATAATACCGGTGCTTAAGTCTCGAGGAAGTTCCTGAGCAGGTCATGACCGTGCTCAGTCAAGATCGATTCGGGATGAAACTGCACGCCTTCGACAGCATATTCTCGGTGACGCATACCCATAATTTCGTCAGGCTCACCATCTTCTGTCACTGTCCAGGCGGTAATTTCCAGGCTATCGGGCAGGGAATTTTTTTCGACGATCAGCGAATGGTAACGGGTCGCCTCAAAGGGATTGCTCAAGCCGCGAAATACACCCTCTCCGTTATGGTAAATTGCTGAGGTCTTGCCGTGCATCACCTGTCGAGCACGCACTATTTTCCCACCAAAAGCCTGGCCAATACTTTGATGGCCGAGGCATATGCCCAATAGCGGAATCTTACCAGCAAAGTTTTCAACGGTTGCCACAGAAATACCCGCTTCATTAGGGGTGCATGGCCCCGGTGAAATAACTATTTTCTCGGGGGCCATCGCCTCGATATCTGCCACCGTGACTTCATCGTTGCGCACTACGCAGACGTCAGCTTTTAATTCACCGAGATATTGCACCACGTTGTAGGTAAAGGAGTCGTAGTTATCAATCATCAAAATCATTGCTCTACTCCTTCAACCATAGCCGCAGCGCGGAAAATCGCCCTGGCTTTATTCATGGTTTCTTCCCACTCGGTCCGTGGTACTGAATCAGCGACAATACCACCACCAGCCTGCACATAAAGCTGGCCATCCTTGATAACCGCCGTGCGGATAGCGATGGCGGTATCCATATTGTCGTTCCAGCCGATATAACCCACTGCACCACCGTAGATGCAGCGTTTCACTGGTTCCAGTTCATCGATAATTTCCATGGCACGGATTTTTGGTGCGCCACTCAAGGTACCGGCAGGCAAAGTTGCTCGCAGTACATCAATGGCAGTCGTGCCCGGCTTAATCTGCCCTGTTACGTTGGAGGTAATGTGCATCACGTGGGAATATCGCTCGACCACCATTTTCTCGGTCAACTCCACTGAGCCCACCGCCGATACTCTGCCGACATCGTTGCGGCCAAGATCAATCAACATGAGATGCTCAGCTATTTCCTTGGGGTCAGCAAGCAACTCTTCTTCGAACACGGCATCTTCTTCTGGATTCGCTCCTCTTGGTCGCGTCCCGGCAATGGGACGCACCGTCACCTCGCCATCTTCCAGCCGAGTCAGAATCTCAGGCGAAGAACCAACAATTTCAAAACCGTCAAGATCAAGAAAATACATATAAGGCGAGGGATTGAGAACACGCAGAGCCCGGTACAGGTTGATCGGCTGTGTAGTGAATGGCAGAGACAGGCGCTGGGATGGCACCACCTGCATCACGTCCCCGGCGACGATATATTCCTTGATCGTCTCAACCACTTCTTCATAACGAGCCTGGCCAAAGCTGGAAGTAAACGCTGACTCACTCACGCCACTCTGCGTTAGCGATATTTTTTCGAGATCGGGTAAAGGTTTGCGTAGTCCAGCTTCCAGCTCATCCAGTCTGCGCTGTGCCTGGTCCCAGGCATCTGGATCACCACCATCAGCATGAACAATAAAAATTAATTTGCCCTGCAGGTTGTCAAAAACCAGCACTTCATGGGAGGCCATCAGCAGGATATCCGGCACCCCCAGTTCATCGGGTGGGCAGCTAGCAGCTAAGCGAGGTTCAATATAACGCACCGTATCGTAACCAAAGTAGCCGACCAGGCCGCCAGTAAACCGGGGCATATCTGGTAACTCAGGAACCTTAAAGCTTCGGGCAAAGGCCTCGACCTCAGCCAGCGGGTCGGTAATATCCCGTTCATCAACGACAACACCATTGCTCTCGATGGCGAGATGCTTACCACAGACTTTAAGCACCGTAGCCGAAGGCAAACCAATAAGTGAATAACGGCCCCATTTTTCACCGCCTTCGACGGATTCAAACAGGTAGGAGTATGGCCCGCGTGCGAGTTTGAGATAACAGGAGAGAGGGGTTTCGAGGTCAGCGAGGATCTCGCGAACAACGGGAATGCAATTGTAATCCTGGCTAGCCAGGCTGGCGAACTGTTCAGGGGTCATGATCTTTCCTTAAAACTTTAACTACCTGGCAAATGATGGGGTACCCGAACGGGCAAGGGGGTACTAGCCCTGTTGCCATCGCCAGCAGAGAGAAAGGAAAAACAAACTGTCCTGAGTGCCAAATATCACGTCATGATCCTGGAATTACTGTTCCTGGAAATACTGTTCCTGGAAATACTGATCCTGGAGTTACTAATATGGAGTTTCGGGGCGGCATTCTAATCTATTTGGAGCAAACGTAAAACCGCGACGTTACCCTGAGCTTAGAGCGCATCCAGCTCAGCTCGCATAGTGTCAATTACTGCGCGGTAATCTCCGCCACCAAAAATAGCTGACCCGGCTACGAAAGTATCGGCACCAGCCCGGGCAATTTCGCGAATATTCGCAGTACTGACTCCACCATCTACTTCAAGCCGAATATCGTACCCACTCTCATCAATAAGTGTCCGCGCCTGGCGCAGCTTTTCAATAGTTTGCGGAATAAATTTCTGCCCCCCATAGCCCGGATTCACCGACATCAATAGCAACACATCGAGCTTGTCCATTACATGCTCGATGACTGTTAGCGGTGTCGCTGGATTCAATACCAGGCCGGCCTTGCAGCCAAGATCACGAGTCAGCTGCAGGGAGCGATCAATGTGTCGGCTGGCCTCCGGGTGAAAAGTGATCCAGCTGGCACCAACATCGGCAAACATTTTGATCAAATCGTCTACCGGTTCGACCATCAAATGGACATCGACGGGCGCGGTGATACCGTGATCCCTCAGTGCTTTGCATACCAGGGGACCAATAGTGAGATTGGGCACGTAGTGATTATCCATCACATCAAAGTGCACAATATCCGCACCAGCGCTCAGTACATTGCTGACTTCTTCACCGAGGCGCGCAAAATCGGCGGATAATATAGAGGGAGCGATCAAATAATTAGCCATGGGCAAGCTTGTTTATCAAAATAACCGGTTGCATTACCAGCGCGGCAATTCGTTGCACCCTGCGCTGAAGAAAAAGACCTTAAAATGGAAGCAGTGTGATTATACCGTTATGGTAATCTGTTCGGGTGGTAATTTTTCCAGCCATGAGCAAGTTCCCATTGCTGTCGCACCCATCGATAAGCTATTTAATTTACGTATAAATTGACGGATATTTTTAATTGACGGACATTTGTTTTGGCTGAACCCGAAGCCCTACTCGATCAGCTGCAGCGCTTGCATTTGCAGTTGCCTAAACTAACTTTCGACCCTGGTCGCGACACCCCCGGCAGTCTTTTGCCTGGCGCTGATATCTATCTCGACCATTACGGTCTGGAGTCTTTAACTACAAATTCGGGGGCCAAACTCAGCGGGTCTAAACTAACCGGAACTAAACAAGCGGGTACGCAGCATTTCCTTGGCTCGACACAGTCCTGCGGCTATACCATTGCCTGCCAGTACTGGTTGCCCGCAGCACCAACAGGCACGGTCTTTGTGGTTCATGGTTATTTTGACCACGTTGGCCTTTACGGGCATTTATTTCAATACTTATTAAACAAAAACCTGGCTGTGGTCGCTTTTGACCTGCCCGGCCACGGCCTGTCTGATGGCGAACAGGTCAGCATCGCCAGCTTTGACCATTATGTTGAGGTGTTTGACTCAATTCTCGATTTTGCGACATCACATATGCCACAACCCTGGCACAGTGTCGGCCAGAGCACCGGCGGTGCCATCGTACTCAAACATCTGCTCGAGGAAGCAAGCGATAAGCACATGTTTCACAACATCGCCTTGCTGGCGCCACTTTTGCACCCATACAAATGGCAAAGCAATCGCTTAGTGTATTTGCTTGCCCACCGATTTCTAACACGCATCACTCGTAACTTCTCAAAAAACTCTGGCAACCAGCACTTTGTGGACTTTTTAGCTCAGCACGATCCTCTACAGGCGCAGCATATCCCGCTGGAGTGGATAGGTGCAATGAAACGCTGGACCGAAGAATTCCACGACTTGCCATGCAACGATTATCCTCTGCATATTATTCAGGGGGATTGCGACGTCACCCTCGACTGGCACTACAATCTAAAGAGGTTTCGCGACAAATTACCAAAGGCAAACATCCATATGGTTACCGGTGCACAACATCATCTGGTTAACGAAACTGAGGTATTACGGATCCAGGCATTTGATGCCATGGGTTTCGACAATCCTGATCAATGAACAATTCGGTGTTACAGCAACTGCGCAATATCTGTAGTGCTAACTGCGTATTGACGGATACTGAAAGCCTGCAAATTTATGGTGTAGACCGGACCACCCTCTGGCAGCCCGCCCCCTGCGCCGTGGTACTTCCGGAAACCATTGAGGAAGTACAGGCTGTCATTCAATGCGCTAATACCGAAAATCTGGCAGTTGTGCCCGCTGGCGGTCGCACCGGACTCAGCGGAGGCGCCGTTGCCAAAGATGGAGAGCTCGTACTAGCGCTGGATCGCATGAATAAGATCCTCGATTTGAACCCAGTTGATCGAACTATTCGCTGCGAAGCCGGGGTAATCACCCAGCAGATTCAGGAATATGCAGAACAACACAGCCTTTTTTACCCGGTAGATTTTGCCTCCGTTGGTTCCAGCCAGATCGGTGGCAATATTGCCACCAACGCCGGGGGCATCAATGTAATTCGCTATGGCATGACCCGAGATTGGGTGCTCGGCTTAACTGTGGTTACCGGGGCCGGCGAAATACTGGAACTCAACCGAGGTCTGATCAAGAACAACACCGGCTATGATTTTCGTCACTTGTTTATTGGCTCAGAAGGCACCCTGGGTATTATCTGCGCAGCCACCCTGCGTCTGACGCAACCACCCGCAAACCGTTCGGTACAGGTACTTGGTATTAATAATTTTCAGGCCATTATGGATGTGCTTCATATCTATAACGGCGGTTTGCCACTGACTGCATTTGAGTTTTTTTCAGATCTGGCGCTGAGCAAAGTGATGGCCCACAAGAAATTATCAGCACCACTGTCAGTACGCAGCTCCTATTATGTGCTGCTGGAATTTGAGCATAATGATGATAGCGACCTTGCTACTGCTGTTGAATTATTTGAACAATGTCACAACAACGGGCTGGTTGTAGATGGTGTACTCAGCCTAACCCTTAGCCAGGCACAAAACCTGTGGCGTTTGAGAGAAGACATCTCGGAAACTCTGTCTTTTGCCAAACCCTACAAAAATGATATTTCGGTAAGGATATCCCAGATGCCTGATTTTATTCGCGCTGTAGACCTGCTTGCCGAGCAGAATTATCCCGACTTTGAAATAGTCTGGTACGGACATATCGGTGACGGTAACCTGCACCTGAATGTACTCAAACCCGATGACCTGTCGGTAGAGGAATTCAACCAGCAGTGTGCGCGTGTAAGCATTCATATTGCCGAGCTCGTCGCCAGCTATGGCGGCAGCATTTCTGCGGAACATGGTGTTGGCCTGCTTAAAAAGCACCTGCTTCACTACAGTCGTAGTGACACCGAAATCACGCTGATGCGCCAGGTCAAACAATTGTTTGACCCTAACGGAATTCTCAACCCAGGCAAGCTTATTTGACTATCGATTAGCTAGCGGGTTTAACAGGTTGTAAACACACCATAATTGGTGCAAAACTTCAAATTGGACAACACCCTATGAGCACAAACTATTACCACCAGTTCCTGGACGGCAGTCCCTGTGGATTACCTGCTGGAAAAGTAGTCTGTGTCGGTCTGAACTACGCCGCCCACATTCAGGAAATGGCCAGCCAGAAAAGCGCAGAGCCAATGCTTTTTATCAAACCCACTTCTGCCTTAACTTCACTGGCCAGCCCTTTGCTGATTCCGCAAGGGTTGGGCTCGGTACATTTTGAAACAGAGATGGCTATTTTGATCGGACAGGAACTTAATCAATGTTCCGAACCAGATGTGCTGCCAGCCATTGGCGGTATTGGCATTGCCCTGGATCTGACGCTTAGAGACCTGCAAAAACAACTCAGGGATGTCGGCCATCCCTGGGAGAAAGCCAAGGGCTGGGATGGGGCCTGTCCAGTTTCCGCCTTCTTAAAACCGGATAAAATCACCGACTTGCAAAATGTTAGCTTGAGCCTCGAAAAAAATGGCGACATCCAGCAAGACGGCAATACCGCACAAATGCTCACGCCCGTCATACCTCTTATAGCTTATATGAGCCGCTTCTTTACCCTCCATCCAGGAGATGTGGTTCTTACCGGCACACCAGAAGGTGTTGGACCCATTGTGCCGGGCGATTCATTGGTCGTAGCGCTGAATGATGTGTTGAGTGTGGCTGTCACCGACATCCGCTATCGCAGCTCATCGTGAGCTGATTTCAGCATCAGGAAGAACCTCAGTTGACAATAAATCCAGAGGCCGAATACCTTTACAGACTTTAGCTTCGACAGCGACTAGCTGCGCCAATGCCCAAATAGATACCGAATAGATACCGAATAGATACCGAATAGATGGTCCCTGAATAGATGGTCCCGTGCACAGCAACTAAAACAGCTATACAATACGCGGCTATTTTTTGGCTTTGGGAATGATATCAATCAACTGATATTTATTTAAATCTGAATTTCTTAACACCTTGATAACCTGAAGGAATCACCATGACAAAGGCGACTTTAGCGCGCACGCTCAATCTCCCCCCCCAGACAGACAAACCGCTCATTGACTACGAAACAGTCATCGTAGGCTCGGGCCTGTGCGGAATAGGTGCTGGTATCCGCCTTATCAATGAAGGCCTCGCAGATTTCGTTATTCTCGAAAAAGCCGATGACGTCGGTGGCACCTGGCGGGATAACACCTATCCCGGCCTGGCGGTGGATATTCCTTCTCTGAGCTATTCCTTTTCCTTTGAGCAAAACCCAAACTGGTCCAGCCTGTACGCACCCGGCGCGGAAATGAAAGCCTATGTAGACCATTGCGCACAAAAGTACGGAATTCGTCCCCACATGCGTTACAACGCCGAAGTAGCAGGTTCCACCTATGACGAGAAGCACAATGTCTGGACCACTACCACCAAATCTGGGGACGTTTACACTTCCCGTTACCTGGTCTGCGCTACCGGCTTTTTGACCCTGCCAAAACTGCCCATTATCGACGGTATTGACAAGTTTAAAGGCAAGGTCATGCATACCGGGCGCTGGGATCACTCCTACGACATGACCGACAAACGTATCGGCTTTATCGGTACCGGCGCCACCGGCATCCAGGCCGTACCCGAACTGGTTGAAAAAGCCAAAACTCTCGATGTTTATCAGCGCACTGCCATCTGGTTACTGCCGAAAAAAGATATGCCCTTTAGCCCACGTGTGCAAAAAATCTTTGCCAAAATTCCCGGTGCACAAAGATTGGCCCGCCTGACAACCATCTTCTTCACCGATATTTTGATGATTAATTTATTGGTGTTTAACAAGTATTTTTCATTTGCAGGCGACTTCCTGATGAAAACCTGTGTCAAGCATATACGCGATCAGGTCGATGACCCCGCCACTCAGGAAGCCCTCATCCCCAAATACGACTTCGGCTGCAAACGGCCCAGTTTTACCAGCAAGTTCTATCCTGTGTTTAATCGAGATGACACCAGCCTGGTTACTGACCCTATCGCCCACATCACCGAGAATGCCATTGTTACCAAAGATGGCACCGAGCGGGAAATCGATACATTAATCTGCGCCACCGGTTTTGAGGTTTTTCAAAAAGGCAGTGTGCCTACCTTCGACGTGGTCGGCAAAGGCAATGTTGATCTCAGCGACTTCTGGGAAGAAAACCGTTACCAGGCTTATCAGGGTTCCACCGTGCCCGGCTTCCCTAACTTTTTTATGATGTTTGGTCCCTACAGTGTTTGTACGGCATCGTGGTTTGGCATGATCGATACCCAGTCCAAACATTTAGTGCGCTGCCTGAAGGCCGCCAAAAGACGCGACGCCAACTATATCGAGGTTAAAAAGTCTGCCAATGACAAAGACTTCCAGAAAGTCCAGAGCCGCACCCACCTGACTATCTTTAAACACGGCGATTGCGCAAAATCGAACAGCTATTATTTCGATCGCCATGGTGATAGCCCAACCATTCGGCCTACGCTGGGTTTTGTGCATTGGCTGCACAGTCGATTCTTTAGCATGAATAATTATAATTTCGATACCAAATAAAGCCCTATTACGACTTAACCGGGAAACTAACTTAGAGAAAAGCACTTAGAGAAAGTGCGCTTAGGAAACTAAGCGCCTTTTTTATGTTTACTGCACCTCGATTACAAATAAAAATTTGCTCAAGCCTCTTCTTTAGATCTTGACTATCTATCCTTCTGGACAAACACAGAATCAATATCATCCTGGCTACGCAACTCTGACGTTAGCTGCTAGTGAATATTTTTACTAGAATCTAAAACTTGCAAAATCAAGAATGTAATACTACATTAGTATTACATTTGTCGTGAGGCACAGATTATGCGAGTTACAACAAAGGGGCAAGTCACAATCCCGAGAAATATAAGGGAAGCGCTAGGTATATCTCCCGAAACAGAAATTGATTTTATCGAAGATGCTGGTCGGTTTTATATCGTAAAAACTAACGCGCCTAATGTGACGGGAAAATTCAGGAAGCTCAGGGGGATTGCGTCAGTAAAGATGTCTACCGATGAAATTATGAGTCTTACAAGGGATTCATAATGAATGGTATTTTAGTTGACTCTTGTGTGCTACTGGATCTATTTACTGATGATCAGAATTGGGCTGATTGGTCAGAATCTACTCTCGAAAAATATAGCCTGACAAATACACTGCACATAAATTCAATTGTATACACTGAAATATCCATAGGCTTTAGCAGGGTTGAAGAAGTTGAGCGTGCTATTGAGGCACTGGGCATTAAGGTATTGGAATTACCTAGAGAGGCTTTGTTTCTAACAGGTAAAACCTACTTAAAATATAGGAAAAACAAAGGTACAAAGACGTCACCCTTAGCGGATTTTTTTATTGGCGCTCATGCGTCAGTATCACAATTTGGTTTAGTTACAAGGGATATGGCAAAATATAAGACCTATTTCCCTCAAGTACAGTTCATCCACCCGAATGAGAACTAATGTTACGTTACTTTGAAGATCAGTTCAGCGCTCATACTTGTTAACGGGCTAGACAATGTCTGCACCGGTGCTCAATCGAGCTACTGAACTGAAAACCCGGTGCTGCAAGTTTGGACTTCACTTTATCGCTTTATGACATTGCCTAAAACAATGGAATATCGATCATACAAGCGCGTCAATTAGGACGCTCGCAAGCTCGCGCCTATTACGCGTGCGTTATGCGTCTCGGTAGTTCATAGGAAAATATCAAAAATATGGCATTTGGAACTGAATCAACGGGGTATATAAAAACATCGCTTTCTGATCTCCAGGGAGCTTGGGGAAATCTCAGAAGAGCTGTAGTAGAAAACTATGTATTTGATGATGCCGAGCGTATGCTATTCCATATTGATGAAGCTATGAGCTGGGAGTCGGTTAGAAACCTCCAGAAAATGAAGTCCACATTTTTAGTTATTCAAAACATATCGGCTCAATCAAATGCCCCTGACGAAGTTAGTGAATGGGTCGAAGATATAAGAGAGAGTAAGCGTCTCGCAAACTACCCCTGGTCCGGCATATTCCATGGCATGAGTGCTTCAATATTTACCCTGTCAACCGCCGGCAGCTTTTCAAACAACCAACTCAGATAATGATACGGCTCTTTGC
>Ga0164315_10002797_pt1 | contig 13455 bp, 15 predicted proteins | sample GuaBasSedimGuay6_FD_113737 | JGI IMG/M metagenome (GOLD analysis project Ga0164315, IMG submission 113737) | Subseafloor sediment microbial communities from Guaymas Basin, Gulf of California, Mexico - Guay6, Core 4569-2, 0-3 cm | ecosystem: Environmental > Aquatic > Marine > Hydrothermal vents... | reverse complement strand
TGGCGGCCCTCGGCTGACACCGGCTGGCCAATAGATACGTCAATGACACCGGGAATGAATGAAAAAGAACGCGCCGGCCAACACCGCGCTGAAGTGACCGCAATGGGTATGACACAGGCGCCGGTCGCCACCGCCAGCCGGGTAGCGCCACTCTTGTAAGCTCCCTTCTTGCCTCGTTCTATGCGGGTACCCTCGGGAAACATGATAAGCCACTTACCCTGGTCCATCACCACTTCGCCCTGCTCCGCCACCTTATTCCATGCCTGGGTGCGTTGTTTACGGTCGATATGGATCATGCCCAGGCTACCAATGCACCAGCCGAAAATCGGGATACGCAGTAATTCCTTTTTAAAGACGTAGGCCAGCGGGTGGGGCGTCATGCTCGGAAAGAAGAATGTCTCCCAGGTAGACTGGTGCTTGGGGCACAGTATCACCCGCTGCATGTCATCGGCCGCCGGCAGGTTCTCAGCGCCCTGCACGCGATACTGCACTCCACCGATAATCCGCGCGGCAACAACGACCCCCTTGAGCCAGGGAGCCGCAAACCACCACCAGAGCTTGTCGTCCGAGAGAAAGACCGAACAAATCACCAGGGTAAGCCCGATGGGTATCACTGAAATAACTATCCAGATAAAAACCAGGACTGATCGAAAGGCATTCATGCATGGGTTCCGTAATTACACGATAATACATTAAACCAGAATGTGGGCCCCAGAGAAAACTTGCAGCCTGCTTTCTGGTTCAAATCGGGTTAATATTCACCTCTCTGTAGCCACAGGACCCGCCTCTGATGAGCAACAAACAACACCCGGGCCTACACCCACTGGCACATAGCGCCTATGCCTGGCTCGCCCCACAGGGCAGCTGGGGTTGGAGCAATGCCGGCTTGATAGTCGATGGCGAAGAATCACTGCTGGTAGATACCCTGTACGACCTGGAACTCACCGGGCAGATGCTGCGCAAGATGCGAGAGACTGAACCCCTTTGCGAGAGCATCGACACCCTGGTCAACACCCACGCCAACGGCGACCACTGTCATGGCAACGAACTGGTCACAGGCGCCGAAATCATCGCCTCCACCGCGTCCGCCCTGGAAATGAATGATTTGCCCCCGGAGGCCATGGCTGCCCTGATGGATGCAGCCAGGGGGATGGGTGGCGTCGGTGAATATTTTTTGCACTGCTTTGGTCAGTTCCGCTTCGATGACATCCGTCACACTCCCCCTACCCGTACTTTCGATGGCGAGTTGGACTTGCATGTGGGCGATAAACCGGTGCACCTGATAGAGGTGGGCCCGGCACATACACGGGGCGACGTGCTGGTACATTCTCCCAATGACCGCATCGTGTTCACCGGCGACATCCTGTTTATCCAGGGCACGCCGGTTATGTGGGAGGGACCGGTCGCAAACTGGATCAAGGCCTGCCTGTTAATAGAAGATATGGATGTAGACCTGATTGTGCCTGGCCATGGCCCCATCACAGACAAGCACGGTGTTGCGCACGTCCGGCAGTACCTGCAGTACGTACACGACCAGGCAAGAACTCGCTACGATGCGGGCATGAGCGCCTTCGATGCAGCAAAGGACATAGAATTATCAGAGTACTCGGCCTGGTCAGATCCCGAGCGCATCGCGGTCAACGTCGACAGCCTCTATCGGGAGTTTTCCGGTGAACAGTCCACCACAGATACCATCGAGCTGTTCACCAGGATGGCGGAACTGGCGGGGTTTGGTGTGGCCGATTCAGGTAGCAACGATTCAGACCCGCCCCATGCGGACGACGCAGACAACTAATCATGCTCCCACGGCTGGGCAGATACATCCAACTCACGGCCATGTCACTACTTTTGGTTGCTGTACCGAGCAGGGCTGAAGATGGCGCGCCTGTGTTGCTGGAACGTGGCAAACGTCAGCTGGAACTGCAAATCAGCACACAATTCGAGCCGGCCATGCGGCACAGCCTGCAGCAGTGGGTCGAGTTTATCGCAGATGTTCTGCTGCAAGTTTACGGCCACTGGCCACGACAGAGTTGGCAAATTTCTGTCACTCCCGTTTCTGCAAGCAGTAGCGAGCCAATTCCCTGGGCACAGGTCTATCGGAATGAAGTGGACCGGGTGGAGTTCTTCATCACAACAACGGCCACCACACAGGAGCTTAAACGAGCCTGGACAGGTTATCATGAACTGGCCCACTTACTCATTCCCTACCAAGGCTGGGGAGATGCCTGGTTTAGTGAAGGCCTGGCCAGTTATTACCAATACATCCTGCAAGCCCGCGCCGGTATCCTGACCGAGCAGGAAATGTGGCAGGAGCTCTATGAAGGCTACCAGCGCGGCCTTTCCGATACCGCATTTGAAGGCCGGGACCTGCGCTCTGTAAGCGACAATATGCGTCAGGAAGGTGGCTTCATGCGAGTGTATTGGAGTGGAGCCTGGTATTTTCTGGCAGCAGACGCCCGGCTGCGGCAGCAATCCAGAGGTCGCCACAATCTGGACCAGGCCCTGGCAAAACTCAACCTGTGTTGTGCCAATGACCCTATGTCGGCCCCGGCAATGGCGCGCAAACTGGACGAGTTAAATCGCGTACTGCTGTTCCAACCACTTTTCGAACAGGTCAGCACCTCATTGAGTATCCCGCCTTTCGAACCAATATTCGCCAGCCTGGGCATTACCGTTACAGGCGGTAAGGTCCGGTTACAGAGCGAGGGACCGGGCGCCATGCTCAGACGACAAATTGTTCTTAAGACACGGTAATTGTGTGAAGACGCGGGTATACTATCCGGTTAATGAACACGGCCAGAGCGGCATCAGACTCCCTTGAAGAAACCTGTATCTAAAGCCGACATCCGCAACCAGCTGCAACAGGAAACCGAGTACTTCCTGAAGCGCGGTGGCAACGTGGAGAGCGTACCCCAGGGCATCAGTGGCAAAGAGCCTGGTGATGCGCCCCTGTTCCTCAACCGCAGGCTATTTCTCGAACCCAGAACCAAACGCACCCTGGTACCGGAAGTCGTTGCCGCTATTGAAGCCAGGCGCAAAGAGAAGTTCACACACAAGCCGCAACGCAAAGGCAGCCGCCTGCCACAGCCTCGCCGCAAGACTATCTATGACGATTTCGGGGAGCCGGTGCGCAAGGTCTGGGTGGATGAGCCCTAGTGTAGTGTCTACTCCAGGGCTGCGTCGCTACCGCCATCCCTGGCTCTTGCGACGTACCGTACATCCCGCACCATAAAAGAAAAGGGGCCGAAGCCCCTTTATCATTTGCCGTTGACCCTATGACAGGCGACGACGGATACCGCTCAGCATACCACCCAGCGCCAGGAAAGCACCACCGGCCAAGCCTATCAGGAACAACGGACTTGCCGTGGTAGGCATTTCCGTCACCGTCTCGATGACCACGAACTCGGTTTCCACATCTTCAATAGCCAGAGCGAAGCGATCTTCGGGCAAGTAGACGTTCAATTGCTGCCCACGCGCCAAATCACTGGCGCGATACTCGCGACCCGCGATATTTGCACGCCAGCTGCTAGCCAGAGTTACACTGCGGCTATCACCTTTGGTACCGTCGGTGTGTATGGGGCGAAAAGTCATAGTGTTGCCACGCACACGAACCACCTCAATAGAAGTCTTGGCGTACAGCTTGCCATCTTTCTCATACACCGTTTGGCACATCGAAGCGATGTCCGGGTTGGCCGCCAGTACTTCCGCAGACCAATTCAGGTCGGCACAAGTGACCGTAGAACTCTGCACTTTACCTGTACTGCTTGTTGCCTGAGCCATCAGTTGACCCGCTGACAGCGATAGCGCCATTCCCACGATTACTACCATCTTCTTGGACATGTCATTTCCTCCTTAGTTTTGATTGACATTACTTGTGTCGAGTGACGCGGTTACAATAAATCGCTTTGGCGCATGCCCGACGAAATAAAACGGGTAACAGGTTACGAGTGTAACCGTTTGATCGTCTGTATCGCGCAACAGTGTGGTATCTGTTATTGCCACCACTTTTGTCGCGTCAATCTTAAAACGTTTTTCCCCCTCCAGCGATTGCAGCACGATGGCATCGCCTACCTGTACATCCTTCAGCACCCGGAAATAGCCGTCGCGATGACCCGATATGCCGATATTACCCGGCTCATGAGGATAGGACATACCGTCGATAATACCGGACCCCCGATCCATGACGAGTTCGGAATTAGTGGAGTAAACCGGAACCTTCAGGCCGACAGAGGGAACTTCAAGTACGCCCAGCACCGGCGGCAAATTTGCTTGCAAACTGGCCTTATAATCGGCAAGCCGCCCGGAAGCCCACAGGCTGGTGTCTGGTTCCCCTGTGTCTTCAAAATTTGCCTGGGTATCTCCAGCCGTGTCTGCTGCCGCGGTGCCCGCCTGCACCACGTCAGGCGCTTGCGCTATCAGCTCAAATTCATTGATCCCCGCCTGACGCTGCACCTCACCCTGGGCGAGTTGCACAACAAAAAAGCCCGTCAGCAGGACACCTGCCAAATAACTCAGCAGTTCTCCTGAACGAAACGCCAATAAACCCGGTTTACCCTGCATGTTTTTGCTGCTTTTCCCCTTTGCTGTAACACAACTTACTCTCAATTTACTCAGCCATAGCCCAAAAACCTTCCCAGGCACTTGCCCGCGATCAAAAGGCTCAAGCCAATATATTAGTATGTTTTGGTAAAGATGCTAGCTTATTCGATTATTGTTAATTACTTAGCCCATCTGATACTAAATTTATATTCATTGCAATACCTAATTAGAGGCCATATCACGCCTTATGCCGCGCAACCGCTCTTAGCGACCTCCTTGCAACTTGAGGTGCTGGCAGCTACCTTAATAACATACTCAATAAGGAGCTATTCCCGTGTACACCGATATCAGCCCGTTTACTGTCGCCATTACCGACACGGAACTACAAGACCTGCAACTGCGATTGGCCCGAACCCGCTGGCCAGAGCGAGAGACCGTCGACGACTGGTCTCAGGGGATCCCGTCGCATTACACACGAGAGCTTGCCAGCTATTGGGCGTCGACTTACGATTGGCGCCGTTTTGAACAAAAGCTTAACAGCTGGCCACAATTCAAAACCACTATTGAAGATATCGACATTCACTTTATCCATCGCCGCAGCCCACATGAAAACGCCCTGCCCCTGATCATATCCCATGGCTGGCCCGGTTCGGTGGCGGAGTTCCACAAAGTCATCGACGCCCTGGCCGACCCCACAGCCCACGGCGGTAAGGCGGAGGATGCCTTTCATGTGGTAGCGCCCTCACTGCCGGGTTACGGCTTCTCCGGAAAACCGACCAGTCCCGGAACCTCGGTGGAAAAAATCGGCCGCATGTGGGGCCAATTGATGGCCAGGCTGGGTTACCAGCGCTACGTGGCCCAGGGTGGTGACTGGGGTAGTGTCATCACCCAGAGTATGGGCCAGACCGAGACACAACATTGCGCGGGCATTCACATCACCCTGCCCATCGTCACCCCCGACCCGGACACCATGGACAATCTCACCGAGCAGGAGCAGTCCGCCCTGGAGGCGATGACCTTCTACAACGACTGGGATTCTGGTTATTCCAAGCAACAATCCACCCGCCCCCAAACCCTGGGCTATGGCCTGGCCGACTCTCCCGTAGGCCAGATGGCGTGGATTGTGGAAAAGTTCTACGCCTGGACGGATTGCGAAAAGGATGGCAGCAAACACCCGGAACATGTGCTGAGCAAAGACGAGTTGCTGGATAACGTCATGATGTACTGGCTCAACAATACCGCCGCCAGTTCTGCTCGCCTCTACTGGGAGAGCTTCAATACGCCCAATATAGAGCCCATCGACATGCCTGTCGGCTGTTCCATGTTCCCCAGGGAAATCTTCCTTTGTAGTCGCAGATGGGCGGAGAAACGCTTCTCGAATCTGATCTATTGGAACGAGTTGGACCGAGGCGGGCATTTCGCGGCGCTTGAATTGCCCGAGGTTTTTATGAAGGAAGTGCGAACCTGCTTCAGAAGCCTGCGTTGAATTAAAAACCTGTGCCCGGCATAACTTGTCATTAGTGCTCGTAGTCGTCGCTGGTAATCAGGCTGTCACTAAAAGATCGCATACGGTTGGTTTCTTCGTTTTTGTCGTTTTCATCGACCTCACCGAAGTTCTCCCCAAGATAATCCGCCTCCCCGTAAGCGGAATCATCAATCAATTCGACGTCGAATTCCGAACCGGGGTTAGCTGAAGCCGGATGCAAGGAGGGAGCCGGGGCGGCATCCATATCTACTATAGATCGCTCACTGACATTGAAACCGGCACTGTCCAGCGGGTGCGATTTCACCTGATCTGCCAGAGGCGCCGCAACCTGGCGCTGTGCTGATGGCGCGGCGAGAGGCGGGGCCTCAGTGGGTGCCTCCATACCAATCAGCGGAGCCCGGTGACTACTGCCTATGAATTCCAGGTTCTGCAACGCCACATCGGTACTTCTACGGTTGTGCGTAGGCCGGGTGACGCCGGCGGAGACCTGACCTGCCTGCTTCGGAGCGCCATCCGCCCTGTTGGCTGCTGTCAGATTAGGGGTTGACCCTGGCCGGGCGGCGGCAAGCCCGGCCTGGTAAGCCTCCGGTGTTATCATGCGTGCCTGCTCCGCCAGCGTATTACCGGGCTCTACCGGACGATTACTGGTACTGGCGGCGCCCGCATCGCCTTCCTCCACCACTGCACTGACGCGATCCGGTCTGATCAGGCTGGTGGAAGGCCGGCCAATATCATCCAGATCATAGGTAGAAGCACTCTCCCCCGCGGCGCCAGCGGCCTGCAGTAGTGGCATTTCAAAATCTTCATCCAGCGCTTCCAGTCCCTGCTGCTCCGCGCGCAGAGCACGCTGCTTCAGCACTTCATGGGCACAATCGGACCAACGACCAAATTGAGAAGACTCTGCCGGGTCTGGCATACGATGTTTGCGGAATTTGCGCATGGCCTCCATGAAACGCTGTTTCACCGCACGGTAGTGGTAAATATGATCCTCGGACTGTAAAGGCACCACATCCGAGCCGCCACGAATGATCAGCATCTGGGGCGGCAACTGCCCCTGCAGGCTGTGCAGAAGATCAACCAGGAAACACAACCGGAATGCCGAGTGCAAGGTGGTCTTGGCCTGGGTATCACAGGGGACATAGAGAAAATCACCCAGTTCGGAATAACCACTGGTGCGCATCAGCAGGTTGGCAGATCCAGACAGAGGGCCGAGGGCCAACTGCCCGTTGACGATAAAATCGACACCCCCACGCATCGCCTCCAGTGTCCCCATGCGTCGCCTCGACTCGGCCAGTTCCCACTCGATAAGTGTGACTTTGCGCCCCTCGCTGCGCAGGGTATCGACGATATCATCCTGGCGCTCCATGGTATTTTGCGACTCAATACTACCGACATCGGGCGGAATACCATGATCGGGATTTTCGAGGGTGAGGCGCTCCATCCAACAGGCGAAAGGCGATTCCCTGAAGAGGACAAAGTCTTCCGATGTGTAGGTTACGGCGTTATCGACACTGTAGCGGTACATGGCTTGCGGCTTGTTTCCCCTTTATTACTGAAAACAGCGCAAGACAGATTTCCGCCTAAGCCGTTTGTGTATTTATATATGAATGACCTGCGGGTGTCCACGCTATCACGAAGAAAGTCCATGAATAACTGTCAGTGCTTGCGATAAATAGTGGCGCCCCCCACCACAGTACGCTCTACCTGAAGGTCGCGCATGGCCATGGGGTCCTCCAATGGATTGCCCGACAACACCACCAGGTCGGCGTACTTGCCCGGTTCCAGCGAGCCCCGGTTGCCCTCCTGGAACACCTGCCAGGCGGCGTCTATAGTCACCGCGCGCAGGGCTCCATGGAACCGGGCTGCTGGTCTATGACTCCCCCCTCTGGATCCGGCGTATCGGCACTGATGTCAACCAATTCCAGGGCGACACTGTTCGCCACCAGCATATGGCCGGACACGTGCATGGCCACCACCGGGTGCTCAGTGGAGACTCCATCCAGTTCCGCGCAAGTCGGGTGTCGTTTTTCCGCCAGCAGGGTCCGCCCCCGCAGGTCCACCACCTCGGTATCATCACCCACCAGGGCCATGATCTCTTCAGTGCTGCCTACCGCCTCGATCAATTCACCCCGCGTTGACAGGGCCTGCACCACACGATTGTCCGCATCCATGGTCAGCACATCACCATTGATAAACACCTGGTGTTGCGGAGGCAGCGGCGTACGGGTGGCGATCTTTACCAGCACACCCAGGCCAACCACCAGGGCGAAAAATACCAGCAGTAAGGTTTTCCATTTCATGCAATAACTACCCGAGTCGATTTATAGGGGTGACAAGTTTGAAGGATTCTATCGATGGCGGTAACGGCTGGAAAGAACCACGTTAGCCTGAAGGCAAAAAAAGTCACAGGAGCAGTCAATAGTGGGGTGGCTTCTCATCTACCGGACTGCCTGGCTGGCCGGTTTGCAGCCCCGCTTCCACCGCTTGCTCATCCTGGCGTTGCTTGATCAGTTCCAGTTGCCGCCTGAGCAACAGGATCTCCTGCTGCTGCAGGGCCAGCGCATCATTGAGGGCTTGCACCGTGTCTTCCTGAAAGGCGAGCTGGCTCTGCACCTCCGCCATCTGCAATCTGAGGTCATCGATTTCTCTCTGCACTTCACACTCTCCTCTTTCAAGCCCTGTTTCCGTCCCGGTTACAGGCTAATATACTGTCGAGTTCAACACAAAGGCATGACCACTCCATGAGCAAGCACAAAAACACCGGTAGTCGGCTGGTTTACTCAACCGCGGAAGGCCGGTTATGTCCCCAGTGCCAGCGCCCCGTAGCGGACTGCGTGTGCGGTGTGGACCGACCCGCCGCGGTTGGCGATGGCGTCGTGCGACTCCACAGGGAAACCAAAGGCCGCGGCGGTAAAGCGGTAACCGTCATCAAGGGCATACCCCTGGCCGGGGCTGAATTAAAGGCCCTGGCCAAAGTACTGAAGCAAAAATGCGGGGTCGGAGGCGCTTTGAAGGACCACACCATCGAAATTCAGGGGGATCAGCGCCACATTCTCAAACCCGAATTGGAAAAACGTGGCTACACAGTCAAAATAGCCGGCGGCTAAACACAATACTCGAATTTAATAGATTATAGCACCACAATTGCAGTATTTTTTAGAATCTCTGCCGATCGACTCCCAGCCCTTCACCCCTCCCCTGGCTCATTTCTGTCAAGTTACATAGCTTTTACAATATTTTTGTGAAATAACCCCTGCAAACCTTTATTTTTATTGGATTTAATTTTTTTATGTGTTAAAAAGTTATCTGTGAGCTGGGAAAAGTCAGGAACTGGTGGCGATCTCCAGACCTGATTCACGATAACCCGGCCGCAGCGAGCCATAACAGTGAAACGGCAGTATCTGACTGATTTGTCATCCCTGCGAGGGAGTGGGTTATGTACGTTACCGCAGAACATCTGAGAGAGCAGGTCATCCGACCTACCCTGAAATACATGGGGGCATGGACACCGGAATGTGAATCATTCCTGCTCAAAGCCGCCATCGACGCCCCCGACCTGGGGCTGTTTTCCGCAAGAAATGAAGGCCTGGGCCTGTTTCATATCACGGCTGCCCAGCACCGTGACCTGTGGGACCGGTATCTCGCTTTCAACCCGGATCTGGCAAGCCGGGTGAGAGGGCTGGCCAGCCAGCGGGCCTTCCTGACTGACCCCGACAGTGAATTGCAGACCAACCTGAGCTATTGCACAGCAATCGCCTGGTTAATGCACAAACGCTCAGGCCTTGTACTGCAAGAGGCGGCAAGCGGAGCAATGGCAAGCGCCTGAGCCCCTCATGCCCTCCCATCGCGCAGGGTTTGCCAGGCGGCGAGGTCTTCGGGCCTGTCAACATCAGGCAGGATGGGCAACTCCACCCAGTTCAAGTCCAATTTTCGCATCGACTCAATAGTCTTCGTATAGACTTGATCCGTCCCCCATGGAATCTCTACAAATAACTCCCTGTGTATCTCCCTTGCGCCAATCAACACGTAGCCCCCGTCTTCAGCAGGCCCCAATACCAGGGGCGCCGTATCCAGCGCACGCAATGCCTGCTCCAGGTATGACCCCTCAATTGCCGGACAATCACTACCCACCAGGATAACGTTGGTATAGTGCCGCAGAGCACTGCGAATCGCCCGGTACATTCTCTCACCCAGATCCGCGCCGCGCTGCCGCGAGACCCTGCTAACGCCCAGTTCCCGGCACTGGATAAACAGGGAATGAGCGGCGTTTCCAGCCACGCACAACTCGACCTCGCCCAAACCGGAACCCGCAAGCGTTGCGCTGGTCCAAAGCAGCAGTTCACAGTGCAGGTCACAGGCTTCCTGCGCCGTGAGATAAGGCGTCATTCGCGTTTTGACCCGGCCTGCCAGCGGCGCCCGGGCAAACTGGATCAACAGCGTCGAATCGGGCTTATCGGCCATAACTGACTCTACCTGCCATAGTAGTGGCGCCACAAGCGCTCGGGTGATACCCCGAGAAAATAGGCCAGGCGCAGTAGCCACATGCGTAAGATTGTTCTCGCCACCCCCTGCTCCTCCCAGCGGCGGCTGGAGGTGGTTACCGGCACATTGATCACCAGCGGCCGCGCCAATCGACGCAGGTGTTTGCAATAGGCGACATCCTCCATAAGGGGGATAACATCAAAACCACCCGTGCGCTGAAACAGGCTGGATCGCAGAAACAACATCTGGTCACCAGTGGCGACACTGGTGAGACGCGAGCGCTGGTTTATAAACCATTCAATAATCCGAAATACCGCTCTATCACCACTGAGGCGCACCCGGCAAAAACCCCACTGGGGCTGCCCCACCAGACAGGCTTCGAGGCCTTCGGCATCGATTCCGGGACAGCTGTCCGCATGCAGGAACAAAATATACTCACCCTTCGCCACCCGCCCCCCCAGGTTCATCTGAGTGGCCCGGCCGGGCTCCCCTGCAAGCAGGTGATCACACAGGGGCATGGCCGCGGCCACGGTCTGGTCGCTACTGCCACCATCTACAACAATGAGTTCGCTGCCCGGGTAGCGCTGGCGCAAATCGAGCAGCAACACCCCGATGCCCTCCTCCTCGTTGAGTACCGGAATAACAAAACTCACGCACCGGTGTAGCATGTCGCCGGGCATCAGCCGTCCAAAGCGCCGCCACAGCTACTGCCCTGGCCCGCAGTACAGCCGTAGCAGTGCTCCCCGGTAGCGATGGAGTTCCCCTCCAGCACCAGCCCAATCAAGAGCTCAGAGATATGATGACGGGGTTTATCATTGGCCAGTAACGGCAAGTCCAGCATCTGGTTGAAGTCGCAGTCATAAACATAGCCCAACCAATCGATGCTGAGCAGGCTGCGGCACATGAGGGTAGCCACGTTGGCCTGGCTGAAGCTGTCACGCAATAGCCGCATATACTCCACATACTGGCCCTGGGCCAACAGCACCGCACCAAATCGGTTAATCGGCATATTGGTGATGGTTAACAGCTGATTGAATCGAATATCAAGCCGCTGGCCCAGTTCCCGCCGGTAATCTTCCTGCAGGTCGCCCTGGGGGGGAGGCAGAACCGGCCCAACCGGGTTATACACCAGGTTTAACTGTAACTCGTCGCCGTAGCCCAGTGCATTGAGCTGCCGAATCGCCCGGATACTGTCATCATAAACCCCTTTCCCGCGCTGCTCTTCCACATTGCCCTTGAGGTAACAGGGCAGTGAGGCGGTAATTTCCACCCGCTGCCCAGCCAGAAATGTCGCCAGATCTTCCTGCCCGGGTTCGAACAATATGGTGAGGTTGCTGCGGTCTATAACGCGTACACCCAGCTGTCTCGCCTCACGAACCAGATAGCGAAAATGGGGGTTCAACTCCGGTGCGCCACCGGTGAGATCCAGGGTTGTCGCGCCGCTGCGAGTCAACAGGGACAGTACCTGGTCGATGGTTTCCAGATCCATCAATTCAGTTCGCTGTGGCCCGGCGTTAACGTGGCAATGGACACAACTGAGATTGCACAAATACCCCAGGTTAACCTGCAGGGTCTCCAGGCTGCCCCGGTGGATCGGGGGAAAGTCACTGTGCAGTAACAGCGGACGGGTATCGTGCATATTCGGCCTGTGGTTTGGTTGTCTGCCGGAGTGACGAGGTACACTAGTACTGCGCCTGCTCCTCCTCGGGAGTCAGCAGGCGATGAGCGTCGCCCAACAGGTACTGGAACACCACGTTATAAGACAGCACGGCCTGCACATAATTGCGAGTTTCCTTATAGGGAATGGTCTCGATCCAGATATCCACAGGCACCTCCTGCCCCTGTTTGTTGCGCCAGCGATCGACCCGGTGCGGCCCCGCATTATACGCGGTGAGGGCAAATACCCGGTTGCCGCCAAAGCGATCCAGCAGTTGTCGATAATAGGCGCTGCCCAGTAACACGTTGTGCTCCACCTGGTACAGGTCGGCGCCACTGTGAGGCTGCCCCAGGGAAGACGCCACCTGCTTGCCAGTAGCCGGCATAATCTGCATCAGGCCGCGCGCACCAACTGGCGAGCGAGCCTGGGGGGAAAATGCGCTCTCCCTGCGGGCGATCGCCATCAGCTCTGTGCTGGGAACCTGCCGGACCGCAGCATAGTGCTTGAACGTCTTCTGGTAAGGGGTGGGGAAACGCAGATCCAGGGCATCCCAGGCCTTGGCCCGATTGGCCGCATCTATGGCCATACGGTGCCAGCCCTGCTGCGAGGCCAGCTGCGCCAGTTGCCGCTGCTGCGCTGGGTTGTCATCGGAATCCTGTAACACCTTGAACCACTCTGAGTGCGCCAGGCTTTCCTCTTCATGAAAGCGTAGTTCCTCAATACGTTGCACCACTGGCTGCCGCTGCAGGGACACTCGCACCGGGTCTTGCGGTGCCAGGGGCTGGTTATTGAAAGCGTAGACCTGGCCCAATTTGTCCGCTGCGAGAAAACTGTAATAACCCCGCTCCCCCGCCAAAGCCTGTAAAATCTGTGTGGCCGACTCGTTATCACCGCGCCGCTCCTGGGCAACAGCCTGCCAGTACCGCCACGCGCTGTCGCCGCGCTGTTGCTCGGACAGCTTAGGTAAGGTTTGCTCCAGGGCGACCCAGTCCTGCTCGGCCAACGCCCAGCGCAGGCGTATTTCAACCAGCTTATCTTCCCCAAGTCGCGCCAGGGCATCTTCCAGCCAGGGTATATTGGACTCGGTTTTGGCAAACAGGCTGCGCAGGGCAATAGCGTATTCGACTGCCTGGGTTTGCCCGGCGGAAAATTCCAGTTTGCCCTGGTAATCGGTCCATAGCGCCAGTGCCTGCTCCGGGCTGTAACGGGCCAGGTAGGCAAGGCCATGACTGGCGATGTCCGCCGAATAGGGGCTGTCAGCAGGCAGCGACTGCCCAGCCAGTTTATCCGG
>Ga0164315_10002796_pt1 | contig 13462 bp, 8 predicted proteins | sample GuaBasSedimGuay6_FD_113737 | JGI IMG/M metagenome (GOLD analysis project Ga0164315, IMG submission 113737) | Subseafloor sediment microbial communities from Guaymas Basin, Gulf of California, Mexico - Guay6, Core 4569-2, 0-3 cm | ecosystem: Environmental > Aquatic > Marine > Hydrothermal vents >... | reverse complement strand
TCCTGAGCGGAGCGGCCCGAAGGGTCGCGCAGTCGAAGGATCCCCACCGGGAAAAGAGCGCGCACCTCGCATGAGCAAAGCACTACTTGAAGTGGAGACCCTTCGACTCACTCGTCGAACTCGCTCGCTCAGGGTGATAAAAGAGGCGATTTCGATTTCGGTTCAGAATTCCGAATTATGCAAGCGGCTCGTAAATCTACCGAATTTATCGAACTGGGTCTGGCGTACCAATACTACCGGGGAACTGGCGTTCAGTTTCTAGTTTCCAGTTTCTAGTTTCTTTTTCCTACCCCTCCAACTCACCCGACACCACTTCACCGTCCGACAGCGTCACCGACCAGCGAACTCTCACTCTGGAACGGCTGGAAGGCAGCCGGATCACACCAGTGGTCAACGTCTCCTGGGCACCGACCACGATTTCGGTGAACCGAACGGCGTTGACTCCTGAGCCGATGCCCGATTTCCACTGATCACCTACCCTCTTGCCCAATTCGATCCGATCGAAAGTCCCTGGGCTATCCGCCACCAGGTAGCCGGATTCCAAAGAAACTTCCAACCAGTTACCGTGGCCGGAAACAACCGAAACAAAGGGGCTCTGATTCACGACCGAAAGCCTGAGGGATCGCCCCTGCCGGCGGAGTTTGACATCCAACATCGGCGCTGGTCCTTGCCCCTCCAGATATGCAAAAAGGGCATGGCGGTCAATCCCCAGCGCTCCGTCTTCAGGGGGCAGGGTCACCAGATCCCACCCCGCGACCTCGGGCAAAAGAATGGAATCAATCTCGCCAAAAGCGGAGTCCAGGCGCACGGCGTCCATCCACTGGGCCTCAAATCTGTCCCCTGCCGACCACTGTCGTCCGCTCCACACCATTGGTTTTTGAAAAACGAAGGCCCGATCCAGCTTCGACGCGGTACTGATTTGAACCTGGTCCCCATCGCACAGTCGGTCGAGACCTTCCGGCCATTGCTCCAATTTGGGTTCAGTCCTCGGGGCCAAAACGATGCCGGCCCTGACCCTGACACCCGTTCCCACGAGCGACGTCAACCGTTCGGCCAGGGGGTCATTTGCCGCATCACCGACACCGCGAAGACCAACGGCGCCAGGTCCGAACAATGGCACGATGATCGTACCCGCGGCCTTGGCCAATTTCAGGCCGCGGTCGTTTCGGATCTGGTTCACCGTGAGAATCGGCACGACCCGAAGGCCGGAAACCTGGTCAAGGGTCCGGACAAAAGCAGCAATGCCCGGCGAGAGAGTCGGTACGTCAATGATGATCTCGGCTGTTGTGGAGCCCACGACAGGAGCCAAGCCGCGCCAGAGGGTCGAAGCCGCCTCTGACGTGAGTTCAACGGATCCGGATTCAATACGCAACGCCGCCGAGACCGGGATCTCGCCCGCAATTGAGGGCGCCGGATCGACCTTGATGACCGGTGATCCCGTCGTCAAATCTATCGAACCCCGTCGAACGACCAACAAATCGACACCGGCCCTCTTGAGCTTCGGAGCTACGTCCTCATCGACCGCGCCGCTCACCCAGACGACGGTTTTTCGCAAGAGCGGTTGTGGCGGATCGCCTGGGTCACTCGGCCCAACGCCACATCCGATCGTCAGTAAGGCTATCAATGCAAATAGACACGACTTCATCGGGACATTCTAACCCGGGCTTTCACCATCGGAAACTCCTGGAAATCCCATTCGAACCACCAGTCCCTTCCGGCCATTAACCGCATCTACGACGCCGTGCGCACGGGATACCACCTGCCGAACCAGGGCAAGACCCAACCCGGTTCCAGATCCCGTGGCCGAAAAATGCGGCGCAAAGAGATCGTCAAATCGCTCATCCTCGACGCCTCCTCCGTCATCTTCAACCTCAAGAACACACTCCGACCCTTCATTGCGGACCCGAACGATGATCTCCCCTGAGTGATGATCGATCACAGTCATCGAATTCAGCAACACTGTGTCTACGGCTCGCCGAATCCACTTGGCATCAGCGGTGATCCAACATCTTCTCGGATCCTCGATCTCCAACCTCAAATGTCCGCCTCGGCGGTGCAGCACATCCAGATGGCCAACCGCCTCGGTCGCTACCTCGCCAAGGTCAACCAGGTCAGGTTCCCACTGCTCGAGAGCCACCAGATTGGAAAAAGCGTTTGCGGTCTCCTGTAGCCGCCCGGTCTGAACCAGAATCTCGGCGGCTGCCTGATCAACCAGACTTTCGAGATCTTCAGACTCTCGTCTTCGACTTTCCTGGAGTTCCTGAACCCACAGTCGAATCGGCGTCAATGGATTCTTGACCTCATGAGCCACGATCCGGGCCATGTGGGTCAGTTGTTCAAGACGATCGGCCCGCACGACCTCAGTGATATTTTCAATCACCATCACCCGACCTCGCCGTCCTCCAGGGAGCGGAACATCGGCCAGACCCACCCTCCAACTGAGGTCCCGGCCGGGGTCCGGCCTGACAATTTCGAGTGTAGAGATCCCATCTGCCCTTTTCTGGGCATTTCGACCAGCAATCACATCCGGGTAATCCTTCAGAATCCGCTCCCCGCTTGGGTTTGCGAAGATCGTTCGCCCTTCCTCGTCGAGAACCACGACCGCCGGCTCCAAATTGGCCAACGTGATCCTCAGCATCTCCTCTTGATCCTTGAGGGATGCCTCACGTTCTTGGACAGCCTGGGACATCGTTTCGACGGCCTCGAGAACCTCGGCAAGATCCCGCTCACGAGGTCGGGCAACCGCGCCAAGAGGTTCACCGTCAAGCAACCGCCTCGATACACCGACCAGGTCTCTCAGCGAATGGCTGAGTCTTCTCTCAATTCGTCCGGCCAGCGCCAAGGCCAGCAGCGCCGCCACAATGGCCCCCCCAAAGAGCCAGTCGACGGCCCTGGGCAGGTCCCTGTCTCCGTACGGCCCCTCTTTGAACAATTGGAGCAGCATTCTCCGGCCGTTGAGCGTCACCGCGCCTGCGGCAACGATTTCATGCCCCCACCGGCGAACAACAACATCTTCACGACCCAGAAGGAACTGGGGAAATACGTCGACCAGCGGCAAACCCGGAAGTCGTCCCAGGTCCATCAAATCGGGTCTGGATGCCGCGACCTCGTTGCTGCCGTCAAAGAGAAGGACCTCGCCTCCCCAGCCCTTCGCCAGCCATCGGGCAAAGTCGTCATTGATATCGACCCCACCCAGGTGCTCGGCCGTGTACCGCACAGTCCGAAAAGCCTCAAGACCCAACGAACGCTCCGTCTCCGCCTCCTGCCCCGAGATCCTGATCTGCAAGACCAGAGCCAGCGCGGCCAGGGGCACAATGACAGCCCCGGCCACCAAGAGTCGAAGTCGTCCACCGAAGGTCGCAGTACCCTCAGGCAACAGGCCCGGCGGTCTCGCCACAACCATCGCCGCCAGGACCCAAAGCACCGCCAGCAAGCCTCTGACGACCCACGTTGCGACCGACGGCAGGGGAGCGACCCTCGCCACAAGCCATGACCGTTCCCTGACAACCCTGGCCGGATGACGAACCCCACCGACCTCCATCCACGTCCACCCACCCCTACTGTGGTAGAGGGCCCCCGCACGAGCCGGCCCGAGGGGCGTCACGTCGGAATGAAGCGAAGCTGCCACGGCGCCTGATCGACTGAGGACCACCCACCACATCGGCGACTCGCGCGACGAGTCCAACCCGCCGCGATTCGGCCAGTCTCCCAAGAGAGACCACGGCTCTTCCGCTGTCCTCAGCTGGATGTGAGTGCCATCCGCCGGCAAGGTTGTCCACTCTCGCGCCACCTTGACCCGTTCTCCCGCCGGGCCGAGTTCACCCCAGATGGAGACCACATCCCCCGCCGGCCCGAAGACCAGGACTTCAGCCCCGCGGGATTTGTCGTCGAGACCCCATTGCTGTGCCAGGACCGACGCAAGGTCACTGATCAAGACCACGGCATCCTCTTCACCCACCAAACTACGGAGATCTAGAACACCCGACTCCGGAACACTGAATGCCGGAGGCATAGACCATCTGAGGAGTTCAACCGCGGGCCTCGCGGCCGACACCACTACAGCCATCGCGGCAAGCACGAAGGCAGCCGCCAGTCGCCTTTCCAACCCCCATCCCGATACCGGCCATGCGGCCAAGACCCAGGCAGCAGCCACAAGCCACGCGACTCCGGCCCCCGGCTGAAGAAGGTGTTCGGGGAGCCAATCCGAAGTCCAACCACCCACTCCAAACACACAGAGAACCAAAACGACAACCAGACTTGACCCAACCACCCACCGCGCAGATCGCGGCCTGAGGCCGGAAGCCCATCTCCCAATGGCCGCCCCCCCCAAACACACCAACAGCCCGAGAGCAACAGGCGAGCCTGTTCCCGCAACAGCGACAAATGCTCCGAATACGCACGGCAAAGCCAAAGCGGGGTGAAACAGCAGGCTGATCAACCCCAGACACGCCCATCCGAAACCGGTGGACAGCGGCTGCCGGCGAATTCCCTGGCCTTCCCAGGTCACCGGCAATTCAATGCCTGGTGCAACGTCGGACTCTACGACAAAAGCATCAGGGTCCCAGAAGGCAAAACGTATCATCCACCCCGGGGGCGCCTTGAGCCCAAAGGCGTTCCGCACCGCGATGCTGCTGCGTTCGGTGACGATCACCGAACCTGCCAACCGGCCTTCGTGCAGCAGGGGCTCCCGCAACGCCAGGGTGACCGTCCCCGCAGTTCGGATCAGTTCCCATCGGCGGGGCCCAAGGGGTCGGAGGCCCTCAGGAAACCGGAGAGACCGGCCTCCCCATGCCACGAGACGGCCCCGCTCGTCCGCAAGATAGATCGTCAAAGCAGGTCTGCCGGCCACGACACGAGCCAGCAGATCAAACGGCTGAGACGGATCCAGAGTCGCTCCGGTACCGATCACAAGATCACCGATCAGTGGATCCTCGGCAACCGACTGGGCCAAACCCAGCATCGTTCGACAACGCTGCTCAAACTGATCCGAAACTACCTCGGCACACGGCGGCGGTGCCGCCGGAACCAACAAACCAACCCACGCCGGAACGACGGCCAGCCACGGCCACCACGCTTTCCCGCGCGGACCTACCAGCATCGCGGCGGCCAGCCCGATGAGAACCACCGCCCAGCTCGGCAGGTCGTTCCCGGGCCACGGCGTCGCCACGGCCAATGCGACCATCGCGCCAAGAATGGCGGCCGCTGGTGTCCCTCGAAAAGAAAACTTCATGTGAGGAGTATAGAAGCTACCAGCATCCAGCGACCAGCTATCAGCCTGAATCGGCCACGGCACTCGAGAAATGTCGACCCAATTCACCTGTTGACCCTTCCGGCCTGCCCCCTATCATCCCAGCTTCCTATCATCCCACCGTGGTCACCTCCTGTACCTCAACCTATCCCCGAATGGGAATATTATTGAGATTGAGCCTGTTTACCGAATTCGATGAAGATGACAAGTGAAAGGTCCCCGAAATGCAGATACTGACAGTTCTCAGTGCGATCGAAAGCATCGAGACCTCGGTCGCGAAACTCTACGAGTGGTTCAGCGACAACTTTACCGCCGACCGCGAGGCCTCCGGGTTCTTTTTCAGATTGGCCATGCAGGAGCGGAGCCACGCCACCATGGTTGCCTTTAGCAAGGGCCTGGTACGGAGAAGCCCCAACGATTTTTCTGCCATCGACTTTGACATGGCCCTGGTTGACGATCTTCTCCAGACGGTCACAGACTTCCGGACCCAAAATCCTCAGCCATCTCTCGTACAGGCCCTCGATTTCTCAATGGCCATCGAGAGCCACGCCGCCGAGGGAATTCACCGCACGACGGTCATCCAGTCCAATCCCGACGTTTCGAAAATGATTAACAGCCTCGCAAAGGCCGATCATGAGCATTTCAAGCTCCTCAAGGACTATGCCGACAAAGTCCGACGCCGCACAAAGATTGCCGATGGAATGGCAAGCGCCAGCTAACGGCCATTTGAGTGGATTCAGTCCCCAAGAGCCTTTTTGAAGGCACGGGTGAGAGCCTCGAGTTCATATGGTTTTTGAACAAATCCTGCCAGGCCCTTGGCCGAAAATTCCTCGGTCACGATTTCCTTGCTATATCCGCTGGAGAGTATGACCGGAACATCAGCACTGATCCTTCGCATCGCAGAAAAGGTCTCTTCGCCTCCCATGCGCGGCATCGTCAGATCGAGGAGCACACAGGCAATCGTTTCGGCTCGATCCTGGAAAACCTCCACAGCCTCGCAACCATCTGAAGCGGCGATCACCTCAAATCCAAGATGCTTGAGCATCCTTGTCGCGAGACTACGAATCATCGCGTCGTCGTCAACCACGAGGACAGTTCCGGTTCCACGCCATTCCTCGACTCTGGGACTGCGATCGAGAGCCTCGGTCACCTCAGTCTCAGACTCGACAACCGGGAAGAGAAATCTAATCGTAGTCCCCTTGCCCTCTTCGGTATCAACATTGATTGCGCCGCCATGCCCTCGGACAATGCCCAGAACTGCCGCCATTCCGAGACCTCTACCCGTGAACTTGGTCGTATAGAAGGGATCGAATATCTTCGACTTCGATTCTTCATCCATCCCGCACCCGGTGTCGCTCACCTCGAGGAAGACATACTGACCCTCTTCCTGATCCTCGTGCAAATAGCTTCCCGTCAGGTATTCCCGGTCACAGAACTGCGTCCCTGTTCGAAGGACGATGACACCGTTTTCGTCACCGATGGCCTCCGAAGCGTTGGTCACGAGATTGAGGACGATCTGCCGAATTTGTGTCTCATCTCCCTCAATCGACGGCAAGTCATCGTCGAATTCGTACCGGAACACCACCTTTTTCGACGAGGCTACTCCGAGCAAATCGGCCATCTCCCGCACGATTCCGTTGATATCGAGAGGCTCGACGACGAAACTTCCTTTACCTGAATACGCCAGCATCTGGCGGGCCAATCCCGCGGCATGGCGAGCTGCCGAGATGATCTCCTCCACATTCCTGCGCACCGGCGCCTGGGGTCCGAGTTCGTACAGAGCCAGATCGGCATTGCCCAGAATGCCCGTCAGGATATTGTTGAAATCGTGGGCTATTCCACCCGCCAGGACGCCGAGTCCCTCGAGTTTCTGCGCATGCCGCACCCGCGCTTCAGCTTCTTGCTTTTGCTCTTCCGCACGTTTTCGGGCGGTGATGTCCAGTACATATCCCAGGTAATGGGTGGGTTCTCCATCTGGATCTCGCCATACGGTCGTGAAATCGGAAACCCAGATGATCCCACCGTCTTTTCTGACCAAACGATAGGGCTCATGCTCAAAAGAAGGAACACCCAAAGCCGTAAACCTTGCTACCTCATTTTTGACACGTTCGAAGTCCTCCGGAAAGACGATCTCGGAATACGCAATCTCTCCTGAAACCAAGGACTGCACGTCGTAACCGATGACATCAAGGGCATTCTCCGAGACGTATTCCACAGACCATTCGGCCCCCTTCCGCCACTTGAAAATAACCGCCGGCCCCTTCTTGAAGAGGCTCTGTTCCTCATGAAGGGCTCTGTTTGCGGCGTCGAACCGCTTTTCGGCCTGCTTGCGATCGGTGATGTCGAGGTGGGTCCCGGCTACCCTAACGGACCGACCCTCCTGATCCCGCTCGACTACCCGACCACGGTCCAGAATCCATACCCACGAGCCGGACTTCGAACGCATACGGTATTCAGCCTCATATTGATCACTCCGACCGCTGAGGTGTTCCTGCAGAAGCTCCTCAACATCGGATAAATCCTCTGGGTGGACGAGCTTCCCCCACGACGCCGGGTGGTGCTCGATCTCCCCGGCCTCATATCCGAGCATTTTGACCCAACGTTCGTTGAATACCACGTCATCGCTCTGAACATTCCAGTCCCACACACCGAGATCCGCCCCGTGCAGAGCCAACTCGAGGCGTTTCTCACTCTCCCTGAGTGCTTCTGTTCGCACTTCTACCAGCTTCTCGACCCTCGCCGCTCTGCTCTCTTCCCGGTAGAGCCACGCCACAAAAAACATCGTCAGAATCAACCCCATCGCCAGGGCTGCCCACCTGGCGTAACTCCCATGGAGCTTGAGGAAATACGGCGCTGGGGTACACGTTATCAGCCACCTGCGCCCGGCCAGATCGAGGACCTCGGTATAGACCAATTGGAAATCTCGAAGAGCCTCCATCCCTCTGCCTTCCGTCTCTCGGGTCCGGGAAGCATGGAAAAAAACGAGAGTTCCAGGCGACCCCCCTGTGACATCCCTAATTTCGAAATCAATCCCTCCAGGCAGCACAGCCTGAGCGACCTCCTGCATGATTCCACCGAGATCCATGGAAGAGGCAATGATCCCCATCAGCTGAGACGATCGCCGGCGTCCTTTTCTTTCATCCCCCTCCACGATCTTGAACACAGGCTCACAAAAAACAACTGAGGGCAGTTTCCCAGGACGGCCGATGCAATCGGTCGGCCGCGTCATCGCAGCCACTCCGGTCTCCCGCACCAGCCCAATGGCAATGCTCCGCTCCGATTCCGAAAGTAAATCCCACCCCAGGCTGTCGTGAGGCGGTTCGCGAAATAGAACGGGAAAATACTCGTCCCTGCGGGCGGACTCCGCCAGGGTTCCGGCTGGGGCGAATTCTCTAATGACAAATTCCTTCTTCCCGCTGCGCCTCACCTCTTCCTCAAATTCCACCCGGTCGTCGTCGAGAACTCGAGGCGCCCATAGGAAGCCGGCGAAATCCAGGTGACGAGCTTGAATCGGCGTCACAAAGTGACTGAATTCACGCTCTGTGACCTCATCGGAATTCTCCCAAAACCGTCGGAGCGCATCCATTTCGTGGAGATGCGTCTTGATTTCGTGTTCGATGATCGCAATCCTGGCTTCGGAAAGCTGAGCAAACTGGTGAGCAAGCCTGTCGTTCTCCAACCGAGAAATCCAACCGGAAACGGCCAACGACAGCACGATACCCAGAAAGGCGACTGTTATGACAATGACGGACTTCCTGACGGCTTTCACATCATCCCACCCGAACCGCAATCATCCGACAGCCGTCGAATCCACCAGGCATTTGAGAGGTTTGAACGGTATCCATACCAGGACGTTTTCCCGAGGGACCACCCTATCTTCCCGGCCTGCGAGCCTCGGCTCATTTTACCGGCCAGATCAATCTGTTGAATACAAGGCACCATCAAAGAGTAACTCAATTGATATCTTGGTCGCAATCTCTCTCATCGGACCCGCTTTCCCAATGCTCTTCCTCATCCCACCTGTCGTACATCACTCGGTTTCGAGACCTTCGGCGAGCAATAGCCAGCAACGCCAGGGCGGTCACCGCCATCCACAGTGCCGCCGACGAGGTCAAAAAAGGCACCCAGGTATTCCACATCGCCTGGTCCTTGAAGAACCGCCGTTCGGCCCTACGAAGTTCGACACCGGTGGCCATCAGAAAGGCCTGGTCGAGATCTTGACCATCAGCCAATCCATCAAGGATTCGGGCCGGGGTCAAGATCCCGTATTCGGTCTGAAGGAACCGAATAAATCCGGCCGAAAGCGCGTAGGCTCTCCGGACCTCGCCGGCGTTCCCTCGAAAGGCCCGGTCCAGTTGGCGCGTGGAGCGCGGCCCTGAGCCGATCACGGCTGCAGCATACCGCGCACGGTCCTCCAGTCCCCACTCCCGAGCTGCGACAGTCGCAATCCCCTCATTCAACCACCGGGGAACCGCCCGTCCCGCTGCCGCCTCCCACACAAGGACATGAGCGACTTCGTGCCTCAGCAGCGTCCGCATATTTCGATCGGGATACGACGGCACCCTCGCCGGGAACAACACGACTGTTCGTCGATCGCCCCGGGCATACCCTGCGACCCACCGAGGCATTTCTTCGGCCAGCGGTGACCCTTCCGGCATCAACACCACGGTGATCGATTCAGAAAAGTCAATGCGTCCAGTCAAATTGAGAACTTCGGTAAAGTCCTCCTGCGCCAACAGCTCTACCTGGGATGCAATGCGTTCCAATTCCGGCGGGCCGACAACCCGGATCTCCGGCGATGAAGATGCGAACGCAGGACCTCCCACCGATAACAGGAAAAGACAAACCCAAATCAGCCGGAACCACGATGGCGCTGGTTGGAAACTGGAAACTGGAAACTGGAAACTTAGTTCCGGTGTTCCAACTCGCCCAAGGATATTGTTAGAGACTACGAAAGGGACACTGTTCTTTTCCATCGAAAAAAGGATACCAGCACAGAGGTGGTTGGGGGACGGCAGTCGATGGTCGGCGGGGCCGGTCCTGCCCGGTCGAGGTTCGGAGCGGAGCGAGGAACGAAAACTGGAGCGCCCCTCTCGGGCGGCGCGTGCGGGGTCCGGCATTCTCCCCAAACAGGCCTTCCAATAACGGTGACGTTGCGGTGAATGCCGAGACCGGGCACCGCTCGGCGAGTGCCTCAGCACCCGAGTCTCGGTCAACGCCGTAGGCCGCCGAGGTCATTTCCTCAAGGGGCAAAAATCTCCCGTGTCCGACCCTGTTGACCCTTGAAGAAATGCACCGAGCGGGGGCGATTGGTAGTCATTGGTCAAACGGTGACGTCGATGCGCACCCGAAGGCCGGGGCTGGAAAACACATCCCGGGAGGGCAACCAAGTCAGGAACACCCGCCGATCGATATTTCCAGTTTCTAATTCCGGCCGGCCACAACACCAACATCGATTTGGATCAAATCCGATTCGGGAACCTCTTCTTCACAGGTACCCCTCGGCCGACCTTCATCGCTGCATAGACACGCCGAACCGGCCACGCCGCCGCACGATCCTTTGAGCACACGGCCTGTCAGAATGGCGATGCCGGCCAGCAGCAGCACGGCGCCGAGAAAAATCACCAGAGTCAAGATCAACGTCCACATGGCATCCCCATCTTATCGTACCGTCCCAACCAACATCGCGGTTTGGCAATTCGTCGAACGAATTGCATGGGTTGAGGGCCTTCTGGGGCTCGTCAAAAAATCGAGCTCCATTATTCCTGCCCCGCCGAGTCAGGAAAGTCCCCAGTTCGGACAGTGTCAAACCCGGATTCGGTGCGCACGATAAAGAGGGTGTCGAAACCCCGTTCTTCGGCGAGCGCCACTCCCTCTTCGGGCCCGAGGACATTGAGTGCCGTGGCCCACGCGTCAGCTTCGACGCAGGTGCCCGCAAGGACGCTGACCGAGGCTAGATTGTGATCGACAGGACGCCCCGTCCGGGGATCGATGGTATGGGAAATTCGATTCCCTCCTATCTCCCGGAAATTGCGATAGTCACCGGAAGTCGCGAGAGCCCTACCGGAGACCTCAAGAGCTTGGCCCGCCACACGGTCTTCTTCGTCCGGTCGTTCGACCCCGATGCGCCATGGTCGGCCCATCTCGTTGAATCCGACGGTCCGCACCTCGCCGCCGATCTCGACCATAACACCCTCGAAGCCCAGGACCACGACCTCTTCAAGCACTTTGTCCACCGCAAACCCCTTGGCGATGGCCGAGAGGTCGACCCGGACACCTTCGATTGTTTTTCGCAGCGTCTTGGCCTCAGGATCGAGCACAAGTTTGCGCCACCCTACCGTCTCCATCAAGGCGGCGACCCTGTCGCCGTCCGGCACCTCAAGCCACCCCTCCGGACCAAAACCCCAAGCGTCAACCAGCGGCCCTACGGTGACATCCAATGCGCCTTCTGAAACCTCAGCCACCCACAATGCAGCAGCCACCACTCGGGCCAGGTCCTCCGAGACCGCGAACTCTTCCGTTCCGACCGAATTGAAACGCGACAGCTCGGAGTCCGGCTTGAACGTCGACATTGCCTGATCGACGCTGTCGACGGCCCCACGAATCGCCTTATGAACCGCCAACTTCGCGGAGTCGTCGAGGTCCAACGCTACGACCTTGACTGTGTAAGAGGTGCCCATCGTCGGCCCGGAGAAGATCCACAGGGCAGGTCCGGGAGCGGGACGATCCCGGAAGACCGTAACGGCAAACAACGCCGCCACGAACAATGCCGGAACGATCAAACGACGAAAAGGGAACCTCGAGTCCCCTTTTCGCGCCATGTCGTTGCTCTCTTCTGGATCTTGCATATGCTTGGCTAACAGCTAACAGCTCTCCTAGCCCCCGAAGTCATCCAACATGATGTTCTCGGGCTCGATGCCGAGATCGAGCAGCATGTTGATCACCGCCTGATTCATCATTGGCGGTCCGCACATGTAGTACTCGATGTCCTCGGGCGCCGGGTGGTCCTTGAGATAGTTCTCGTAGACGACCTGGTGAATGAAACCGACGTAGCCATCCCAATCGTCCTCCGGCAGCGGCTCGGACAACGCTAAATTCCAACCGAAATTCGGGAATTCTTCGGCGATCTTATTGAAGTCTTCCTCGTAGAAGCTCTCTCGACGGCTCCTGGCGCCATACCAGTAGGTGACCTTGCGATTGGTCTTGAGGCGCTTGAACTGGTCAAAGATGTGGGAGCGCATCGGCGCCATGCCGGCGCCACCACCGATGAAGCACATTTCATTGTCGGTCTCACGGGCGAAGAACTCACCAAAGGGACCGGAAATAACGCACTCGTCACCGGGCTTGAGATTGAAAATGTAGGACGACATCAGACCCGGCGGCACGTTCGGCTTGTTGGGCGGCGGCGAGGCGATGCGGACGTTGAGCATGATGATGTCTTTTTCCATAGGAAATGACGCCATCGAATAGGCACGCATCACGGGCTCGGTCACCTTGGAGACGTACCGCCACATGTCGTACTTGTCCCAGTCTCCACGGTATTCGTCTTCGATAGCGAAGTCCTTGTAGGCGGCCACATGCGGCGGCGCCTCGATCTGGATGTAACCGCCGGCCCTGAAGGGCACTTCTTCGCCTTCAGGCAACTCGAGAATCAGCTCCTTGATGAAGGTCGCCACATTGACATTCGAACGGACTCTGCAGGTCCATTTTCGGACACTGAAGATCGCCGGTTCCAACTCAATTTCCATGTCCTGCTTGACTTTGACCTGGCAGGCCAACCGCGTGCCTTGGCGAGCCTCGCCACGGCTGATGTGGCCCGCCTCGGTGGGCAGCAACGCTCCTCCACCTGAGTGCACATCGACCTTGCAGACACCGCAGGTGCCCTTGCCGCCACAGGCCGACGGGATGAAAATCTTGGCGTTGGTCAGCGTATTGAGCAACGTTTCACCGGCAGGGGCCACGATGGCCTTGTCCGGGTCTTCATTGATAGTCAGTGTGACGTCCTCGGATGACACCAACTGCGACTTGGCAACCATCAAGACGATCACCAGAATCACGATGACCAGGACGAAGACGACGACGCCGAGAATGACTGTTGTCATTGGCGGCCCTCCCTACAGCTGAATGCCGGCGAAGGCCATGAATCCGATGGCCATCAATCCGGTAACGATAAAGGTGATGCCGAGACCGCGCAGTCCCAACGGCACGTTGGAG
>Ga0164315_10002795_pt1 | contig 13463 bp, 11 predicted proteins | sample GuaBasSedimGuay6_FD_113737 | JGI IMG/M metagenome (GOLD analysis project Ga0164315, IMG submission 113737) | Subseafloor sediment microbial communities from Guaymas Basin, Gulf of California, Mexico - Guay6, Core 4569-2, 0-3 cm | ecosystem: Environmental > Aquatic > Marine > Hydrothermal vents... | reverse complement strand
TATGCATGATAACTGAAAACGGAATATTAAAAGAAATCAGAGCAAAAATACCATAAGAGAGTTCTTCAGAGATATTTACGCCAAAATAGAACATTACAAAGTTTATAAGAAGTGAGATTGTAAAGCTGCCAAAGGAAATTAGATAATAAATCAATCCTTTGTTTTTAAAGCGAACGGCCAGTACCGCCAAAACCGACAGAGCCGCTATGCCCGGTAGAATACATATGATGAGATATAAAGGTAGAAGCTGCTGCATGTTACTCCCGGAGAACTGACATCCTTCGTTCCTTATCGATATTACCACAACTTTCCAGTAACTGCATTTGCAAAAAAGGAGACAATGTGGCCTATTGCATTTTTGGATAATTCTGCGATAATAAGGAAATTCCATGTGACGGCATTGAGGACGGGAAGCCTGTTCATACATCACCCGGTGTATCGCGGCCGCATAAAATGTACTTTTTGAGTTCTAGTCATCAGGGTATGTTTTGGTTGTAACAATGGAATCCATGAGAATTAGTCCAGACTTACAGCAATCTCATCTCCTTTGAACAGAGCCCTAGTAAGGGGAATGACATGGTTAAGAACTACCTCGAAATTGCCGAAAGAGCATATACAGGTGAAAGTGTTTCCAAAGAAGATTGGGATTTCCGTATAATCGAAAAGGTTCTGGCTCTTGTTGAGAAATATTCACTCAGCTGGGACAAGAATGTTATCTGCCCTGACGATGTAGATCTGGTAGACAGGATATTTCTGGCAGGAAAAGAGCTCATTGAAGATATCGGTGTTTACGCCCTCTCGGAAGGAAGGGTGATTCAACTGACGAAGGAAGAGGTTGACGACGGAATCAGAGGCATGAACCGGTTGATCACCATGGGGGAAGGGAAGGACAGCCGAGTTCTTTACCCCCGGAAAATCATGGATTCAAGGCCTCCCATCGTCTGGGCGGGAAATCCCGGAGTTCCCACCCCCGAACGTATTTTCAAAGCATCGGTGAGAAGCTGGACCCAGGAACCGATTGTCGATCTGATTACCTGCGGATCTCTGGTTGATGTTGACGGCACGCAGGTACGCACCGGCAGTGTCGCTGAGCTGATTGCCTCCCGGCGGGAATTAAGCTACCTGAAACAGGTGAGGGAAGAAACCGGACGTCCGGGTATCGGAATGCTGGCTGCCGAAAGCAGTGTTTCAGAAATAGGGGATCTTGCTGCCACACATCCTGATTTACTACGTCCCTGCGATGCCCATCTGGTGGCCATGTTCAACGAACTGATGATCGATCATGGGAACATGCTCCGGGCTGCCAACTCACTCTATTACGGGATGGCAAACGCTTCCCTGGCCACGGTTATGGTGGGAGGCCTGGCCGGAGATGCCCATGGCGCCGCCGTTGTACAGGTGGCTTCTTTTCTGGCCGCCAATATTGTCTGTCTTGCCGACTACCATCTGCTACACCCCATTCATATCCACTATGTTGCGACTTCAGCCCGGGGATGCATGTGGCTGCAGAGCACGGTGAGTCAGGCTTTCGCCCGGAATGCACCAGCAATAATAGTCGGTGATATATACCCCAAAAGCGGAGCTGTAACCAAAGAACTTCTTTATGAGGTTGCTGCAAATACCCTGGCCCTTACCGTCAGCGGCGGACATCTTGAAGGTGTAGGATCCGCCGATGGTGCACGGCCCCATGGAACAGGGCTTGAAGTTCGTTTAATGGGGGAGGTTGGTCATGCGGCAGCACGGCAGGGAATGAGCCTGCAGGAAGCAAACCGGATTATCCTCCTGCTTCTGGATAAGTACGAAGCAGTCTTGAGTAAGAAAGGCGGGAACCCGGGAAAATCCATAGAAGAAGCCTACAACCTTGAGACTCTTCAGCCGACTGACGAGTGGTTGTCTATGTATCGTGATGTGAAGCAGGAACTCATTGATCTCGGTATTGATCTTTAAATTCTCAAAGATAATTCAAACCCTCCGGGGAATGAAAATAATTGTTCAGGAGTGAAAAAATGGCATTATTCGCAATCTTCAACGTAGCAGTTCTTGTTGTGGCGGGCCTGATAGCCCGGTTTACCGACAAAAACATCATGGAGAGAAAGAAAGGCGGCTATACAACCCAGAACCTGGTTATTGTAGCTGTACTGGCAGCAATTGCCGGGGTTATCAATACAGGTGTAGGCAACCTCTGGTATCTGGTTAACACATCCCTGGGGCCGTTGGGCGGTGCTCTAATTCAAGGCATGTTTATGTGGGCCTATATTCTGGCTGTTTTTATTGTCCGCAGACCCGGTGTCGCCCTTATTTTCGGACTGATCGAAGCGGGAACAGAAGTACTCCTCGGTAATGCGGCGGGAATCGGAACCCTGGGCTGGGGTATTTCTCAGGGCCTGGCGATTGAGGCCGTTCTTCTAATCTGCACCTACAGCCGTTTCGGCTTTATCACTGCAGTGCTGGCCGGTATGGCAGCTTCCCAGTTCGGAACATTGTGGACCTCCATCTTCTACGGATGGGACCCGTCCTACTCGAAAGATGTCTGGATGGCCGTTCCCATCAACCTGATTTCCGGGGGCCTTTTCAGCGGTGCATTGGGTTATTTCCTCGCTTCAAAAATTGCTAAAACCGGACTTGTCCGATCAGCAAAAAAATGAATTAATGGCTGTAATTGCTGAGCTTAAAAATGTTTCGTTTCAATTTGAAGAAGAAGGACCGCAGGTTCTGAAGAATCTCTCCCTCTCCCTTGAGAGGGGAAGTTTCAATATCCTGGTCGGTCCCGGTGGAAGCGGAAAATCCACAATGTGCCATTTATTCAACGGCCGTATTCCCCATCTCTTCGACGGGGTTCTGGAAGGGGAAATTTTCATCGAAGGCTCCTCCACTTCCGAAGTGGAGATGAAAGACATTTCATGCTCTGTGGGCTCTGTTTTTCAGGACCCTGAATCCATGTTTGCAACGCTTTCAGTTGAAGATGAAATTGCCTTCGGCCCGGAAAACCTTCTTTTTGGCAGGGAGGAGATACTGGAAAGTGTGGAATCCCTACTCAAGCTGACCGGTATCGCAGCATACCGGCATAACCTGGTCTGGAACCTCTCCGGAGGTCAAATACAGAAACTGGGCCTGGCAGCTGTATTGGCCATGAAACCCAGGCTGATAATCCTGGATGAGCCGACAGCCAACCTGGATCCGAGTGCCACAAGACAGGTGCACGAACTGATTCTGAAACTGAAACGCGAAGGTATCACCATACTGCTGGTTACCCGGGAGCTGGATGATTTCATGGCCTCCGCCGATAACCTTCTGGTACTCGATAAAGGGACCCTCATCGCCTCAGGCGAACCCTATTCCCTGCTGATTAAGCATGGAATGCTGATGGAGAAGTTGGGGATATGGCTTCCCGAAACCGTTGAAATAGGTCTCGCTCTGATACGGGCGGGATACCGTCTCAAGAGTATCCCGATTACTGTGGATGAAACTCTGGCCGTTCTGGAGAAGCTGGAACTCTGCCCTGAGGGCCGCATTCTCAATGGGCCTGAAAAGAATTACCACCAGCACTCAGGCAGCCCCCTGATACGAGCTGAGGATGTCAGGTTCAGCTATGGAAAGGGGGTATACGCAATCAAAGGAATATCCCTCGATATCCACCCGGGAGAAATGCTGGCCATAGTCGGGCGAAATGGAGCCGGTAAAAGCACCATGGCCCGATTACTCATCGGCCTTAACAAATGCACCGAAGGGAAACTGGAACTCTTCGGAAAAGACTCTCGCCGCTGGAAAGTTCCGAACCTGGCCAATCACATATCACTGGTCTTTCAGAACCCGGAACATCAGTTTCTTACCGACACTGTCGCCGAAGAAATTGAGTACAGTCTCCAGGCCCAGGGCACTTACGAAAAAGAAACCCTGGAAAATGAGCGAAACAGAATTCTGAAGATGCTTAACCTGGAAGAGGAAAAGGAGAATCATCCCTTTGCCCTGAGTGCCGGAAACAAGAGAAGACTCGGTGTGGCCACCATGCTGGTGGGGGATCCCCAGGTGTTAATCGTCGACGAACCCACCTACGGGCAGGACAGGGAAATGACCGGGACCCTGATGAAATTGATGAAGGATATACAGTCCCGGGGAATTGCTGTTGTCATGATCAGCCATGACATGAGACTGGTGGAGGAGTATGCCGACAGGGTTGTCGTTTTCAGTGAAGGAAAGAAACATTTCGACGGCATTCCCACCGACTTATTCAACAAAGCTGAGGTTCTGGAGGGTGCGAGCCTGCAGCCCACCCTGCTCTTTCAGCTTCTGAAAAAATTGGAAGAAAAAAAAGTGATCTGCAGGGGACACATCCCCGGATCCGAGGCTTTTCTGCAGCTTCTTCTCAATGAAGGGAAGGCTTCCTGATGGCTGGTGATTTTTTAAGTTTCAAAGAAAAAAGCTCTGCTCTAAACCGCACTTATCCCCTTGTGAAAATGATCTGGGTGCTGTTGATCGCCGTTGGGCTTTTTCTGTTCAAGACACCTTTTTCCGGTGGAATCATGTTTGTTCTGATTCTGACACTCAGCATGGCCGGTGGGAAAATTACTCCGAAAGAAATACTCAGGAGTGCCTTTGTTGTGTTCGGTCTGGGATTTCTTCTCATGGTCTTTCACTTCTTTTTCGACCCCGGAAATGTCGTCTGGTCCTGGTATTTTTTAACAATTACCGATTACGGGCTTATTCAGGGACCGATATTCTTCTTCCGTCTTTCGGTTATCGTTCTATCGAGTTTCCTTCTGATATGGACAACGGATACAAGAGATCTCATGACCTCCTTCATAAAAGCCGGGATGCCTTACCGCTACGCCTATACAATATTTCTGGCCATGCGTTTTCTTCCTCTGATACAGAAAGAGGTGGATGCGGTCCGCTCCGCCCATGCCATCCGGGGCCGGGCTACCGGCTCAGGCCCGGGTCATCGCTTCAAGCTCTGGCAGCGTTATATGTTTACCATTCTGATAAACGGAATCCGCAAAGCCGAGATAACCGCAGATGCCCTTGAATGCAGAGCCTTCGGATATAAAAAACAGAGGACCAGCGTCAAGGATGTTATTTTCAGGAAGAGAGACATTGTGCTGCCTGTGATTACTGTAATTATTCTCGTGGGTCTGGTTTATATGGAAAAGAGCAGGTGGATTAGTTTACTTGGCCTGTAGTTTTTATCTTCGAGCCTTCCCGCTTATGGAGTCAATGGAAATACGGAACACCTTTGTTTCGTCCTTGAGCTTAGCTATATAGCGTTTTCCTTCTGCTAAAAAGTCCCGAGAGTACTTGAAGAGAAGACCCTCAAGGGCGGATTGTTTTTCTTCTCCTGAAACCTCTTCAGCCCGGCCTTGAACTATGCAGCTTTCATATTTCGAAGCGAATTTTTCCGGCAGTACCTCGGTATTGATAACTGTACAGAAAGACACTCCGGGATTTTTCCTGAGCATATCAACCTTCTGTCCTTCAAGAGAGCTGTGTATATATATATTCCCGCCCACTAAACAGTAGCTCATAGGAACCCCGTAGGGTTTTCCATCTTCTGCTACGCTGCTGAGTATTCCATATTCACCTTTTTCAAGTATGGATAGGGCTTCTGATTCTTTAATCTCTCTGTCTGTTCTTCTCATCGGTCAGCTCCTTCGCCTTGTGAGAAACCGCACCAGAATCGGTGTAATCAGGAGGTCGGCAAAATAGGCCGCGGCCATACCCACTGCCGCAATCACGCCCATGTAGCGGATGCTGTTTATCCGGGACACCAGGAACACCAGAAAAGTAATACAGAGTATCAGGGTTGTTTCGGTAATGGCCGTCCCAACCGCATTGAAAGACCTCTGAAGACTCAGTTCGTAATCATGATGCCCAGACATATCCTCTTTCAAAAATGACATGAAATGGATGGTATCATCCACCGCCAGACCAAGAATGATGGGGGCCACCGTCATGGTGACAAATTCCAGAGGGATCCCGGCAAAGCCCAGAACGGCACCGGCAATGAGTACAGGGAAGACATTGGGAATCATGGCGATAAGACCCCAACGGAGGGAGCGGAATACCAGCACCATAATCAGGGATATGATAATCAGCGCCGTGGCCACCGACCGTATCAGTCCGTGGGTGATGTACTGGTTCATCAGGGCCACCAGGTAGGTACTCCCGCTGAATTGAGCACTGGAACCGGGGGGAAAAACATCGGCCGCCGCCTCTTCGGACTGAGCAATAATACGTTCAATTTTTCTGGATGAAAAGTCGCTGATTTCAACAAGAAAACGTGCTTGGGTGTAGCTGTCATCCAGCCAGTTCTGCCTTTCTCCGGGCAGGACTCCATCCAGCAGACGGACCAGTGCCTCAAGGGACACCGGATTCCCGGGCAGATTGGAATACTCGGGCCGTCTTCCGTGAAGAAGGGAGTTCAGTTCCGCAAGAACTCCAGTAACCGATCGAACTCTGGTGATACCGTCTATTTCCAGCAGCCTATTCTCCAGCTCAGCCATGAGCATGATGGAATCCGCTGACTTGAAGTCTCCATCGGGGAGAACAATCACCAGATTCATGTACTCCCCCACACCAATTTTTGAATCGCTGATACGAAGCTGATCCTGCATGTGAGGAAGCCGGGTTCCCATCATCTTAATCGCATCAAAATCCACCCTCAGCTTCAGGATTCCTACAACAGAAATCGCTGTAACCAGGAGAAACACCAGTAAAACCGCCTTTTCATGAATCTCCAGTATGGAACGAACCCGTTTAAAGATAGCTTCGGTAAGTTTCTTTCTTTTGAAACCCTCATTCCGGCCGGTTTGTTTTCCAATAACCAGAATCGCCGGAAAAAAGAGCACACTGAATAAAAACGCAGTAAGAATGCCCAAAGCCGAAGTATAACCCACCCAGCGAATCGGCTTGATATTAACAAAAAGGAAGGATAGAAGAGCCGCAACCGTGGTAACCGCCGTATAAAAAATTGGCCGGAGGGTGTGCTCCAGAGCCGAAACAGCCGCTTGTATCCTCGTTTCACCGGCGACAAGCCCGATATGAAAAAATCGGTGAACATGCACAGCATAGCCGATGGACACCCCCATAATCAGGAGTATGGGAACCGCCATAAAGGCATTATCCACAGAAACACCGGCCCAGCCCTGGCCTCCGAGAACAGTAATTACCGAAAAAACAAAAACTGACAGTGTTCCGATAACCCCCCGGAAACTCCGAAGTATCACCGATGAGAGAAGAACCGCAGCAACCGCACCGAAAAGGAGCACCCGGATAAGGTCGGCCATCAGCTCTACCTGTTTCCTGTAGGCGAAAATCGGAATACCCGCAGGTGTAATCACCATATCCCCGGCATCGATACCCTCAAGGGCATCCCAGGCCTTCTCTCCGGTTTCGAAAATATCCGCCTCAGCCGCAGCTCCGGAAAGAGGAAGGATAACCCAGGCCTCTTTGTAATCCGATGAGAAAAACAGCCCGTTCAGCATAGGACTGGCAGATACAGCTTTACGCCATACCTCCACTTCTTCGGGAGAAGATTCTAAACGGCCGCCGTCAAAGACCACTTTTACCCCGCCGGTGAGGGAACCTGAAATGGTTGCCAGAGAGGCCGCCTCTCCAGACTCGGGAAGGGCCTCTTCCAACCGGATCCCCAGAAGCCGGAGCAGCTCCAGGCTCTCTGTGGAAAAAACGTCCTGTCCCTGAACAAGAACCCCGACAAAATCCCCGCCGGGAAAGATACGATTATAAGCCTCCTGGGAGGCAATTGCGGGGTCATCCGCCAGAAAATAATCTTGAATATCAACAGTAATATTAAGATGGAACATGCCCGGAACACTCAGCCCGGCAATTATCAGCAGCCCGAAAGCAAAGTAAATGCGGTGTTTAACAAAAAATGGTGCAAGCTTGATCACTGTGTAAATCGGCTCTCCTTACCCATCATTATAGCGGGAAACACCGGTTGTTTGACAAATGTTCAGTTGAAGAAATTTTCAGAAGTATCTTCATCGACCCGTACGCGGATTATTCTTCTTTTTCCAGTTCCTTCAGCTCGGTATTGGCCACTTCGATTTTCTTCAGGATTTCTTTTGCTGCATCATCACTGATGGTGCCGGATTTCTGCATTTCGGCATTGTAGACAGCCCCACCGAGATCTTCCATATAGCCCTGAATGCGCCTTTTCAAATTGAATACTTTGAGTTTTCTCTGACCTTCAGCAGATAACTCACCGGTTTTTTTCGCTACTGTTCCCGCACCTTCTTTGAGGCCCCGGGCAATATCATCTTTCATTTTTTTCCAGTCAATCATAATAACTCCTGTATCTCGTTCTACACCAATTATAGTGATTTTCTTTGAACTTCACAAAAAAATCTTCATCATCTGAGATCTGTATATGAAAAGCCATGTATAATCCTTTTTCATGAAACCGCTGTTTTTATCTCTGCTGTTGGCAATACTGCTTCTATCCTGCTCCACTACCACAGATAAAATCAACATTGTTCCTGAAACAGCTGAAGCAGTTACGGAAGTAGCAGCCGCTCCCGAAAATCCAGAAGATAGTGAAAAATCATTACCACCACCTGCCGCGATTGAAAGGCCGAAGGGCGGCGAGCAGACCGAAGAGGAAATACTCCGGACGATTATGAACTCCATGTCCCTTGAGGAGAAAATCGGTCAACTGTTCATACTTCAGATCCGATACAACTGGGACGGTTCTCCCCGAAGGAAAGTAGATGAAGAACTGAACCTCTTTCTCCGGAGTTTCAAACCGGGAGGCATTATTTTCTTCCGCGAAAACATTGTAGACAACAGCCAGGTGGAAGACCTGATTTCAAGTCTTCAGAACCTCAGCAGGATTCCTCTCTTTATTTCTGTTGACGAGGAAGGGGGTCTTGTTTCCCGGCTGGGTAAAGCTCCGGATGTGGATGTCACCCTTCTTCCACCGGCTCTGTCCATCGGCGCTGAAAATGATTCCGGACTGGCGTACAATGCCGGTCTTGTTCTGGGCCGGGAACTTCGAGCCATGGGAGTGAACATGGACATGGCTCCGGTGGCGGATGTGAATACCAATCCGGAGAATCCTGTCATCGGCAACAGAGCCTACTCTTCAGACCCCCTTACAGCCGGAAAAATGGTTGCTGAAGTTATTCGGGGGTTTCACAAGTACGACATCGCTTCTGTCATCAAGCACTTCCCCGGTCATGGAGATACTTCTTTCGACACCCATGTGGGTACGGTGGTTCTACCCTTCAGCCGGGATCGTCTTGATAAGATTGAGTTCATCCCTTTTGAACTGGGTATAGAGGCCGGGACTGATGCCATCATGACAGCGCATATCGTGATGTCCGGGATTTCCGCTCTTCCTCTTCCGGCAACTTTGAATCCGGAAATCATCACCGGTATCATCCGGGAAGAGCTGGGGTTTGACGGTCTTATCATCTCCGATGCCCTGAACATGGGTGCTATCAGTGGTAATTACTCACCGGGAGATTCAGCTGTAGCGGGAATCAAAGCCGGACTGGACATACTACTGATGCCCGAGGATGAACCTGCGGCCTTTGAAGCCTTGCTTGATGCAGTTCACCGTGGGAATATTTCAGAGAAGCGCATTGATGAATCGGTCTACAGAATCCTCAGGACGAAATATGATCGTAAAATTCTCTTCCCGGAACCTGCCGGAGAAACGATTGAAGAGGTTCAGAACGACCCGGCTCATCAAGCTCTGATACAAACCTTTTCCGGCTGAAAAAAACGGCCTCATCCACCCTGTATCAACTGAAATCGCCCCACTGAAGCTCCTGGAAAAACAGATCGGAAGGTACTACCCTTACGTGTCTCTTATCTTGAATATCAGGCAGGGTAAGCCCCAGAGGTTCGGTAAAATACCTGGCAGGCTCTCTTAAAACCACATGAAAAAAGAACGCCCCTTCTTCAATTTCTCCAAGAATATAGGGAAATGCGGTGGTGAAAATTCCCTCAACATCAAACCGGTCCCAGCCTTCGGAACCCTGCTCCTTTAAAGCATACAGGTAAAAGGGCAGACTGGACTGATGAAACGGCGATAATTCGAAATATCCCCAATCACCCCGGGCCCAGTCCCATTCATCCGCCAGAAAATAAAACAGCAGGTAGTACTGTTCCTGAGGACTGATATCAAAAAAAACTCTCCCGCCAGTGGAAATACCCAGTTTACCACTCCTCATAAAGGTGAGCCGCAGTTTCTTCATAATATCCCTGACGACCAGCATCTGAGGCTCATCAGATTCCCGGCGAACCGGCCGGAATTCAAGAGTGATAAGAGAGGTGAAGGGCTTGAAGCTATCTTCAAACCAGGCCTTTGCATGCACCGGGGGTATATAACCGGCGGTGGTCAGCTTTATCGGTCCCTCTGTCAGCAGATGGTTCAGCAGCCATCGGATCTGTCTCAGTACGGGAATGCTGGGAATGTCCTGTTCTGTGATACTTCCCCTGAGGCTCAGAAACTCCGGAGTTTCCTCCAGAGGAAGAGTCGAAGTTTTATGCATCATTTCCGAGGATAAACCCAGAAAATCATCCTCGGGTTCCAAGTTGACAGTTTCAATCAGCTCACGAGTGAACGCTTCAAAAGCGGGATCAGGAATCCCGCTGGATTCCTGATATGAGTAGCCGTCTTCATCGGGAAAACCTGATATTCCCGGAAAGGGAATGATATTCGATCCCTCAAATTTAGAAGCACCGCAGCAGTATTTGTACTTTTTACCGGAACCGCAGGGACAGGGCTCGTTACGGCCTGTTTTTCCCATGAGAAATCTCTACCAGTCGCTGCTTCCGCTTCCGCCGCTCGAAGAGGACGTTTTACTGCTCTTTGAACCGATTCCGCCGGTTCGCCAGCCTAAACCGATGTTGAAATTGGTGTTGGTTTTCCCACCGTCAAAAATCTCCTCGGAGCTTATATCCGAGAGGTAGTATGTGTAGGGGCGCCATGCAAAGGAGAGCCCTGCATTTATGACAAAATTACCGGCACCGGGCTGAAAATAAAAATTAGCTCCAAGCCCCAGACCTGAACTGAAGGCCAGTAAAGTATCAACAGCATAGACATCCAGATAGATTCCACCGCCGATTATCAGGCCCATGGAACCGAAATTCAAATCACCGCCGTACCCGAGGATGGAGTTTAAGCCTATGAGAGTTGTACCTATGTCTGACAATTCCACAACGTACCCATCTGAATCCTTCAAACTCATTCCATAGTACGGATTAATTTGTGAATAAAACCCTGAACGGTCTCCACCGACATGGATAAAATCCACGCCCATACTTCGCATTTTCAAGCCATCCCATTCGTTGTATTTCCCATGAATGTTATATCCGAAGTTAATCAGATTCGTTTTCGCCGCAAGCGGAAAAACAACCGTAGCAAACACAAGTACCAGGATAAAATATCGTTTCATAAAACTTCCCCGAATAGAAGTGTACCACAAACGTTATCAGCCAACAGCCGTCTACAGCTTAGTAAGTGTTCCCCACCTTGTCACAACTTCTCCAAACCCGTCTTAAACGGCTTAGGATAGTTGATAGCGAAGGTAAAGTGCCGTTTTACGGCATTTTAAGCAGGATGTGACAAGGTAGGGAACACTATTTACAGCTCAAAGGCCTCCACCAATTCCCCTGAAATAAAAGGATCTTCGGCAAGTTTCTTCAGCAGGTTTCGGGCCGCACGTTTATGGGCCTGTTCCCAGTCCAGCCCCCCGTCTTTAAAGGCATCAATTTCACGAACCAGCAAAGTATTTCCATTTCGGGAAACGGTAAGAACCGCCCCCACCTGTGTGATATACGGGGCGTTTGCCAGCTTCTGGGAACGGGGAAAGTCAAATACCGTCCAGGCAAACTCCAGGTCCAGATCGCCTTCTCCAGGAGAAACTGTTTCCGCAGGAAGGGGGAGATCTGATATCCAGTCACCTACAGCTCCGTCAAGGGCTGAAAGCTCTCCAACCGCTGAGCTGTTAACTGAAAGTGCCAGCAGAACCGGGTTTACAACAATCTCCACCGACGCTCTGGAAATGGGGAATCCCCCCGGTGGAATGTTCCAAATCACCAGATCGGGAATAATTTCCATCCGAAAAGTACCTGTCGCCGTGGATTCAGGAGATAAGGTTAATGAAAAGGCTCCATCCGGACTGGTTGTTAATTGAACCGCACCTGCTTCCAGGCTGGTTAAAACCAGGGGATAGGCTCCAATCTCAGTATTGTCGCCGGATTCAACTTTACCTGAAATAACAACTTCCGATCCGTACTTGATTACAGGTGGGCTCACCTGAGCCGTCACAGACAAAGATCCTGTCCTTTCAGAAATCCAGGCATCCACACTGTCAATCAGAAGCCCTCCGCTTCCCAGGGTTTCATCTTTCACCCGAAGACCCCAGGGAGAAGAAAGAAGCGATCCCCGTGCCCTGCCCAGAGCCGCCATTATCTCAGCTTCACTTAAGTAACCTTCAGCAACCGGTCTTAACGCGGTATTGGCCCTCAAAGTAAGGGTGGTGATTTCTTCATTGATAATAGCCGCCCAGACCGCTTTGGAAAGCCTGACAAAAACCCAGGCTCCCTGATCGGGAGAAAACCAGGTATCAACGGTTTCCACCGATTTCAGGTTCTGTTCAACCGATTCGTTTACGGTCCGGTCTACAGACTCGGTAAAATCCCCTTCTGATGTTGCCCTTGAGGAAACTTTCAGTTCCGAGCTCACCTGGGCGGAAATCTGAGCCGCAAGGTCGGCCCGGGCAGCGGCAGCGGCTTTTTCCCGGTCTTCGGCCATATTTCCTGTATTACTACCGCCAATCCCGATATAGAATGAACTTGATGCCGGATATGAGGAGAGCCATTCCGGCATTCCTCCACCATCAGGATTCCCTGCACATGCTGTAAAAAGAAAAATAACAGCCACTGAAAGCACGGCTGTTTTGAAAATCCTATTCGAAAGACTTGATATCAAAATCTTCATCGCTGAGTTCCTCTCCTAAATCATCCGAACCTTCATCATCAAAAGACAAGTCAGGCAGATCGCCGAAATCACTCTCAAGATCCAGGTTGGACTCCGGTTCCGGAGGGGCAGCCACTGACAGCGCATCATCATCAAGGGTTTCTACTGCGGCGGCCCCTGCAGCTACGGCTCCAAATGAAAATTCTTCACTTTTATCCACTTCCACCGGGAAATCCGGGGCTTTTTCAGATTCTTTTGCTTTCTTATCCTTCTTGGGAGGCTTTGGAGCTTTAGGAGGTTTTGGTGACCTTGGAACCTTGGCCGCTTTTACTTTTTTCACCTTCGGCTGTTTCACTTTCCCAGTGTAGCTGGAACGGTTTACCGGTCTTTCCTCCCGATGATCCTCATTCCAGAACCGTATATAGGCCCCGGTAAGAAAGATGTCGAAGAATACACCAATGCCGAAAAGTCCACCTGTAAGAAGCCAGATAATTCCACTGACATACCGGCCGAGGTA
>Ga0164315_10002794_pt1 | contig 13463 bp, 7 predicted proteins | sample GuaBasSedimGuay6_FD_113737 | JGI IMG/M metagenome (GOLD analysis project Ga0164315, IMG submission 113737) | Subseafloor sediment microbial communities from Guaymas Basin, Gulf of California, Mexico - Guay6, Core 4569-2, 0-3 cm | ecosystem: Environmental > Aquatic > Marine > Hydrothermal vents >... | reverse complement strand
TTAAAAAAGCTTGCTGAGGCCTACGGCCCAAGTTCCGCTGAAGATAAAACGAGAGAAGTAATCAAAGAAATTCTTGGTGATGAATATACTTTTCTTGAAACAGCTCATGGTAATTTAATTTCCTGGCACACTGAAAGTTACAGTAAAAAAGCTGAAGACAACAGCAACGTACTTATGCTTCAGGCTCATATGGATGAACTCGGGTTTCGGCCTGAAAAATATCTTGATAATGGAGTTATTAAAATAGCCCCTCTGTCTCATGTCCCTTTAGCTGTAGATAATCAATCTTTGATCTTTCAGCCAGGCAATCAAATGGGAATTCTAGCTGTAGACAACCAGTCAAAACCTCCAAAATATCATCTGGATATTGGAGCTGATTCTGCCAAAACAGCTGAAGAAAAAATTCCTTATTATGCTGTTGGTACATACACATCAAAATTCAGGGAAACAGACACAGACATTACCTGCAAAAGCCTTGATGACAGGGTAGGCTGTGCTCTAATTATCGAATCAATGCAAAAAGCTGCACAAAAGAAAAATTATCCCTTTGTACTTGGCGTATTTACGACAAGAGAAGAAACAGGTAACTGGCCAATGCCTGAACTTGGTCATAAAATCAGAGAATTCTCACTTACTCCGAAGATGTTTATTAATCTGGAGGTTTGCCCTGGAGGCCCATCCTACGACAATTCCAAAGCCTTCATCCAAGGTGGAGAAGGTGTCGGTCTTGTCCACATGGAAAGACATTACGCTGCCTCGTCCAAACTCTGTCAATTCATGGTAGAAACAGCAAGGGACAATGAAATATCTCATCAACAGGTGGCAATGCGTGATGGTGGCGGTGAAATCGGAGCAATAGCCTTTGAACTAGGCGTAAGAGGTTATAGCTATGTTGTCCCCGGCCGTTACATGCATTCTCCAAACTCAGCTATTTGCAAGAAAGATTATGAAGCAGCCTTTTCAATGTTAAAAGCTGTAATGGAAAGAGGCGAACTGCCATAGAGTTTAATAGTACCCGCCATTATTTTTTACAGAAAATAAATTAAATTTTCTGAACTGATTTAAGACTCAGCATTTATGGATAAAATTTTTACGATACTAGAAAAGGAAAAGCCAATGACTAATGCAGATTACAAAACAGATAATCCCCTCCATATCGTTATGGCAGCTTCTGAAGCTGTTCCATTTGCTAAATGTGGCGGACTCGGTGATGTTGCAGGCATCCTCCCCTCTGCTCTTGCAAAAATGGGTCATCACGTAACACTAATGATGCCCTTATATGCAACCATAGATCTTGCAGGTTATGAGTTACATTCTCTTATTGAACCAATGGGTGTTCCAATGGGCAATGGGACCAAATGGTGTCGCCTTCTGGGAACAACCATTGAACCGGGATTTGATGTTTGTTTTGTTGAGCAAAATGATTTCTTCAACAGAAGTGGAATTTACGATGAAAATGGACAGGGCTACAGAGACAATGGCTCAAGATACCTCTTCTTTTCCAGAGCAGTAGTTCAGGCTTGTCTTGATTTAAATATGTCACCTGACGTAATCCACTGCCATGACTGGATGACATCCTCAATCCCTGCCTATTTAAAATATTTCATGACTGATAATCCATTATTAGGTGACACAGGAAGCCTTCTCACTATTCATAATATTGGAGGAGGATATCAGGGTATTTGCGGTAAAGGTGCCTTTGACTATTCAGGCCTGCCCTGGGAAGCCTACTCAGGTTCTGTTTTTGAAGACAACGGATCTGTCAATCTACTCAAAGGTGGCATTGCAATGGCTGACATTATTAATGCAGTAAGCCCTACCTTTGCCCATGAAATCACTCAACCTGCCACAGGAGGTGGTCTTGATCACTTTCTTCGAATGAGAGGCCATGATCTTCACGGCGTACTAAATGGCGTAGATTATGAAAGCTGGAATCCTGAAATCGATAAATTTATTGCAGCAAACTATTCAGCAGACAACATGGCTGGAAAGCATGTCTGTAAATCAGATTTGCAAGCTGAATTTGGACTTGATCAGGATCCCCATGCTCCATTAATGGGAGTTGTAAGCCGAATGAACGGCCAAAAAGGTCTTGATTACATACTGGAAGCACTCGATCCAGTCATTGAAATGGGAGCACAGTTTGTGATTCTTGGTACTGGTGACAAGGCTCTTGAATCTGCATTTATGAAACTTCCAGGCCATTATCCCGGTCGTGTAGGCTCATACATTGGTTTTGACAATGGTAAAGCCCATAGAATTGAAGCCGGTTCAGATATTTTCCTAATGCCTTCAAGGTGGGAACCTTGTGGTCTAAACCAGCTTTATAGCCTAAGATATGGAACCCTACCTCTTGTCCGTGCTACCGGTGGTCTTGATGATACTGTTATAAACTCCAACCCTGCACAAGGTGAAGGTACAGGCTTTAAATACAAAGAATCATCATCTGCCGCACTTTCTGACACGATGATATGGGCTGCCAGAACCTATTGGGAGTTACCGGAACATTTCCAAAGTATGCAAAGACGAGCAATGGAACAAAGGTTTACCTGGGAACACTCAGCAAGAAGTTATGAGAAGCTTTATAACTGGGCAAAAGCCAAACGTGCCCACTGGCGCTAGATATTTGTGTTCGTTGTTAACTTTTCTATTATTAAACAATCTAAAGAAACTAGTAATTGAAATAGACCCGTAATTTAAAATAATCATTTGGAGGCCTGAAAATGAGTGCCAAGACTAATAAAACTATTAATATTGAATATTGTGGTGGTTGAGGCTATCGTCCTAAAGCTGCCGGTCTGGCAGATGTGATAAAAGAACAATTAGATATTACAGTAACAATAGACAAAGGACGTACAGGATCTTTTGAGGTAACTGTTGATGACAAACTGATTTTCAGCAAATTAAAAGAAAACAGATTTCCTGAAGATTCTGAAATACTGAATCAACTAAAATAGCTTTGCCTTTTACCATGTTTTTTATATGTCTGAGAAAGGTTTTCAAATGGTTTTGTTCTATCAAAATTTTCGTGCAGCTCTCCTCCTCTTTTTAATACTCCTTGTACCATCACTTGTATATGGTGGTCTATTCGGACGGGACAACTCACTTTTTGGACGAAACCATTCACAATCAGATTCTTCAAATCCATCTGACACCTCTGCTATAGAGATTCCTTTTGAAGCAACAGATGACTGGATTGTACCAGGTGATGAAAGTGATGCTGTCTTTAAGCCCGGACATCGTAAAGGCACAGAAAAAGAAGCTATTTACAGAAAAGGCATTTTAAAGGGAGATGACTCTAAAGCAGTCTTCTTAAATGAATTGCCTCAAGGTGCCATAATTATCAAAGATGGAGAAAAACTCGCTTTAGATAACGATATGGAAGGTGAAAGAGTTGTCCCCCGTACCGGACAGGCTGCTCCTGGAAGAGTTGAGCCCGGACTTTATGATGGAACAAAAGAAGGGGGTAAAGAAATTTGGGCTCTTGAAAACTTCCTAAAAAAGGATGGAGCACAATTCCGATTCCTGGATAACAGGGTGTTTACTTCTTTCGTGAAAACCATTACCCATAAAGAGCCAAAATGGAAATGGGGTAGTTTAACTACTGAAAAAGTAAAACTTGAAGTCCGATGGCATAAAGTTAAAATGGGAAACAAAATAATAGAAAAAAGGGTAGGCAGTGCAACCATTAAAAAACCTACTGAAGATTTTGAAATCATAAGAAAAATGAAATCTGATGAAGGTCAACCACCGACAATGATGAATGTTCGTTGTCCTGTCTACGAAAGAGTTCTTGTCCCTGAGTATCAAAAATATGAAGTTCCTGCATATAAATGGGAAAAAACACAAATAGGCACATACAGACAAAGCAGCTTTCTAGCCTGGGTAAAACATTACAGAATGGTAAAACGAAAACACATTGTATGGAAATACTGGGGAACTTTCGATGACTTTGTCTCAAAGTACCCTAAACAGGAAGTTTTGGCCTACAGAGCTAAAAATGTTACCAAGAGAGTGTTAAGTGAAAGACAAATGTTTTTGATCAACAGACCCCTTGGTGCGGATTCGGATTTTGCCTCATTTGTTAGTGAAAAGAAACCAACAAAAGATCTTAAACTTGAGTTTCTAATAAATGAAAAGAAAAAATCTGTAGAATCTGATGTAATGGAATTTACAGAACATAATGTACCTTCTTCCGAAATAGTTGCTATCTCGAAAAAATAACTAGCCACCAAAATAATTACTCGATCAAAAGTTGCTCGATAAAACACAATTGCGATGTCAAAGCAATAATAACTACTCACCTGAGAAAAGCAACTCTAACTTGAAACATTTTGAAAACTTAAGTAGTATTTAACAAGGAGTTTAATTATTTATTCTTAATAGAGTGTTATCTTTTTTAATATAGAGTTATGTTTTTTTATGCAGTAAATATTCTTATATAGCAATATTTACTGGAAACAGGGAGGTTTTATGATTCGTCCACTTCTTACTTTATGGCTAGCCTTAGTGATTGCTGTTGTTCCGGTCTTTGCAGAAGATGTACCAGGTAGTGAAATGTTTGGCGATCTTATTGTGGCAGACAATCCAGAAACACCTGCCAGTCCTAATCGTACACCAGAAGATGTATTAGATGATATTGAGGCAATTCTTCAAAATGTGTATGATGAATCAGGTAATCGCTATGAAGTAAAAATTGAAGCAGGAACAAGCAATGATAATGAATTTAAAACTCTGTATGAAACAGCCAGCGGAAATCTGAAGGCACTGTGGAAGGAATTTCATATTGTACTAAAAGGGGATATGAATTCAGCTTCCCTCAAAAAAGATCGTGCTTTCACAAAAGCTGCAAATCAGGCAATGGACAAATACAAAGCTCACTTTGGTGGCAGTGAAGGTCTTATCCTTTCTGAATACAGTAAAGTTAACAAACTCGTAAATGGAAAATCATATAATCTCAGATATAACAAAAAGTGGATGGATAAACATGTACAGATGAATGACTATACAAGACGAACTCCAACATCTGATCCAACCAAATGGAATCAAAACGACATCGTTTATCTCGTTGGCATTCTTCCTCTAAAACTGAGAAAAGACATGAATACCATGATTAAGTCAGCCTACCTTTATGGTTATATGAATCAAGCTGCTTCCCGTAATCTTTCTGTAAATGAGTTAAATCACTATTCAGCCCTCAGAGCTTCTGATCTTGCCTGGGATACTTATATTGATGACGCTTATTACTATGATAATATCTACAACTCCCGTTACCTTGTAAGTAAACTTTCAAATACTTTTGATGGAATGACCACACGTACCGGTGATGGCAACAAATATATCGGGCTCTGCAAAAAAGCGATTGAAAAGATGAAAAATGCCCAGGAAAGAGCCAAAAAATTTAAAGAAGATCAAAATCTCGGTCGCGACGACAAAGGAAGAATTGAATTTACAGGCTCTAAAGGAAAATGGAAGCAAGTTAGTGCTGCCTACACAGATATTTGCAATGATATGAAAAATGCAATGTCTGAATTTCACGAAGCATGGAGTAATTTTGTGAAAGCTCATCCCGGAAATGCAACCTCTGAATATCAACAGGCAATGGAAGAGACTTTCAATAATTACTATCAGGACTTTGAATATGCTCCTGTAGATTCTCTTGACGCAAGATATAAATCACTGAAAAGAAAATCAGGGCAGTTTAAACTCGATAGAGTAACAAGTAGTATGTTTACAGGTGCTGTTGATAAAACTCTCTATATTCCATCATCGTTCTCCAAACCAAGAAAAGCTCTCTATTCTGCACAAAGAGTTGTTTCACTCATGCCAACAGATATGAAAACGATTCTTGATGACAGGCGACAGCGGGCATATCGTGCCGGTGCAAGGTCTGCTGAAGCAGTTTATCAGAAAGAACTTGCCCGTATTGAACGTGAAAGAGCCGCAGCTGCTGCCAATTCAGGCAATAGTGACTGGAATGATGGCGGAGGCAACGGCTGGAACAATGATGGTACTAACGGTACTACCAATGGCTCTGGCTGGAATGATGATTCAAATACTGACAATGGCTGGAATGACAGTAATACTAATGATGATACACCATCTGGATGGAACAACAACAATGATAGCCCTTCCGGTTGGAACAACGATACATCAAACAATACAGATACCGGTTCAGGCTGGAACACTGGTGACTCATCAGACAATCAACCATCAGATGATCAACCATCAGATAATGGCTGGGGAGACAACAATTCCGGCTCATCAAGCAACAACTGGTAATAAGGAGGTTTACTAAGATGAATAAAACGTTTATATTTGCCCTTATTATGGCAGTACTGTCGGCAACAGCTATCTATGCCGTTCCAACAGAGGATTGTGAAAAACCTTTAGAAGAGCTAAGACTTGAAACTCAATTAAAATCCAGATTCTCTTCACTTCATGGCAAGGCCTCAATGTCTTACGGCCGTGGCTATCGTGAAGCAAAGTATATTCTGGAAAGAGCAGTAAGAGATTCTAATCATACTAGTGATTATAACGCTGCAGATGACCTTGAACGGGCAATCAGATCTGCTAAAAATGAATGTGAAGATGTTGCAGATAAATTTGTTGTAATGCTCGATATTCTTTCTTTATCTACAAGAGATATGTACAATTCTGGTGATAAGGTTGCTATTTTAAGAGGAGGAATCATTTTTCTTACTCAAAACAGCCCGACTCTCATGACTCGTGACATTCTTCTTCTTGGTCTTTCAATGACCGCTCCTTCACTGAGCAGCTACTCTGTTGCTGCCAATGTTTTTGATGTGGTAATTAATCAAGCTAAAAAAGCTGCAATAAAAGACAATAAGAAAGAATGGAACTCTCTTCTTTCTTTTATTGATCGTGCTACAAGTGATATTTATCATTTCCAGTCAAAATACACTGTTCAAAGCAAAGTTGCCCGGGCAATTGTTGAAGCCCGTCCAAATCAGGCTGTTTATTTAAAAGCATTGGCACTAATATCTGCCATGGATTTAAACAATTCTTATGATCAGGTAAACATACTTGATACAGGTCTTAAAGAATATTCAGCAAGTGTACCTTTTGAAAACCATAAGGAAGTAACCAGATTCATGATTTCAGCAGGTGGTGAAATTTATAATTCTTCAGACAAAGTTTCAATGTATCGTAGTGTAATGGCCAATCTTGTTGGTCTCGACACTAAAACTCCGGCAGCCAAAGTTGTACTTAGAGCTGGAATGCAAATGTCACGATGTAATGCGCTATCTAATATGGATTCAGCAAATGTTGCAGAAAAAGCTATAAGACATGCTTTAAGACTTAAGCTTCCTCCATTTGTTCAGAGAACACTAAGAGATGGTCTAAGCGAAGCAAACAGAACTTATGATTCAGCAAGAAAAGCAAGAATCCTGAGAGATTATATGGAACGTGCCCTTCGCTGATTTAGCAGTGTTATTTCATGGTTTTATTTTACAGATAATTTTATTTTCATAAGGGTTGACAGTTTATAGCCCTTCCTTATACTTCCCGCAAGTTACACATGTACTTGCGGGATTTTTATATTTAATCTCTAAAAGTCACATGTCTTAAAATAATAAGATCAATATTTGTTGTATGTTCATGTACTTTTACAGTCTGACTCTGATTATCTATGTTGTTGTCAGAAAAAAATAAAACATGAAAAAAGGAGATTTTAAAATGAACTTAAGACCATTACTTGTAGCTACACTGGCAGTATCTTTTGCTATTCCAGGAATTAGTCTTGCTAAACCTACGGAAGATTGTGCCAAGACAAAAGAAATTGTAAGACTTGAATCTTCACAAAAAAACAAATTCTCTAAATTCCACCAAGTAACCTCTAAAGCTTCCAAAAGTTACTATGGTGGAGGCTATTACACAGCCCGAAGAATTCTTGAACGAGCGCTTGCTGATTCACAGTATGTCAGTAATTATCGTGCAGTAAATGACATCGAATATGCAGTAAGAAGTGCCCGTCGTGAATGTGAAGATGTGGCAGATCAATTTGTTCGTATTTTAGACATATATTCTCGTGGATACAAAAACATTTACAATACATCTGATAAAGTAGCCATTATGCGTGGCGGTCTTTCATACCTTACACGTTCCAACCCTACTGTAATGTCCCGTGATATTCTTTCATTGGGAATCTCAATGACTGCACCTGCACTCAATACCTACAATTCAGCTTGCGAAGTTTTTGACAGAATCCTACAGGCAGCAAAGAGAGAAACAAATTCAGAAGGCAAACGTGAATGGACATCACTCATCAAATTTGCAGTTCGAGCTTCTGACAACCTCTATCATTTCCAGACAAAATACGCTCTTCAAAGCAGAGTTGCCAGAGCTATTGTTGATTCGAGGCCTAATGAAGCTGTTTACCTTAAAACACTGTCTCTTATTACCTCAATGAATCTTCATAATTACTCAGACCAGGTAATGATTATTGAAATGGGATTGAAAGAGTATTCTTCCAATGTTCCTTTCACAAACCATCGTGAAGTTACAAGATATCTTGTAGACGCCGGTAGAAACATATATTCAAATTCTGCCAAGGTTTCTATGTTTCGCATGGTGATGGGAAATCTTGTAGGACTTGACGCTGATAAAACTCCTGCAGCAAAGGTTGTATTACGAGCAGGGCTTCAGATGTCAACGTGTAGAGAGCTTAACAATTCACAACGTTTTGATGTTGCAAAAGCCGCAGTAAACAGAGCATTAAAGAACAATATGCCTTCATTTGCAGCAAGAACTCTAAGAGATGGCCTTTCTGAATCATCACGAATTTTTGATTCTTACAGAAGAGTCAGAGTTATTCGCAATTACATGGAACGTGCTTTAAGATAACTTCTATGCTAAACATAGGGCTATAGAGTTCTATGCTAAATATAAAACGATAAAGCAAAAATTATTAGAAGGTAACCAAAATGAAAACCAGCACACACATTATTATAGAAACAAAGAATTCCAAGTTCCTTCCAATAATGTTAATGCTGGTTTTTCTGTGGTCATCTTTATTTTCATCCATTACCTCTGCTCAAGTTGAATCGCAAAGATTCGGGCTATTTGTTGGTATTGACAAATACACGAACCCATTAGACAGCCTGTCAAGCTGTGTAAATGACGCTGTTGGCTTCAGAAATTCTCTTCTTTCAGATTCTTCTCTCTTTGAACACCCTGGCAACGCAATGGTCCTTACAGACGAAGATGCCACTGAGACTGAATTAAAATCACGGCTATCCTATTTTGCCAATATTCTTAATCCCGGTGATCTTTTCATCTATTTTCATTCAGGTCACGGTGGCCAATTTTCAGGTGAAGATACTTATCTTCTTTGCCATGATGAACAGGACTTTAGCGACAATGAACTTGCCATTGCATTGAGTGAATTTGTAGATGGAGTTCAAATCATTGTTATTGTTGATGCCTGTCGTTCTGGAGGTTTAATTAACAAAGCTGATCCGCAAAAACCCTCGACAGACTTGAATATGACATCAACGGACTTAAACAAAACATCGACGGACTCTAATGATTCCTGGAATTTTGCCTCCAATGTTTTGTCACATATGTCAATAATTAGCAAGGGTTCTGACCCAAAAATTGACAATAGTTCTGATCCAAAAATCATTAATTACAAAACAACCAAATCCCTCTCTACTGATATTGCATTCATAACAGCGGCAGCTTATGATGAAAATTCCTACACCGGTGATCCTTACAGCCTTTATGCAGGTTATGTAATAGACGGATTTATTAATGGTGACGGTTCTGATAGTACTACTGCAGATGGCTACATAAGTTTTTGGGAATTATTTCAATATTCATACCCTCTCGCTTTGTCAAATTCGACACAGCCAATGACTCCTCAATATAGTAATGAAACATTGCTAACAAACACCATTGCAGCAGCAAAACTGGCAAAGGCAGCTCCAGATCCATTTGAAGAAAATGATGCTTTTGGAGAAGCAATTCAAATTTCAAAAGACGAAAAACAATGGCACTCTATTCTACCTCTTGGCGACAATGACTACCTCAAATTCACATTAGCGCAACGCTCTACTGTAGAAATATTTACTGATGGTACGATTGGAGACACTGAACTCTTCCTTTATAATGGCGGTCAATCTTTGATTGCAACTGATGATGACTCAGGAGACTACACCTTCTCAAATATTTCACAAACTCTTGATGCAGGAACCTATTATATAATGGTCAGAGAAGTAGGTAGTAATGATACAATAGAAGCTTATTCTATTTACCTCACAATAGATATTCCCCCTCCTCCCACTCCTGAAAACCTTACCGCTGAAGGTGGTTGTCTACCATCAGGTCAGCCAATTGGCTCAGGGAAAATGAACCTCCAATGGGACACAGTAAACGAAGCTATATCTTATAATCTTTACTATGATGACGACTCATCAGAGCCTTATGATCCTCAGGTAAATGCACAGGAAGGTTCTTCACCTGTCTCAACGACATCTAACACCTTGTCTTTAACAGGCCTTGAGAATCACCAGACATACTACTTTGCAGTAACCTCAGTTGCCACAAACGGTGAAAGTACCTTTTCTACGCAAGTTTCTACTGTTCCTCATCAAGGATTTGACGTAATTCCTGATATTCCTTTTGAAGTTAATGGTACAGGTGGTAATGGTGAAGTCACTTTAAACTGGCACTTAATCGGTAATGCCAGAAGTTACACCTGCTATTGCAGTACCAGTGCTACCGATGAATCAGAAGCTACGGCAAAAAGCAAATCATCAACCACTGTAAAGGTTGACGGAAATCTCACATCTCACTTGTTTTCAAACCTTGTTACAGGACAAACCTATTATTTAGGAGTTAAAGCAGAAAATGAGTCTGGCGACAGTGAATTCTCTTCACAAACAACTGTTGTTGCAGTTAAGCAAGAAACCAACACAGGAGATACAGTGGCATCTAGCAGTAGCTCAGGTGGTGGCTGCCTCATCGGAAAAAACAGAGAAAACTGTAGCAATACGGGACTGTTTCCTCTTTATTTTACATTGCTTGGATTATGCTTTTATAAACGACTTTTCAGGTATGCAGGATACTGAGCTGACACTAGTCATTTCAGATTTTACATTAATATCTTTCCATAAACCACAGACGTGCCTAATGTTTTCCAGAAGCGTCTGAATTTACAAACTTACTTTTGTGCAACAAAGATAGTAGGTCCACTTTCTAACGTCCATTCATCTTTATTGTAATTCCCATAAAATGTAACGTCTTCAAACCCTGCTTTCTGAAGAACTGATTGAAGAATCTCTTTTTTCAATGCCAATAACACTATATTATTCTCTATAGTTTTATTTTCAGCCTTTACAAACAACCTTGTTGTAAAGTTGATACTCAAAATACCATCAGAACAATCAACTGAATTATCATAGTCTGTATTATTTACACAGCTGTATTCTCTCTTAAAACAAATTTTTGAGTTGTCTATTGTTGGAAGGCCTTTTGCCTTATGTGAAATTATCCTGTCATAATTAACAATCTGCCCTGTAAAAATTCCCTGAGGCAAAAGAGTATTGTAAACAGCACCAATATATTCCTCAATTTGAGCAAGATTTTGCAGGTGAACAAGAGTATTTCCAAAACAACAGACAATGTCGTTATCTTGAGCCAGTGGTTCTTTATCTAATTCGAGCATATTTAAAACTCTAAAATCTATTTTGCTCTCTGAACCAGCTAGTGTATTAGTAGATTCGTTCTTAGTCAAATCAGAGACCGCGATTAAAGAAGCTTTAATCATTTCTTCATCGAGATCAAAGCCAAATACTTTACACCCTTTTTGTTTTAGAGCAAGAGCAAACTCACCTGTTGCACAGCCTGTTTCAGTAACCTTTGGGCATTCTTTTAATGAAAGATTTTTAACAAACTCAACCTTTTTTAATGAAAGAGGAAAAATGTAGTTATACCACGGCGCTATTGATTCATAGAAACTCATAAAGACAATATCCTTTTAAGTAAACTTCAGGCTTAGTACTTACATGACTTAGAAACGACTTAAGACTTGTAGGCTTTAGAAATAGCTGCTTTCACAACATCCTCATCAGCATGAGAACCTCTTGTAACTTTTAGTGCAGAGTTATTTTCCATTTCCCTGTCAATTGCCGATTTTGCACCAATATTTCCAGCCCAGGCTCTTCGTGCCACACCATTATTTACATCCCAGTGAAGCATACTCTTAAGTCGTCTTTTGGCATCAGCTGTACCATCTAAAAGCATTCCGAATCCGCCGTTAATAACTTCTCCCCAGCCGACTCCGCCACCGTTATGGATGCTTACCCAGGTAGCCCCTCTAAAGCTGTCACCGATAACATTTTGAATGGCCATATCTGCACAAAATGATGAACCATCGAAAATATTGGCAGTTTCACGATAAGGAGAATCAGTACCTGAAACATCGTGATGATCTCTTCCTAAAACAACAGGGGCAGAGATTTCACCATTTGCGATAGCTTCATTAAAAGCTGTTGCGATTGCAATCCTTCCTGAACCATCAGCATAAAGAATTCTGGCCTGAGAGCCTACAACCATTTTATTTTTACCAGCCTCTTTTATCCACCGAATATTATCGAGCATCTGCTGCCTGATATCATCAGCGCAATTTTCAGCCATTTTTTCCAGAACAATGGCAGCAATTTCATCGGTTTTCTCAAGATCTGCTGTATCACCACTGGTACATACCCACCGAAAAGGACCAAATCCATAATCAAAACACATAGGTCCCATAATATCTTCAACATATGATGGGTACTTAAATGAGCCATCTTCTTTCACAATGTCAGCATTTGCCCTGGAGGCTTCCAGTAAAAAGGCATTTCCATAATCCCAGAAATACATTCCTTTTTCACAAAGTATGTTTACAGCATCCACATGTCTTACCAGTGATTTTTGTACTTCTTCTTTAAATCGTTCCGGGTTTTCTGACATCATGGTATTTGATTCTTCAAGAGTCAGACTTGCAGGATAATAACCGCCGGCATAAGGATTATGAAGTGATGTCTGATCTGATCCCATATCAATCTTCACATTATCTTTGGCCAGTTTTTCCCAAAGATCTATAATATTTCCTTCATATCCTAAAGATACAGCTTCCTTGTTCTCACGAGCCTCTTTTATACGTTTAACCAGAATATCAAGATCTGTAAATACCTCATCAAGCCATCCCTGCTCGTGTCTTTTCTTAACAGCTGATGGGTTTATCTCAGCGACCACTCCGATAGCTCCGGCAATTACAGAAGCCTTTGCCTGTGCTCCACTCATACCACCAAGACCGGATGTTACATAGACTTTACCAGCCAATCCACCTGTGTCATCACTACAACCTAAATATTTTCTTCCACCGTTTAAGAGTGTAATAGTTGTTCCATGAACAATTCCCTGAGGACCAATATACATAAAACTTCCAGCAGTCA
>Ga0164315_10002793_pt1 | contig 13467 bp, 13 predicted proteins | sample GuaBasSedimGuay6_FD_113737 | JGI IMG/M metagenome (GOLD analysis project Ga0164315, IMG submission 113737) | Subseafloor sediment microbial communities from Guaymas Basin, Gulf of California, Mexico - Guay6, Core 4569-2, 0-3 cm | ecosystem: Environmental > Aquatic > Marine > Hydrothermal vents... | reverse complement strand
CTTTGAAAAATATTGAAGAGTATTTTTCATTATTGAAAAAGGTTAAAAAAAGTGTAACTTCCTCTATTGAAAATGTTTTTAATGAAAAGATAGGTACTAGTTCAAAAGAAAGTATTTCCCAATCTACAGGAAAGAATAATTTTAATGTTTTAGTAGTTGATGATGATAAGGATACTCTTTTTACTGTTGGTGAAATTCTTATGAATATTGGTTGCGAGGTCACAAATGCTAATAATGGCGCAGAATGTTTATCAGCACTTGAAAATGATACACCAGATTTAATTTTACTCGATATAATGATGCCAATTATGGATGGATTTGAAACCATTAAAAAAATTAGAACAAATAACGCAACAAAAAATTTAATTGTTTATGCCATCACTGCTCAAGCAATGTTAGACGATTTAAGTATTATTAAAAATAATGGATTTGATGATTTAATTACTAAACCAGTAAATGCTTCAACTCTTTCATTTAAAATTCAGCAAGCTATTCAAAAAAGAACTAGAAAATTATGAAAAAAGTATTAGTCGTTGATGATCAAAAAGATAATGTGTTTGTTCTAAAAGATAGACTGCAACGTGAAGGGTATGAAATATTAGAAGCTTACGATGGAGAAACATGCATTAAAATTGCAGAATCTGAAAATCCAAATATCATATTGTTAGATGTAATGATGCCTGGTATGTCTGGATTTGAAGTATGCAAAGTTTTATCTACATCTCCCAAAACAAAGTTAATTCCTGTAATATTAGTTACAGCACTTACTGAAGCCGAGGACTTGGAAGAAGGATTTCAGGTTGGAGCTTTTGATTACATAAAAAAACCATTTAACAGAATAGAGTTAATTGCTCGTGTTAAGGCTGCACTACGGTTTAGTGAATCTCAGCAAGTAATGCTTGAATATGAAAAGGTTAGAACTTTTTCTGCCACTGTATCAACGGCAAACCACGAAATTAAACAACCTCTAACATTAATTAATCTTTCCACTGCTGCTGTAAATAGGGAATTAGGCAAAGAGGAAATGAGCAAAGAAGTGGTTCAAAAAAGGATTAGGTTTATTGAGGATGCAACACGTGACATTATAGCAGTTTTAGATCAGCTTAGTGCTATTAAAACTCCGGTACTTACTGATTGGGTAAATGATGTTAAATTAATAGACTTATCTGGCGGTAAAAATCAGATTAGTAAATTTTGAATTTCATTTAATATTAGTTCGAAATCGAATGGCTTTTTTATTTTTTTATTTATTGCCAAATTAGTTAAGTCTAATTCCATTGTTTCGTAAGAACCTGATATTAAAATTATTGGTAGTTCAGTATTACTTTCTCTAATTTTTTTAATCAATTCTAATCCATCCATATCTGGCATGGTTTTATCAATTATTATCAAATCAAATAGAGTATTACTATTAAATTTTTCTAATGCATCCATTCCGCAATCAGATGAGAGTACGTTATAATTATAGGACGAAAGTAATTCTGAGAATAGTTCGAGAATAGTTTTATCATCATCAACTAACAAAATATTTTTAGGTTTTTTTGCATGCACATTTATCTGTGGTGAAGGAATTGAAGGTAAATTTATGCTAAATGTTGTGCCGTTTTGCTCTCTACTCTCAACAGAAATGCTTCCGTTATGATTGCCAATAATTTCCTTGATAATAGCTAACCCATCTCCAGAATCTCTCTCTTTAGTACTAAATCCAGCATCAAAAATTGAAGGAAGATCTGCATCAGGAATTCCCGAACCCGAATCTGAAATTTGCACTTTAATAAAATTTTTCTTCGGAATTTTATTAACAGTAATTTCTATAAGTCCTTTATCATCAATAGATTCAATTGCATTAATTGTTAGATTCAAGAAAGTTCTGTATAGTTCAGTATAATTTCCTTCAATCTTTGGCAGGGTTTCATTAATAATTATTTTGAGTTCAATTCTATTTTCTAAAGAAGGAGCCACAGTCGATTGAACATCGGCAATAATATTTTCAATAGAAATTAGTTGTTTAAGTTTCTTGGTAGATAAGGTGAGAGAATTAATAATATCAATTGCTCTTGTGGAATTAATACTGAGGCCTGTAAGTAGAGTTTTAGCATTATCATTTTCATTCAACAAATTTCGCAATTGCTCAATTGATGTTAAGTTACTTGTGAAAATATTATTTAAGTCGTGAATTGCCCTTTTTACATCAGACGATATTTTTTGTTCATCACTATTATCACTCATTTAATTACCATGCCTAGTCAAAAGTTATCACATCCAAATATTTTGCAAGGGATCTCAAAAAGGAAAAGATTCCCGTATAAAGAACGGAGCTAGTAATGAAAATAACACTAAAAGTATAAAAAATTTACTTGTTAATATTATATTTTCGAATTTTAGTGTAAAGAGTTTTCTGACTAATTCCTAAAATACGAGCAGTAACTTCTCTGTTCCAATCATTCGAATCTAATATTTTTTTTATGTGAATCTCTTCTAATTCATCTAAGCTAAGTGTCTCAATATTTTCAGAAGTTATTGTTAATTTTTCATCTGTGCTTATGCTGGGAATACTTAAATCTTTTGGTTGAATCTCTTCATCTTCTGAGAAAATAAGAGACCGTTCAATTATATGTTCTAATTCTCTAACATTACCAGGAAATGAGTATCGCATTAAAATATTTTCTGATTCTTTCGACAACCGTTTAATAGAGCGAACAGAAGATTTTTTTTGTAAAAAGAATTCGGAAAGTATTAATATGTCTTTTCCTCTTTTATTTAATGGAGGAATTGTAAGTGTAATTACATTTAGTCTAAATAGTAAATCTCTTCTAAAGTTCTTCTTATCAGCTTCCTCCATCAGGTTTTTATTAGTAGCTCCAATTACTCTAACATCGGATGAGAGATTCGCAACACCACCAACTCGTCTAAATTCACCGTTTTCTAAAAATCGTAAAAGTTTTGGTTGTAATGCTAAACTTAGTTCACCAATTTCATCCAAAAATAATGTGCCTCCATTGGCAATTTCAACTAATCCTTGCTTTGATGTTTTTGCATCAGTGAAAGCTCCCTTTTCATAACCAAATAATTCACTTTCAATTAGTGCATCTGGCAACGTAGCACAGTTAATAGCCATAAAAGGTTTTTCAATTCTATTAGATTTGTCATGAATAAACTGTGCAAACAACTCTTTCCCTGTTCCAGTTTCCCCTTCAAGTAATATATTAGAATCTGATTTTGCAGCTCTTTCAGTTAGTGAAATTACATCTTTAATAGCAGAGCTTTCACCAATTATAGTTTTCGATTTTTCACTATCAACTTTGTTTTCAAGAATTCTATTTTTAATAAGTAAATTTTTGTGTTCCAAAGCTCTTTCAATAATAACTACTAGTTGACCAAATTCATATGGTTTAGTAATAAAGTCGTACGCTCCATCTTTAATACATTGGATAGCCGTTCTAATCTCTGTTTTTGCTGTGAGTACTATTACCTGCAAATCAGGGCGATGCTCTTTTGTATATTTAAGTACTTCCTCACCCTGAACTTCAGTCATTTCTAAGTCAAGTAAAAGTAAATCGTAAGTTTTTTTCTTTAAGTTTTCAATTGCATACTTGCCGTCAAAAGTGATATCAACTGCGTATCCTTCATTAACAAGTTCTTCCTTGAGGAGATAACATAAGGTTTGGTCATCATCAGTAATTAATATTTGTCCGTTTTTCATAAAACTCTATGGTTAATTTTTTAATTATAAATATAATTATAATTTTGCTAATCATTGGAACAGAACTCCTTATTTCCCTTTTAATAGAGGACTAACATTTCCTCCAGATAAAATTAGAGCTGTTTTTTTATTTAAAAATAATTCTGGATTTTCCATTACAACTGCCAATACTGTTGCGGAAGAAGGTTCAATCAAAACTTTCATTCTTTCCCAAATTAAATACATAGCTGACTCTATCGACTCTTCAGAAACCGTAATAATTCGATCTACACCGTTTTTAATAATATTAAAGGTTTTGTCACTAAGTGATGTTAATAGACCATCAGCAATAGTCTGTGGGTTAACTGAGGGATATATTTTGTTGTCTCTAACTGAACGAAAGGCATCATCTGCTCCTTCTGGTTCAGCACCAATTACTCTTGTGGTCTCTGAAAAATATTGTGTTGATAAGATTGAGCCACTAAGCAATCCACCACCACCAACGGGGGTAATTAGATAATCTAATTCAGAGATTTCTTCATAAATCTCTGTAGCACATGTAGCTTGTCCAGTAATTATGCGGTAATCATCATATGGATGGATAAACGCAGCAGAAGTTTCTATAACAATTTGGTTTAAAGTCTTTTCTCTATCCGCTAAAGTGGGTTTGCAAAAAGTAATATTTCCATTATAACTTCGCACCGCTTTTATTTTAATTTCTGGTGCTGTATTGGGCATTGCAATATATGATGGCACTCCAATTTTTTGAGCTGCTAATGCCAATGCTCCAGCGTGGTTGCCAGAGGAGTGAGTTGCAACACCGTTTGCAAGTTCAGCACTATCTAGCGACAAAATGGCGTTTGTAGCACCACGCATTTTAAAGGCACCGGCTTTTTGGAAGTTTTCACACTTAAAAAAAAGAGAACTATTGAAAATATTATTAATTGATGAAGAAGTTAAAATGGGTGTTCTGTGAATAAACTTTTCAATCTTATCGTGAGCTGTTTCAATATCATGCTGAGTAGGTATTCTGTTCATAATAAAAAATTACTTCTTAATTGAATTCCAAAAATAATTAATATGTTCTTCACTCTTTTTGTTTAGTAATTCCCATTCAGTATTTTCCTTTGTTAAATGTTGCAATCTTAACATAAAGAGTGGATAGACAAATTCTTTTGCAAGAATACTGGGATCATGTTTTTTAATAAACTTGTAGTTAAGCATTTGGGTGAAAATCATTTCCCATATTTTAATAGTCTCATCAATTAGTAGATTAACTGAAATATTACTTTTGTTTTCACTTCTGAACTGTTCAACTAAAACTAATTTTAAGTATTTTTTTTGCTTGTCACTGTCCCATTCTTTTAAAAGAACTTCAACAAAATTTTCGATAAAAACTTTTGGTTTGTTTAGTGTCTCTAATAACTCATCTGTTATTAATTCAATACCAATTGAATATTTTTTTGCATCTTGAATTAGTTCAAATAAAATTGCCTCTTTTGAAGAAAAATAATTATACAAGGCACTCTCTCTAACTCCAGCATTCTTTCCAATATCTCTTACTGAGCCACCAGCAAACCCATATTGTGAAAATAGATTTAGAGCTTCATCTTTAATTCGTTCTTTTGTGTTTTTTCCTTTTAACATTATATTATAAATAAAGTTTAAAAATCATTTTAGTAGATAGTTTTTACTGTAATAAAATAAATAATTTAGATGTAAAAATCTCTGTATGTTTATGTCTTAAAAATTTAATGATAGATATAAAATGCACGATCATTCATCAGGAATACTTTTTAACGCTTTAACAATAACAAGTTTTGTTTTTACAATGATGCTTCTTATTGAATATATTAATGTTATTACAAAGGGAAATTGGCAACATAAGATTTCCAAAAGTAAGTATGGGCAATATTTGCTTGGAGTATTTTTGGGTGTAATTCCAGGATGCCTTGGCGCTTTCACTGTTGTATCACTATACTCACATGGCGTTGTTGGATTTGGTGCATTAGTTGCTACAATGATTGCAACTAGTGGGGATGAAGCATATGTGATGCTTTCTCTATTTCCAGCAAAAGCTTTGTGGATATTCTTAACCATTGCAGTAATTGGTTTTGTTGTTGGAATATTGACCGATGTTGTAATGAAAAAATTTAATCTTAGTTTTAAATTGCACGAGCATAAATTTGAGGTTCATGAAAATGAAGCATGCCCATGCTTCTCAATAAGAGAAATTGTTGAACACATAAAGAATATTAGTTTTCAAAGAGCGTTACTAATTAGCCTTTTAGTAGTATTGGTTATTATTCAAGCGCCTAATTTTACAGGGGATCACGAGTGGAATTGGATAAATTTCACTCTATTACTCTCAGCTATATTTGGATTATTCGTTGTTACCACTGTTCCAGATCATTTTTTGGAAAAACACCTTTGGGAACATGTTCTTAAAAAGCATTTACTGAAAATATTTTTATGGACTTTAGGAGCACTTGCAGCAATACATTTTCTCGAAGCATTTTTTGATTTATCTCAGTGGATTGAAGCAAATTTGTGGATAGTACTAATTGTTGCAGTTATTATTGGTGTAGTTCCCGAATCAGGACCTCACCTTGTTTTCGTTACTCTTTTTGTAAGTGGTTCAATTCCAATTTCTATTCTTATTGCTAGCTCAATTGTTCAGGATGGACATGGTGCAATTCCTTTGCTAGCACTTTCCAAAAAAAGTTTTGTGGTAATGAAAGCTATAAATCTTTTTATTGGATTTACTGTTGGAGCCGTTGGGCTAATCTTTTTTTAACTATCTATTTGCATTCATTCCAATTTTTAGAAATTCATTTAAGGGTCGTCCAATTTTATAAAATTTCATGAGTATTGAAATTAAATTTTTTGAAAATAATTTCTCTTTATCAATTTCTGTGAAATAGTAAAATTGTTTATTTGCAATTAGAGGTTCTACTTCCATAAGTTCTTTAAAATCTTTTGGCACTCTTTTGTTTTTCTCTCCTAAAACAGTTCCAAAAGTTGTTTTGAATTTTTTCTCTTTTAGGAGTGCATGAAATTCACTTAAATTTTCAGAAATAAATTCACGAAGGTTTTGTAATTGGTCTTTGTTAATGAAATGTGCACCACCATAGAATTTTAGTCCAGTCTTAGTTATTTCTAAGTATGTGCCAGGTGTAGTAAAATCTTTTCTTCCACCTTCCGAAATTATTGCAGAAACATTTGTTTTATATGGTGTCTTATCTTTGCTGAATCTAACATCTTTGTAAATTCTAAAAATAGCTTCCTTTGGAGTGAGAGAAACTGAATCATCCTCCTCTTTTATTTCATTTAACAATGCATCTATAAATATTTCAAATGGATCTTTTACAGAATTAATATATTGTTCTTTATTTTCGTTGAACCAATCTCTATTATTGTTCATCTCTAAATCAGTTAAAAATTTTATAAAATCCTTTGTGAAAAATATCATGCTGAACCTTTTATTTTTATAAAACAAAGCTAATTTATAAAAAAAACACTTCTTCCAAAAATTCTATTCTAAATTTCATGATTCTTCTTTATTTTTGTAATTACTTAAATCAAAGAATTCTCAATTTATTAGAAAGAATATGAACGAATTTTCATCGCACGAAATCAAAATTGTTAAAAGTGAATTTGCAAAACATTCAGCAAGTGAAACTGATAATGAGCTGTTAAATAAAACAGAGAAGTTTTTTGAAAGAATATTAAAAAACAATAATGCTATCAAATTATTGATTGAAGTTGATTCAAGCAGAGTTGTTAATAGCAATGAGAGCGCACAACAATTTTATGGATATTCAGAAGAAGAGCTACATAAAAAAGAAATTTATGATTTAAACGTTTTAAAAGAAGATGAAGTAAAAGAGGAGCATAAACGCTCTCAAATATTAGGGCGAGATTATTTTGAGAGTCGCCAAAAAAATTCTAAGGGTGAAATCAAATCGGTCATGGTACGTTCAACATCTCTTAAAATTAAAGGAAAAGATTTTATTTATCTTATAATTCATGAGATGCCTGAAAAGGAAAAGAGTGAAGAAAAAGTTGAAAAGGATGATTCGCCAGTTTATTCTTTATTCTCTGGAAATACTGATAATGCTTTAAATGAAAATTTAAGTTTCTTGGAGCAAAATGCAAAAGATTTAGTCTATTTTTCGAATAAACTTGCAGAATCTGAAGAGAAATTAAAACAGCTAAACGCCAGCAAAGATAGATTCTTTTCTATCATTTCGCACGATCTGAAAAATAGTTTTTTCTCTGTAATGGGTTTAAGTAAAATTCTTGCAGATCCTGAGAATGATGATTCTGATGAGAAAAAATTAGAAACAGCGCAAATGCTTCACAATAGTTCCAAAAATCTATATGCCTTTTTAGAAAATTTACTTGCATGGGCACGTGTACAGCGAGGTGAGATAGATTTTGAACCAAGAGAACAACAGCTTTATGATATTGTAGCTGAAGTAACTTATTTATTCAATTCTAAAGCTAAACAGAATGGGATTAAACTAATAAACAATATTGGTGATGGTATATTGGTTTACTGTGATGAAAACATGGTAAAAACTATACTCCGAAATTTTGTATCAAATGCTTTAAATTTTACTGGTATAAATGGAACTGTTGTTATTGACGCTCAAATTGATTCTGAAAAAGTTACCCTTTCTGTTTCTGATACTGGTGTTGGAATTAGTGAGGAAAATGTTAAAAAACTTTTTCGTATTGATGAAAAATATATTGGAACAAACAACAGTGGTGAAAAAGGAACAGGTCTTGGCCTTATTCTTTGTAAGGAATTTATAGAAAAGCATGTTGGTGAAGTTTGGATTGAGAGTGAAGTTGGTAAAGGAAGTAAGTTTTACTTTACACTTCCTTTTGAGAGAGAGACTTCTACAAACTTATTAAATCCTGTAGATTAAAGCTGGAAATAGTATCTTCCACCAATGGCGATATCGAAATCCAATCCAGTTGTTGGTAGTAATCTAAAAGATGGTGCTAGTTCAAAGAATACATCAATTGGAAGATCTTTTACAAGTAGCAGAATTCCAGATACACCTCTCACTCCAATAGCTGCAGAGGAGCCAGAAGGGAGCCTAACACGTAATCCAAAGCCATAGTAGAATGTAGTTTTATATTTCCATTTAAGTAAATCATTAATGTGGTAGAGATAATCAGTATGGAAAGAAAGACCAGAGTTACCCCCTAAAAATCCAATCCCTACGCCAAAGTCTAGAGCATTATTTTCACTAAGCCAGTATTTACCAGCCAGTCCACTTGGCTCACCAAGCATTGGTCCAAGACCTAATCCAGACTTTTGTCCCAACAGAAAACTGGAACTGCTCATCAAAACTATTATTATAAAAATATATTTTTTCATTCTATTAAAATCAATTGTTTCAAAATTCTTATTATGTTTACTACCAAAGAAATGTCTTTGGCTAGTTATATATAATGCATGTCTCATATAGTATTCAAAACATCAATTTGAATAACACTAGTCTTTAGACTGTTATTAGGGTTGTTTTAATTAGTCACCACCCAACCCATTCGCCAAAGGTAAATTGGATAGATGAGATAATTCAGCACATTTTCCCACCTATTAAAACATGGGGCTATTCTGTTTTATATAGCAGAATACAATATTCTAACAAGTACCATAATTTACTAATTATTCTTATCCATTTCATTTCAATTATACAAAAACATATCTTATTTTTAATAAGAATTGTTAACTTTGAAAAGAAAAAACTTAAAACTAATGAGAGCACAATGGAAAATGAAAACAAAGTAGTTAACCAACTAATTGAAAATCAAAATTGTAAATTCGAAAATTCAATTAAGGAGACAGCAGTTATTCTTGCAGCTGGGCATGGAAAAAGAATAAAATCGCATACTTCAAAAATGCTTCATAAAATTTGGGAAAAGCCAACTGTAGAGCGAGTTGCAGATGCATGTGTAAAAGGGCTGGAAAAAGTAAACTCCATTATTGTTGTGGGTATAAAAGCTTCCGATGTAATAAAAGCTATAAGTGATACACCTAACACTATGTTTGCGTATCAGGAACAACAGAATGGAACAGGGCATGCTGTTCAGGTAGCAATTGAAAAAATTGAAAATAATTATGATGGAACTATATATATATTACCTGGCGATATGGGATTAATAGATAGCGAATCAATTTCAGATTTTAAAGAGAGCTTCTTAAAATCAAGTGCTGACATGATGGTATTGACTGGACTCTATGAAGGTAATCCAAATAACAATGCTTATGGTCGTATTGTTAGAGTTAAGGAGTTCGATGAAAATGGAGATTCATCGAATGAGGATTTTGGTAAAGTGATTGAGATTATTGAGCATAAAGATATTTTGAATTTAAAAGATGATGAAAACTATTTAACTTCTTTTCATGATAAGAATTATAGTTTTACAAAAAAAGATTTAATTGAGAACAACGAATTTAATTCGGGAGTTTACGCAGTTAATTATAAACACCTCAAGAGATTGTTGGATAAAATTGATAGCGATAATGTGCAAGGTGAGATTTATATAACTGATTTAATTTCTATTTTTAATAATGATGGATTGACGGTTCGTGCTGTTCATCCCCATGCACAGCATGTATTAATGGGGTTCAATAATAAATCGGTATTGCTTGAAATGGAGCATATAGCAAGGAAACAAACTTATGAATTAATAAAAGATATTATTGAAATTGAAGATCCTGATGATTTCTTTATTCACGAAAATGTTGTCTCTGATATTCTAGATTTAGATGAAAAGGGTAAACCATTAGATGTTAAAATTGGGAAAGGTGTTTACCTTGGAAAAGGAGTAAAGATAAATTATAATCTTTCTCTAATGAAAAATGTTTACGTGAAAGGAAATATTATTTTTGGTGAGAATGTTTCAATATGGCAGAACGTTCATCTCTCTACTTTTGAAAATCAAACCATGACTATTGGTGATAATTCAGAGATACTTTGGAGTGACATTGTAAAAGGAAATATAAAAATTGGAAATAATACAAGAATAGAATCAAGCGTTACTATGACTGGAAGTGATGAATACCCTGTAACCATTGGGGATAATGTTACAATAAAAGGAACAAGTTATATTTTTGGAAGCCTGATAGATAATGACTTATTTATTGAGCATTCAATTTTAATCAAGAAAAATATTGATAGAGTTGTATTAAAAAATGGAGAAGTAAAAAACATCAGATTTTTCTTGCCACCTCCAGAAGGTATTGATTCAATTACAAATTTATAACTAAGTACTTAAAGTTGAAAATTAAAAGTGCCTAAAGTTAATAGAAAAAGATTTTTAAAGTTTTTAACTTCAGGCACTTTAATACTTGCAACTTCCCTTCTGCTAGAGTAACATCCTCTCTTCAAATAAACGTGCTACTTGTTCTTCAGCATCAATAATTTTTAGTTTGTGAAACATACATCCAACTTTTAAACAACCTTCAATTATTCCATTGTTTGGTAAATGGAAAACAAACATTGGGGATAAGCAGACTTGACATGAATCATCCTTTGCAGTTAAATTCTCATCGCATTTTGGGCAGTAGAGTTTTACTAACTCACCCTCTGGAACGTGCATTCCTTCAATAATATTATCGAAGCTACCATAGATAGGGTCAATATAAATAAAACCGCTATTCTCTTTATATTTTGCTTTAACTTTTATTGAAGGATAATCATGAATTTTGATATGTTCACATTTCAATGAGTGTCCATTTGAGCATGTTGGATGATCAACATGAAGTGGGTGTTTTGAAACATCAATTTCAATTTGTACTTTTTCTTTTTCAGACATCTTAATATTCCTTGCGCCGTTAAGAAGTATTTTATTTATACATTCCAAAATAGTAATCTAATTAGTAAAAAAGAATATAGATGTGAAATATTTTTTTTCAATTTAATTATTTTGTCTCTGTAAACTTAAAATGTCATATAACCGACACATTTAAATTTCATTTTGAATTAAATTTAATCTATGTTAATTTGAGATTAAAATAATAGGAGTTTTTGTATGAAAAAGAATGTTGGTTCGTTGGATAGATTGATAAGATTAATTTTTGGGTTAGTAATTATAGCTTGGGGTGTGTATGCAGAAAATTGGTTTGGACTTATTGGAATTGTCCCATTAATGACAGCACTATTAAACTGGTGCCCGTTTTACCTTCCACTAAAGATCTCAACCATTAATCGTGATGCTAATAAGCAGAAAATTGGTTAAATAAAAAAGGCTACTCAAATTTGAGTAGCCTTTTTTACCTTTAAATATATGAATCTCTTATTGTTCTAAAACAGCAGTAACTTTTTCAGCAGCATCTTTTAATGTAGCAGCAACTTCAAAGTTCATTTTTGATTTATTCAATAATACTTGAGCTTCTTCAGCGTTTGTTCCATCAAGACGTACAATAATAGGTATTGTAACTTTTTCTTGATTTACTGCATCAATAACACCTTGAGCAACACGGTCGCATCGTACAATTCCACCAAAGATGTTTATTAAGATAGCTTTTACTTTTGGATCGGTAAGAATGATTTTGAACCCAGCAGCAACTGTTTCTTTGTTTGCAGTACCACCAACATCGAGGAAGTTTGCAGGTTCGCCACCAGCAAGTTTAATAATATCCATTGTTGCCATTGCAAGTCCAGCACCGTTAACCATACAGCCAACGTTACCATCTAATTTAATGTAATTCAAATTATATTTAGAAGCTTCAATTTCAAGTGCATCTTCTTCATCCAAATCACGGTAAGCTAAAATGTCTCTATGTTTATACATTGCGTTATCATCAAAATTCATTTTTGCATCCAATGCCATTACGTCACCTTCTTTAGTAACAACTAATGGATTGATTTCAACAATTGATGCATCTGTTTCATCAAAAACTCTGTATAGGTTAAGTAAAAACTTAACGGCATTTTTGAACTGAATTCCTTCAAGTCCTAATCCAAAAGCTAAAGCTCTTGCTTGATAACCTTGCAAACCAACTGATGGATCTACAGATTCTTTAATTATTTTTTCTGGAGTTTCAGCAGCAACTTTTTCAATCTCCATTCCACCTTCTGTGGAAACCATTACAGTGTTTTTTGAAGAAGCACGGTCAAGAGTAATTCCAACATAAAATTCTTTTTCAATATTTATACCTTGTTCAATAAGTAATCTTTTTACTTCTTGTCCTTCAGGTCCAGTTTGATGAGTAATTAAATTCATTCCGAGAATTTGTTTTGCATATTTGCGAACTTCTGGAATTCCTTTTGCAACTTTTACACCACCGCCTAAACCTCGTCCACCAGCGTGAATTTGAGCTTTTACAACTCTGATTTTTCCACCAATCTCTTTTGCAGCAACAATGGCTTCATCAACTGTGTATGCAACTATACCCTTTGGTACAGGAACATTGTACTTCCTTAAAATTTCTTTTGCTTGATATTCATGAATTTTCATAAAATCCTTTAAAGTTATTTATAATCTAAATTATTTTTTTCAACTAATAAAATTATTTCATTTTGCTTTAATAAGCAATCCAATTAATATAATTTCTTTAAAATAATGATGTGTTTTGTTCAAATTGGTAAAAATAAATCTACCGAAATCTGTATCTTTAAAGATTATAAAAAATAAATTATTGGAATTATAAATGAGCATATCATACAAAGATTCTGGCGTAGATATTAAAGCCGGAGAAGAAACAGTTGATAAGATTAAAGAGATTGTAAAATCGACATTTAACAAAAATGTTCTCTCTG
>Ga0164315_10002792_pt1 | contig 13467 bp, 8 predicted proteins | sample GuaBasSedimGuay6_FD_113737 | JGI IMG/M metagenome (GOLD analysis project Ga0164315, IMG submission 113737) | Subseafloor sediment microbial communities from Guaymas Basin, Gulf of California, Mexico - Guay6, Core 4569-2, 0-3 cm | ecosystem: Environmental > Aquatic > Marine > Hydrothermal vents >... | reverse complement strand
TTGATTCGTGGGATAGTATTGATTTTGTATGGAAAAAACTTGGAATTGTCGTTTCTGCGATGGCCGGGTCATTGATCGCTGTTGGAGCATTTAATTTATTGATGATATTAATTTTACTATTGATGTCAGCTTTACTCGCAGGTGGATCAATGGTATTGGCTTTGGCTGCTGCAAAATTTGGGGCAACAGCTGTTATTATAGCTAAAGTAATAAAAGTTTTTGGAATGGTTATAACTGGTCTTGTAGTTGGTGGGGTTGGTCTTACTACTCTCACAGTCAATTATGCCATTATTTTTCTTTCGCCAATGGTAGCTGTTATGGAAGGTAAATCCTGGTTAAGTGCCCCTAAAAGGAGCTTCCAGGTTGTTTTTAAATCTCTAAATTCGGCTTTGCGGTTTTTGGGAACAGTTGCTGCAGTTTATTTTGCAATTACCTTGGTTTCAATTGGGTTTCTTGGACCTTTTATGATGGTGGTTGGCTCAGTTTCACAAATGACTGGTCTTATTATTTTAAAACAAATTGCACAAGAGCTTGCCAGTATTGTTTCTTTGGTTTTAATTAGTCCTGCAGGTTCAGCAGCTACTGCCCTTTTGTATTATGATCATCGAATTAGATATGAAAATTTGACAATTGATGAACTTGGAAAGATAAAAGATAATTAAAATATATAATTTATTCCTGTTAACTGGAAAATCACCATAATCCGATATATATTAATAATAGTATTTTACAAATTTTCTACAGTGTAGATTTTAATCCTTTATAGAGGAGTTTTTATGCAGCTTATCAGGCAAATGCGAAATAAAGGTCTTGTTCTCTTTGTTTTTGTTTCACTTATTTTGGTATCCATTCTTTTTAGTCCGGCTTTAAAAGCAGCCAGGGTCAAAGGGTTAAGGCTATTTGAAGAATTTTATATGCTTCGTCAGGTTTTTGGTTTAATAGGTGCCAAGTATGTTGAAGAAGATAAAGTAGATAAAGAAAAGTTGCTCTATGGTGCAATTGACGGTGCCATAAAAACTCTTGAAGATCCATTTACAAGGTTTATGAAGCCTGAAGCTTTTGATGATATGCAGACTGAGGCTTCAGGTGAATTTGGTGGCCTTGGTATTTTAATCAGTACTAAAGATGATATTTTGACAGTTATTGCTCCTATTGAAGGAACTCCTGCCTATCGCGTGGGGGTTCAGGCAGGTGACAGAATAATCACTGTTGATGAAAAACCGACCAAAGGCATGAGTGTAAATGACGCTGTTAAAATTTTACGTGGTGTTGTCGGCAGTAAAGTTGATTTGGGAATTTACCGTACAGGTGAGCGAAAGCTGATTGACATAACTATTACAAGAGCTATCATCAAGGTTTCGTCTGTTAAAGCCAGAATGATTGATGAAAATATTGGTTATGCCCATTTGTCAGGATTTATTCAGACAACTGCTCAGGATCTTGAAAAGGAAATTTCAAAGTTTGAAAAAGAACATGATCTAAAAGGTCTTGTTCTTGATGTTCGAAATAATCCTGGTGGTCTTCTTGATTCTGCGGTTGAAGTTTCCAGAATTTTTCTTGGTAAATCCAAAATTGTTTCCATAAAATCAAGGCAAGGTAATGAAATTACCTATTCTTCTTTCGCTCAGGAGCACAAGAAATTTTCAATAGTTGTCCTTATTAATCGTGGAAGTGCTTCAGCTTCTGAAATTGTTGCCGGTGCAATTAGAGATAATGGTCGTGGAATTTTACTGGGTGAGAAGTCTTTTGGAAAAGGTTCTGTGCAAACAGTTCTTCCTCTTCCCAATAAATCAGCCATTGCTCTTACTACTGCTTATTATTACACTCCAAGCGGTGTGTGTATCCATAAAAAAGGTATTAAACCTCATATCCCTGTTTCACTACCAAGGTTATCAACGGAAGAAATCATTGAGCTTCGCACCGAGAGGGAAAAAGCACTTACAGATACCAAGAAAAAGGGTTTTATGAAAGTCAGCCGTTTTGATACTCAGTTGTCTTCTGCTGTTGACATTCTAAAATCAAGTGACATCTTTTTTAAGAATGTTATTAATAAAGAAAAGGGCACTGCAATTGCAAAAGATCCTTCTGCTGTAAAAGGTAAGGACAAGGCTGTTCATTAAATGAGAGCTGTAGTTCAACGTGTTTTAAATGCATCAGTTTCTATTGACAGTAAAGTTGTCTCACAAATTGACAAAGGGCTTTTAGTATTTATTGCGGTTGCACCTGATGATACTGACAAAGAGGCCCGGTGGCTTTCGTCAAAGATACTTAAGCTCAGGGTTTTTGCCGATGAAAACGATAAAATGAATAAGTCTATTTTAGATATTAATGGTGAAATTCTTCTTGTTTCCCAGTTTACCTTGTATGGAAGCTGTCGCAAAGGTAACAGGCCCAGCTTTACAGGATCGGCAGGTCCTGACGTGGCTATACCTCTTTATGAACAGTTTTCAACATTGCTGGAAGAACATGAAGTTAAAGTTTCTACTGGTGTTTTTGGTGCAGACATGGCCGTAAGGCTTGTGAATGATGGCCCAGTAACCCTAGTTATTGATACTCCATGAATCTTATGTTAGGATTTCAATAGAAGTAATTTGCTCAAATAAAAAATTCAAGGATGTGATCTTTAAAGTGAAACGTAGAATTAAGTTGTTTTCCTGTTCTTCTCATCCCGGTCTCATGCGAAAAATTGGTGATTATTTACAGTTGCCAATGAGTGAAGTTGAAATTTTCAAGTTTAAAAATGATAATACATTTGTAAAGGTTCATGAAAGTGTTCGTCAGTCTCATGTTTATGTAATGCAGACATCCACTCCACCTGTTAATGATGGCATCATGGAACTTTTGTTGATGATCGATGCCTTACGGCGGGCATCTGCGGCGTCCATAACTGTAATAATGCCATATTATGCCTATTGTCGTTCTGACAAAAAAGACCAGCCACGAATACCAATAGGAGCATCTCTTGTTGCTAAACTATTAGAGGCTGCCGGTGCTGACAGGGTAATTACAATGGATCTTCACGCTGATCAGATTCAGGGGTTCTTTAATATTCCTGTTGATCAGTTGTTGGCAGCACCTGTTGTTTGTCAGTATGTTCGTGAGAAAGGCCTGAAAGACGTTGTTGCCGTAGCACCTGATGCTGGTTCTGCAAAGGCAACTGGAGGCTATGCAAAACGGTTGGGTATTCCTCTTGCAATAATGGATAAACGTCGTGATGACAATGATGATTCAGCACGGATTTTACATCTTATTGGTAATGTTGAAGGGAAGACCTGTGTTCTTTTTGATGATGAGATTTCTACAGGCGGATCATTGATGAGGGCAGCAGAAGCTTTGAAAGAAAATGGCGCAAAGCGAATTATTGCAGCAGTAACCCATGCAATTTTATCTGGAGATGCTTCACAGGATATTCAAGAATCAGATATTGAAGAGCTCATAGTCACAGATACGCTTCCAATAAGTGAGCATCAGAATTTTAAAAAATTAACGATTTTGTCTGTGGCTCATCTCTTTGGAGAGGCTCTTGATAGAATTCATAAAGGGGAATCTGTTACAGCTTTGTTTTAATACCTTATTTTGTTTTAATACCTTATTTTGTTTTAAGGCATTATGATGATTTTAGAATTATTTTGTTACTGAGTTCTTAAATTTAGCTAGAAGTTCATATCTTTTATAGTTGTCAATGTTCTCCATCATGTCTTTTCTTGTCTCATCATCAAGTATTTTTTCTATATTATCTTTTTTTATAATATTAGTAAGTAATTTTATTGCTTCATTGAACCTGAGGTTTTCTGCAAGCATTGATGCATATCTTCTTACAAAGTGATAGTTCATTTTATATTCAGGGTGATCTATGAGTAAATTTCTTATAAGTTTCTGAGCTGCCTCACTTTTACCAGTTCTATTGTATATTTTTGCAATGGCTAATGCTGGCTGGTATATACTGTGATGATTTATTTGTTTTCCGATTTTCAGTGCTTTCTTTTTGTATGTAAGTGCCAGAAGGTTATCTTTCATATTTATTGATTTCCAATCTGAGCTGGTATCCATCATCATTCCGCCAGCTTCTTCATACAATTTCATTAACACAATGGGAGGTACATTTTTTTTATTGACCCATTTGTTTAAGAAGTCAATACCTTCTTTACGGTAAACATGTGTATCGAGCTCAGAAAGAACTTCATAGTATAAAGGGGCAAGTGTACAAATGAGTTTGTCGTCAGGATAGTCTGATTTGAGCTTACGACAGATAGAAAGTATTTTTATTAAAATAATTTTTTTCTTATCATTTGGTTTATTTGTTTCAGGAGTAGAGTAGTAAGACGTCTTCAGTGAGGTTGCTTGATGAAAAAGGGCTTTCCATTGTTGTGTTTCTCTTGAATCAGGAGGAATAGTTTCTGTGTTTTGAGGAGCCGCCTTTGTATTTGGAAACAGTAAAACGACAATTATAATTGCAGTTACAATCATAGACACTGTGAGTGCAAAAATTTTTCTTATGGTTTTTAATCTTAAGTTTGCAGGATTAATGATTTTGACAGGGGTAAGTTTTTGTGTGTCATTTTTAGAGGAAGAATATGCGTCTTCTTCCGTTTTCGATTTTGTAATACTAGCAGATGAAAAATTTATGCGGGCTTTCCCTTGTAGAGTTTTTAGAAGTGCATCAGCTGAGGAAAATCTGTTTTTCCGGTCAATTGCCATGCATTTCATAATAATCTGAGAGAGTCTTGAATCAATTGTATTATCTAATTCATGTGGTGATGGAGGTGGTGTCGGTGAATTACCTACAGCAATTGCAATGATTTCATCACTGTCATAGGGAGGGGTTTGAGTTAAAAGCCAATACATTGTTATTCCGAGGCTGTAAATATCTGAGCGGCCATCAACATCATGTCCGATAAGTTGCTCCGGTGACATTGTTAAGAATGTTCCAGGTCTGTCAGATGTTTTTGATAGTCGTGTTAAATTATCAGCAAGGGCAAGTCCAAAATCCAGTAACACAGTACGGTTAGGTGAAACAATAAAGATATTGTCAGGTTTAATATCTCTGTGGACAATGCCCCTTTGGTGCACATATGAAAGGGCTTCTGCCATATGGAGAAGAATTTTCTCTGTATCTTTGTTTTCAGCTCTTTTGTTGGCATATGCTGATTTAAGGTCTTTACCTTCAAGTACCTCCATCACAAGATAGAGAAGATTTTGTTCTATCAAAACTCCGCCATCAATGATTTTAATGACAAAAGGATGGGCAAATGATTTCGATATCTTGATTTCCTGCCGAAACCGGGCAATGATTTCATCGTCAGAGGCTACCGCAGTTTTAACTACCTTTATTGCAACCTGTCTTTTAGAAGTCAGCTCTTCCCCAAGGAAGACAGTTCCCATACCGCCTTCACCTAAGGTCTTTAGTATTTTATAGTTTCCTACTTGATTCAAAGGTGCTACCTTTTGTAAGTTAGTCAGGAGCCTTAAGGACTTAGGTATAGCTACGCTCTCCAAAGTTCAATAGACTCCCAGGTTTTTCAGTGATCAAATGATTCTACTGGAATTCCTTTAAATCCTCTGTCTGTCTTTTCAATGGTTAACATTGGATTTACAAGATCATGGCTGAAAAAGACCATCCATCCTTTTTGGGCAGCATTTTCAAGAATGTCTTTTTTTGCCTTGATTGTACCAAGAGGAATAAGATCATAAGCCATTACATAAGGAACTTTTACGTGAGCTGCCAGTGGCATGATGTCTCCACAGTGGTATACAGTATTTTCATCATCAGAGATAATTACAGCCTGATGCCCAATTGTGTGGGAATCAGTAATTGCCATTGTAACTCCCTCAAAGAGCTCAATGGGGCCATCTATAATGTTTAGTTTCCCTGAATCTACAAGAGGTTGGAGGTTGTCTTTGAAATAGCTGGCTTTATCTTTTTCTGACGGATTTAGTGCCCATTCCCACTGTTTTTTCTGAACATGATAGGTTGCATTTTCAAATGTGAGACCTACTGATCCGTCATCTTTTAATTCAGTGCCTCCACCGGCATGATCAAAGTGGAGGTGAGTGTATATAACATCGGTTACATCTTCTGACTTTATACCGGCCTCAAGTAATGCACCTTTTAATCCATTTTCAACAGAGGTAATTTGATAGATATCTCTTTGCTTATCGTTCCACTTATTTCCGCAGCCTGTATCAATAATTATTGTTTTTTCTTCAGATTGAAGTACGAGAATATTTAAAGCTATTTCAATGCGGTTTTTATCATCAGAGGCATTTTTTCGTCCCCACAGCGTTTTAGGGACAACACCGAACATTGCACCGCCATCAAGACGTAAAAAGCCTTCATTTACACTAAACATCCTGTATTTGCCTATTTGTAGCATTTTCTTACCTGCTCTCAAAGTTCAATAAAAAATGAATGTTGTTATTCTATATCTTCAAATAACATATCTTCATCACTAAATTCAATGATAGCAGATTCTTGCGATTGGGTCAGTGAAATTGGCTTTTTTTCCATTGCAAGGTTCTCTTCTGATTGTTCATAGGCTTCGGATGCTGTTTCGCCCTCTGCTGATTGTTCTATAGCATCTGACGCTGATTCTTCTGTAGTACCTGAGGCTGATTGTTCTGTAGCATCTGAGGCTTTTTGCTTGGCAGGGGCAGGTTCGATACCTTCTTTTATCTTTGCGATTACTCCTAAAAGTCCTGTTGCCCGTCTGTTAATATCTGTTGATGCAGGCGTTTTATCTTTAACAATTTTTGTAACAGTTTCAGCAAGAGTGTGTTTTCCCTGTCTTACTGCAGCCCCGGCAATTTTTAGCAGAAGATCATAATTTCTTGGATCTTTTACATAGGCTTTAAAAAGATGTTCTAAAGCAAGATCGTAGTCCTTTTGAGTCAGGTAGAATGATCCAAAGGAATTGTGAATATCCGGTGAAAGCTTTAGATAATTAAATATGAAATCCAGCATTTTTCCGGCTTTGTTGTTGTCATTACTGTTGACATAGGTCATTGCCCTATTGATAAATTCAAGGATAATCCTGATTTGGACAGATGCCATTTCAAGATAATGTTCTATCATTTTCTTTTTGTCGCCACCTTGTTTAAATCCTTCAAGAGAAGCAAATAACCCGGGCATAAACCGTTCTGTTTTAAATGATTGAATCATTTCATCTGAAATTGCCCCTGGAGCAAGGCTGCCTTTACTCAATATATTGAGATAACCGGAAAGAATATCTCTTGGATGTTGCCTTGAATATTGTTCAAGGTGAGTGGATTTCTGCCCTGGTGTAACAGGAAGAATTGCTGATAGTAGTTCTGCAAACTGAACTTCAGAGGTTTTTGAGTGATCTTTTGCAGATGTTGCCGATATGGTCTTCGTTGAAAGTTTTGTTTTTTCTCCTTCAATATCTGAAGATTGAAGAGAGTTGAAATGTTCCGAGAGTGCTTTCATCAGCAGAGCAGGCTTTTCTTTTTTGAGATTTGCAATTGTATGGAACAAACCTTTTGTTGTTTCCGTTGCTTTTATAATTGTATTGGCATCAAGACTGTTTAACTCTTCATTAATGTTTGATATAACTGATAGAACGCCAAGCCTGAAAAGACATTGAGAAGCGGAAAGTTTAATAGCATCATTGTCAGATTTGGTTTGTGCTGTAACAAGAGGAATGGTACTTTCTTCATTTGTGTAGCTGATAGCTTCAAGTGTTGCAGTTACGATATCCGGATTTGCATCATTTATATGTTCAAGAAGAAGAGAGAAATTCTCTTTGTTTCCAATTTTACCAATTGCTTTCATTATCGTTGCTTTTACTTCAACAACATGTTCTTTTTGGAAGAGTTCATGGAAAAAACGGCCATCATCGACATTAGAAATTACAGATAATCGTTCAACTACAAGTCTTCTAAGATCATTATTCGGGTGTTCTGCAAGTTTATGGAGAAATGGTTTGAGGGAAGCTTTGTTGATTAGACCAATTGCAGTCAATGCTCTTTGAAAAACATCTTTTTCAGGTTCTGTATTTATAAGAGGAAGAACTCTGTTTAAAACGTCAGGATATTGAAGTTCTCCAATACAGTAAGCTGCAGAGGCACGATGAAATTTTTTGGGACTTACAACAAGTTTTTGGAGAGCATCTGATGCTTCATCTCTTGCATACGGGTATAGGGCTATAATTGCATTTGCAATTACACGGTTGCTTCCATCTTCAAGAAATGGAAGAATATCTGTGAGGATCTCCGGCACATTGGACAGGTGACAACCAAGGGCTTCTATAGCTGATGCTCTAACTCTTGTATCACTGTCGGCAAGATGTACCTTTATGATTTCAATAGAAGCGGCTGATGACAAGGCTCCCAGAGCACTTAATGCCGCAGATTTCACATAAGAGTCCTGATGGTTTTCAAGTGTATTTTCTAGTTTAGAAACAATGTTTGCACTTCCAACAGATTTTAAAGAGACAAGAGCCTGAGTGACAACATCTCTGTTTCCATCTTCTAAAAGTCCTTCAAGAACATGTTCTGCTTCTTCTTTTGCCTGTATCTGATAGCTTAAGGCTTTTGCTACAGAGATTCTGATTAAATCTGATTCATCTGTTGAGTATTGACGAAGTGCCTTTATGGCTTTTGGCATTTGAAACGGGCCGATGGCATCAATTATGAATGCTTTTCGTTTCGCTTCACCTTCTGTGTCGAGCTTATCATATAAACTGGTCAACATTGCCTCTGTTTTAAAGTTTCCTGCAAGTTTAACCAAATCTTCTATTAGTTGGTCTTTTTGTTTCATTGCGTTTAGGATAGGCCCCTGGGAGGAGGGGTGCCCGAGGGCAGCTAGAGAGTTTGCTGCTGCAATGCATACTTCATCGTTGTCAGATTGAACAAGCTCATGAAGTGAGCCAAGTGTCGTTTGAGTAATGTTATATGCTGCAATTGTGAGATCAGTTATATTATATCGAGTTTTATCTCTGTGAACCATGCTTTACCCCTTACAGGCAGTTAAACCTGAATGGTTCACAGATTCAGATTATAAAGAGATTGAATCCCCGTCTTTAACTGCTTCCAGAATAGAACGAGGTGAGAGCGCATCACCAATTATGTGAACACAATGACCTTTCTCTTTAAGAGTATCGGCAAGTGTTGTATTTGAAGCCAGACCTGTGGCCAGAATAATTGATGAGAAACCATCAAGACGGTCTGTAGCTTTTGCTCCTCTTTTTCCTTCAATGAAGTTTGAGCCAACTTTACTTACCTTAAATTTTGGAATTAAAGTTACATTTTTGCTTTCCAGTCGCTCGATAAGAAAAAATCGTACAGAAGCCAGAATTTCTGCTGCAAACTTTCTTCTTCGCTCAATTAACGTAACTTTCTGGTCATTTTCACTGATAAAATCGGCCAGCTCAGCACCTTCTGCCCCTCCACCAATAATGGCAATTTTGTCACCGAGGATTTCAGGGTTGTCAAAGGCCTCTTCAACAGAGAAGGTCTTAGTTGCCTCTATAATTTCAAATGGTGCTTTTGCATTATGTGCACCAGTGGCAATAATAATGCAATCAGGGGTTTCCTCTTCTACAATTTTTAGTGTCAGTTCTGTAGAATATCTTATTTTAACTGGTGATTCTTCAAGAGTTAATTTTAGCCATTTCCTGTATTCTTCAAAAGGTTGTTTTGCAGGAGGTAATTTTGCATATGAAATTTTTCCTCCACAGTTTGATTCAGTCTCAAAAATGGTTACATGATGACCTTGTTCTTTAAGTTTTAAAGCTGCAGTGATTCCTGCAGGCCCGGCACCGGCTACAAAGATCTTTTTGCTGGAATCAGAATTATTGCTAGCTGAATCAGAATTATTGCTGTAGTTGACAGGCCATGTTTCAGAAGTTACAGAACCGTTTACGGCACAGCATATAGAACCTTTACTGAGGCTATCAAGGCACTTGTTGCAAGATAGGCACGGGCGAATATGATCTTCCAGATCTTTTTGAGCCTTAACAGGGAAGTAAGGATCGGCGACGAGAGCTCTGCTCATTGATATAAAATCGGATTTCCCTGCGGTAAGAATTTCTTCAGCAAGTGCAGCTGTTCTTATCCGACCAACAGCTGTTACAGGAATTGAAACTTCCTTTTTTAAAAGGCGAGCGAGATCCGAAAAACAGCCTTCTTCAAGATAATAGTTTGGCAGGTTGTAATTGCTTGATTCGTAATTGCAGGCGGTGACACTTAAAAGTGCTATCCCTGCTTCTTCAAGCATCCCTGCGTATTCGACAGCTTCCGCAGGTTTAATGCCATCATTAATAAATTCATCGGCACTTAATCTGAAGGATATGGGATAGTCATTACCCACTTCTTTTTTAATTGCTTCAATAATTTCAATGGCAAATCGAGCTCTGTTATGCGTTGATCCGCCATATTTGTCAGTTCTTGTATTCATATTTGGAGAAAGAAACTGACAGACAAGATAACCGTGTGCTCCGTGGATTTCTACTCCGTCTGCACCTGCTTCTTTTGCTCGTTTAGCTGCTGTAGCAAAAGCATTTACAATTTCTTTAATTCCATCTATTGTAAGTTCTTCAGGTTGGGATCTTAAAATTACACTTGCAATTGCACTTGGGGCAACGGGTTTCCAGTCGAGAAATGGATGTACTTCTCTGCCTGCATGACTTAGCTGGATGAAGATTTTACCGTTTTCATTATGAACAGCTTCTATGAGTTTTTTAAATGGTTCTACATGTGAATCATTCCAGATTCCAGGTTGTACATTTGCAGCTCTTCCATTAGGTGTGACCGATACATTTCCGGTCATAATAAGGCCTACTCCACCTTTTGCCCTTAAAGAGTAATAGTCGGAGGCTTCCTGAGTTTTAAGATTACCTTCGCCATCGGCAAATCCCGGTTCAAGAGCCGACATAATAATTCTATTGGAAGTGGTCAGTGTTCCTATCTTACCTTCAGTGAACAAGTGGGGAAATTTACTCATTTAATACTGGTCTCTTCTTTCATCAACTGTTGTCTATAGTTGGTGTGGACATTTTTGTACTCTTTTAACGATAATTTTTGTTCGTCGATAGTACCATGTTGTACTGAATTAAGATAGGTTTTGAAGGCTACATCTACTTCTTTTCTTAATTCAGAGAGGTTTACAGTATTTTCTGTCTGATTTTGTGTTGTGAGGTCATCATCATTGTTTCCAGAAGAAGGAGTAATTCCGACTTCTGGAATTTGATTTGCAGTCGGGCTGAACGGCGTATGAGTATAGCCTTTGGATTCAAACTGAAGACCAATGAAATTCCCTATTGCAACACCGGCTATGGCACCAACTGCAATGCCTACAAGCCCGAAAGGTGAACCAATGAGAGCCCCGGCAAAGGCACCGATAATGACTCCGACAAGTTCTTTATCTACATTGTAATCACTTGAATCAGGAAGGTTGAAGTCAGGGAGTGAGTTAGGAGCAAAATTATCAGAACTTGTGTATGATGCTAGAGAGGAACTTGTTGAATAGTAGCTTGAATACAGTTTTCCAAAGGAGGCATCAGCAATTACAGACTTTATAGCGCCTTCTTTTTCAGGTCTGATTTTAATAAGTTCATCTGTCATTTCAGAAAAGGTATGAGGTGTTCCATTCTTTAATGCCAGATTAAAATCATTCATGGATACTGTCCCGGATTCAGTTAGTTTTAACAGAGTAGAGGCTACCCATCCTTCTGTTTTCAGCAGTTCGTTTTTGCTTCTTAACTGGGTTCTCGTATATATATCTTTGTAGGCATATCTGTTGTCGGTCATTGAATTATCAGGATCATTTGCAATTGTAAAATCGCCAGTGAAATATGCTCCGGTAAATTCTGCCCATCCTTCAATCAAGGCTAGTTTTTCATCAGAAATTGTACCGCCTGTATGGGCTTTGTGAAGCCATTCAGTATATGGTAATCTGTCATAGCCATAGAGTTTTGACATTGCACCATGGCCTATTTCATGTACAAGAGTCTGGGCCTGTAGATCACGATCAGTACCTGTAAAGAGTGGATCATTTCTATGGACAATAACTTTTGGTGTCATTTCACTAGTTACTCTGCCGGAAGGTTGTTTTAGAGTAAAGTTACCTTTCCAGTCACAGTAGGCACCTTTGGAACCTTCCTTGATTTCAATGTAAACAGGATCAGTTTCATTGCCACCATAGAAATTTAACAATGCCTGTTGATCAGAAGTCAGGCCAGATGTTGTACCATCTTGTACTTGAGAGTAATAGTCTAAGACCTTTGTCATAGAGTGTTCTTGATGTGCAATATCCCAAATATGGGAGGCTCTTGAATCACCGGAATCAGCGATTTCATATTTGTAGGTTCCGTTGCTGTTTTTCCCTATCTTCACAATGACAACTATATCGTTGTCTGCAAGAGGAACAGCGTAAATTACAGTACCTTGTGCAAGAGAAAGCACAAGCACGAGAAATAGCGATAACATGGAAGTTCTTAATATTTTTTGCATTATAGACAAACCCTTTCAGGTAAAAATAACTTTAGTCATTATATTCTACTGATTTTTTCCCTTTTTGTTACATGTATTTTGCTGTCTATTATTTAAAGTGCTATCTATCTGTTAAGTTGCAGCCTGTTATTTATAGTACTATCTATCTGGTAAGTTGCTGCCTGTTACATAAATTGCTATCTATCTGTTAAAATAGTGATTGGTGGTTTGGTGGAAAAATAATAACAAACTTGAAAAAGGACTATTAAATGAAAAAAACACATAAGATTAAAGCAGATGTGAAAAATATTACAAAAATGTCAGTTACCTTTTTAGAAAAACTTCTGGCTATTAATTCTCCTACCAATTGTTGTGATGATGCTATTGCTTTTTTGAACAAGACTTTTTCGAAAAAGAGCAGTCTCTCCTTGGAAACAAAGTTGTTACCAGGTGGTGCTCTTTTAGTATCAATGAAGGGGGGTAAACTCGCTCCTGCAGGTTTGACCGCTCATGTTGACACTTTAGGTCTTTGTGTTCGCTCTATTAAAGGTAATGGTCGCCTAAGCCTTTCAAATATTGGAGGAGTATCTGCATATACTGTTGAAGGAGAATATTGCACGCTTCTTACTCTTGACGGGAAAAAATATAGAGGAACAGTAGTTCATGAAAAACTGTCAGCTCATGCTCACCGGGGAGGCGATAGCCTGAAACATAATTTTGATACTGTTGAATTTCGCCTTGACGAAAAGGTTTCTTCAGAGGAGGATGTTCGTAAATTGGGGATTGATTCAGGGGATTTGGTTTTTCCTGACACACGAACTGAAGTTACAGATTCAGGTTTTATCAAAGCCCGTTATCTTGATGATAAGGCTGGGGTGGCAGCAATTTTTGGTATGATCAAACTTTTGGAAAAACGAAAGTTGAAGCCTGTAAGAGATATTCATATGTTGTTTGCCATTCGTGAAGAAGTTGGTGGAGGTGCTTCTACCGGTTTTCCTGAAGAAGTGGAAGAACTAGTTG
>Ga0164315_10002791_pt1 | contig 13472 bp, 11 predicted proteins | sample GuaBasSedimGuay6_FD_113737 | JGI IMG/M metagenome (GOLD analysis project Ga0164315, IMG submission 113737) | Subseafloor sediment microbial communities from Guaymas Basin, Gulf of California, Mexico - Guay6, Core 4569-2, 0-3 cm | ecosystem: Environmental > Aquatic > Marine > Hydrothermal vents... | reverse complement strand
CGTTCCGTAGAAAACAAAGATTTGATTATTCATATTTCGGAAAAAGGCCTAATGGGTGTTTATCCTAAAGGTGATTTGTCTGAGTTTTTTGAAATGAAAAAAGTTGAATACAGTCTGGTAGAAGCTATCCCTGCTGGTGTTTCAAAAGGGTACGATGAAATTGGAAATTATTTAAAGCAATTCAAATTAATTTTTAATACTGAGACAAAAGCTTACGAGTCTGTTGGTGGCTTTATTGCTATTGGAAATATCTTCCCCTCTACATGGGACTGGCAGATTTTTTGGTCAATGACCGCATTGCTTTCTATAATGCTTGCAGTAATTAATATTTTACCCATACCTGCTCTGGATGGTGGCCATGTACTATTTTTATTCTTTGAAATTATTTCCGGTAGAAAACCCAGTGATAAATTTTTAGAATATGCACAAATTGTGGGTATGGTGTTATTATTCTCATTGTTGATTTTTGCCAATGGAAATGATATTGTTAAATTATTTAATTAATTTAATTGGTTAAGTTGCTATATTTTTACACTGAGCTTGCCGAAGTGTTAAATTGTTTTTACTTTTAGATTTAAATAGATAAACCTTAAATAATAAACTTATGATAAATTCAGTATTATTAGGCTTTGTAGGGCCATGGCAAATTGCAATTATTCTTTTAGTTGTTGTTTTACTTTTTGGTGGTAGAAAAATACCAGAGTTAATGAAAGGTATTGGCCAGGGCATGAAGGAGTTTAAAAAAGCAACCAAAGAAGATAAAGAAGAAGAAGAAACAGGTAAAGAAGAAAACAAATTAGAAAAGGAATAGCTTTTTGTGCTTGTAGCAATGCTTGTACAAAGATCGTCTTTGCGAGGGCATAGCCCATGGCAATTTCCAGTAATTAAGAAAGTGGCAAATTCCTTTGAATTAGCAACAGTGCTTGTTTTTAGGGATTGTTTCCTCGTTACAATGACGATTAATATGTGGTTTTTAACCTGCAAAATTCCTCGCTAATGCGGGGCAGGCTATGCGTTTTGTTTAATGAATAAAGTAGGTTAAAAGTTATCTGGGAATAACTATTTTGAGTTTTATTTTTGTTAAGTGTTATGCTCATAATACATTAACGACAATATTTATAAACTAATTGCAATGAAAAACCTAAGCATTTTATTTATTCTTCTTTCCGGTACCTTTTTCCTTTCATGTGATAGTGTTGGGTCCAATAAAAATTTTCAACCCGGTGTAACTGGTAAAGCCGGTGAATTGCTTTTAATTGTTGATAATCATAAATGGGAATCTGCTGTTGGCGATAGCCTTAGAGCTGTTTTTAAGCAAGAAGTGCAGGTGTTACCACAGAAAGAGCCTATGTTTACAGTTGTAAATATTCCTAATTCGGCTTTTTCAAAGCTTTTTCAAACCCACCGAAGTATTGTTCGCGTAAAAATTTCGCCTAATCACAAAAAGCCTTCTATTGTAATGAAAAGGCATGTTTGGGCAAGACCACAGTTGTATTTTGAAATAAAGGTCCCGAGCGACTCAAGTTTTTTTGAATTGTTTGAAAAAAACAAACAAAGCATAATTGATACCTTGCTAAAAGATGAACGTGCAAGATATCTTCAAAGCTACAGGAAATTTGAAAATCCGGAAATTACACGGGTATTAAAAAAAAGAGCTGTAATGATGCGCTTTCCAAAAGGCTACGACCTGGATATACAAAAGGATGCTTTCATGTGGGTTTCGCACGAAACACCCATGATTAGCCAGGGCGTGATTATTTCATTTATTAACTATTCAGATACAGCCCAATTACAGAAAGAAACCCTCATCCATCAAATTGATTCTGTTTTAAAAGAAAATGTTCCCGGAGCATTAGAAGGATCATATATGACCATGGAAAAAAGAATTGAAATCCCTGTAAAAAAAATGATACTAAATAATAACTACACCGTTAAATTGAAAGGTTTATGGCGAACTGAAGGTGATTACATGGGAGGCCCTTTTGTTGCCCTGGCAAGTGTAGATACCAAAAGAAACAGGATTGTAATTAGTTTTGGTTATGTTTATGCACCCCGCTACAACAAACGAAACTATATGCGCCAGGTAGAAACCATACTTTACTCGTTGAAAATCAGGGAATAAAACAAAACTTAGTAGAGACGTTGCAATGCAACGTCTCTACTAAGTTTTTAAATATAATTATCCCCTTTTTTAACTTTTACATCATTTACAAATTGCTTGATTTTTTGTTCATCTTCTCTTTTGCATATTAATAGAGTGTCATTTGAATCTACTATAATATAATCGTTTAAGCCTTGAATAACCGCTAATTTACCATTTGTAATGTCGATTAAGTTATTTTTAATTACAGCAAAACATTAGCTCCACCTTATAAAACACAGCCAATTCATTAACCGCGCTTAATGAATTTAAATATATTTTATTACCTTTACTTTATATAACAGGGTTTATAAATAGTATATTATGGAACAATTATTTTCAAAACACGTTAAAATCTTAACCGCACTTAAAACTATTTTTAGAAATAGTTTAATTGATAAAGTTCCCTGGCAGGAACGTTTAATAGGCATCACCGGAGCAAGGGGGGTAGGCAAAACAACCATGCTGCTACAACATATTTCTGAAAATTATGGATTTAAGCAATTAGCTCTTTACTATAGTTTGGACGATATTTCATTTCCTTATCAGTCACTTGTTGAATTAGCCAATGAGTTTGTAAAACGAGGTGGAAAGTATTTATTTATAGATGAAATTCATAAATATCCAACTTGGTCACAGGAATTGAAGAATATATATGATACACATACTGATTTACACGTGGTATTTACAGGTTCATCTATTTTAGATATTCAAAAAGGAAAAGCCGATTTAAGCCGGCGGGCATTAGTTTTTAATATGCAGGGCTTATCATTCCGGGAATTTTTACAAATTGAAACAAAATATGAATTCGACACCTATTCACTATCTGATATTATTAAAAACCATAAGGATATTTCTGTGTCAATATTTCAAAAAATTAAACCTTTTCAATACTTTAACAATTATTTAAAATATGGGTATTACCCATATTATTTACAAAACAGGGAGTTTTACCCTATGCGCTTATCAAATACAATAAATCATATTATAGAAACAGATTTTCCTCAAATATTGAATGTAGATGTAAAGTATATCAATAAAATTAAACGCTTCTTAAATATTCTTGCCAACGATATTCCATTTTCTCCAAATATCACTTCTTTAGCCGGAGCAATAGGTATGTCCTGGCAATCAGTTATTAATTACATTAATTATCTGGACAGGGCAAAAATAATCAGTATCGTTTTTCCTGAAGGGAAGAGCGTTAGTATGCTTTCAAAACCAGAAAAAATTTTCCTGCATCATCCAAATCTTTTCTATGTATTTAAAAATGAAATAGTAAACAAAGGAAGCATAAGAGAAACTTTTTTCATAAACCAGTTATCTTATTATCACAAAGTCAACACTTCTAACAAAGGCGATTTTCTCATTAATAATGAATATCTTTTTGAAATTGGCGGAAAAAACAAAAGCTATAAGCAAATTGCCAATATAGAAAATTCATTTATCGCTGCCGACGATATAGAATTTGGTTTTGGAAACAAAATACCTTTGTGGTTATTTGGATTTATTTATTAATTTCAGGTTTTAAAAGAAAATTTGTGACTTATTTTGGTTAAATAAAACTATCCCCTTTTTTAACTTTTACATCGTTTACAAATTGTTTGATTTTTTGTTCATCTTCTCTTTTACATATTAATAGAGTATCATTGGAATCTACTATAATATAATCGTTTAAGCCTTGAATAACCGCCAATTTACCCTCAGGCATATTGATTATGCTGTTTTCGGTATCGTAACAAAGTACATTTCGGCCAATAACAGCATTTTTTCTCTCGTTTTTATTAATGTTTTCATATAATGATCCCCAGGTACCTAAATCAGACCAACCAAAATCAGTACAAAGTACATGCACGTTATCTGCTTTTTCGATTATTCCGTAGTCAATTGAGATGTTTTTACTTTCAGCATAGGTTTCATCAATAAACCTTTGCTCATTCTCTGTGTTGTATATACCAATTCCTTTCCTGAACAAATCGTTTACCTCAGCCAGGTGTTTGTTAAACGAATCCATTATTGAATTCAAACTCCAAAGAAAAATACCGGAATTCCAGAAAAACTCACCGCTTTCATAAAATATTTTTGCCATTTCAGCATTAGGCTTTTCTGTAAAAGTTTTCACTTTAGTAACCTCACATTGGCCATCCTTCAAATTTTTGTTATTACTAATCTGAATATAACCATAACCTGTTTCTGGTCTGCTTGGCTTAATACCTAATGTTAACAAAGCATCATTATTAGCAACATAATCCAAACCCTGGTTCAGCATTTTCACAAACTCCTGTTCATTTAAAATTAAATGATCAGAAGGTGCTACAATAATATTTGCATTCGGATTTTTTTGCTGTATTTTAAAATTTGCATAAGCAATGCAAGGAGCTGTATTACGCCTCATTGGCTCTAACAAAACATTTTCTTCTTTAATCTTTGGTAATTGTTCCAGTATGATATTTTTATAATCTTTATTGGTAACAATTAAAATATTTTCAGCAGGGCATACCGTTTCAAAACGATCAAATGTTTGTTGTAACAAGGTTTTCCCCGTACCAAGTATATCAAGAAACTGTTTCGGTTTTCCGGATCTGCTTAAAGGCCAGAACCGACTACCTACACCACCTGCCATTATTATACAAAAGTTGTTGATATTCATTGTTTTATGTTTTTTTAAAATTATCACTAATGTAATAAAAAAATTTGAATTATCTTCACATTAAGAAAATCATTATTTTATATATAAATTTGTTTCATAAAAATAAGGCATGAAACTATTGTATCATATTGGCCATTATTTCCTTTTAATGAAAAGGGTTTTTTCAAAACCGGAAAAAGCTGGCATATTTTTCAGACTTTTCATACGTGAAGTTGATATGCTTGGAGTTAATTCCCTGGGTATTGTTATCATCATCTCTGTTTTTATGGGTGCTGTAATTACTCTTCAAACAGCTTATAATATTGAAAGTCCGCTGATACCAGATTATTTGATTGGTTTAACTGCACGCGATTCTATGATTTTAGAATTTTCATCAACCATTGTAGGCTTAATACTTGCCGGCAAAGTCGGGTCTAATGTTGCGAGTGAAATAGGCACCATGCGTATAAGTGAACAAATTGATGCACTTGAAATTATGGGTGTAAATTCTGCTAATTATCTTATCCTTCCAAAAATTGCAGCAGCTGTTTTTATTAATCCTTTTTTGAATATCATAAGTATTTTTGTCGGCCTAATTGGCGGATACCTTGCAATACGACTATCCGGTGCTATTGCACCCGAACAGTTCATTTATGGTTTACATTATGTTTTTATTCCTTTTTACATCACTTATTCGTTAGTGAAAACCGTCTTTTTTGCCTTTATAATTACATCTGTACCGGCTTACCATGGGTATTATGCTTCTGGAGGAGCTCTTGAAGTGGGCAGATCAAGTACAAGGGCTGTAGTATACTCCAGCATACTCATTCTTTTAACAAATGTTATTATAACCCAACTAATGCTGGCATGATCGAATTAAAAAACATATATAAATCTTTTGGAGATAATCATGTATTAAAAGGGATTTCAGCCTATTTTGAAAAAGGGAAAACTAATTTGATTATTGGTGAAAGTGGCTCAGGAAAAACAGTATTATTAAAATCAATAATTGGATTGCATGATATTGATCAAGGTGAAATATTTTATGGTGATCAGGAATTTTCAAAAATGCCGGTGAAAGGAAAAAAAGAAATCCGCAAAGAACTTGGGATGCTTTTTCAGGGAGGTGCCCTTTTTGATTCTTCCACAGTTGAAGAAAATGTACGTTTCCCCCTTGATATGTTCACAAATAAGAGTGTCGAAGAAAAGCTGGATCGTGTAAATTTTTGTCTTACTAAAGTTAAACTTGAAAACGTCAATCATTTATATCCTGCTGAAATTAGTGGTGGTATGCAAAAACGGGTAGCAATAGCACGGGCAATTTCACTAAACCCCAAATACCTGTTTTGTGATGAACCAAATTCGGGTCTTGATCCACGAACGGCTATAGTTATTGACCAGCTAATAAGAGAATTAACCCTGGAGTTTGATATGACTACGGTTATTAACACACACGATATGAATTCTGTAATAGAAATAGGAGATAAAATACTTTACATCTATAAAGGGGAAAAGTGGTGGGAAGGCAACAAAGATGAGATACTTAAAACAAACAACAAAGAACTTAATGATTTTGTTTTTGCCTCTGACTTAATGAGGAAATTCAGGAATTAATTTTTTTGTTACGTGTTTCTGGTTACGAGTTAGGTTTATGAACTTGCAACCTGAAACTTGTAACCCGCAACAGCAATAACAGTTTTCTATTTACAAAACTCCTATTTTACAATGCTTGACATATCTTTTTCAAGACTTTCCTGCGGGCTCTCAATAATTCTACCTAACTCAATTTCATCCTTATAATAAATAATCGTTGGGACTTTTTGTATGTTCAACTGATCAACATTTGTTCCTTCAGCCGTTTTACTAGTATTTACACATATTACTGTCATATTTTCCAGATCGTATTCCAATGATTCAAGAATTTTATAAAAACGAGGAACCTCTCTCCTACTATCACCACACCAGGTGCCTAATACCATAGTAATTCTTACATTATCCGAAAAATCATCTTTATCCATTGTAGATAGGGTAGAATCATCCACCTGATAGACATCAAATTCCTCATCAAACCATTCATTAAACGGAGCCAATTCAAAGCCTTCCATGTCTACTTGCCCAATTAATATATTGTCCCCTGCTTTTTCATCAAATTCGGTTTGATTTATTTGTTGCCCACCACAACTTACCACAAGTATAAAAGCTAAAATTGCTAAACTGACTTTTTTCATAATATCCTTTTATTTTTTTATCGGTCTTTATATTGATCTTTATAAAAATTCAAATAATCACCTGAAACAACATTTTTTAACCACGCTTCATTTTCAAGGTACCAATCCACTGTTAACTCAAGACCTTTTTTGAAATCAACAGAGGGTTTCCAGTTTGTCGCCTTGTTTAATTTTGTAAAATCAATAGCATATCTCATATCATGGCCAGCACGATCTTTTACAAATGTGATTAATTTTTGTGAACTACCTTCCTCCCGTCCTAACTTTACATCCATTATATCACATAACATTCTTATTAAATCAATATTTGTCCATTCGTTATCACCACCAATATTATAAGTTTCACCGTTTTTTCCCTCATGGAACAAAATATCAATTGCCCGGGCGTGATCTTTTACAAACAGCCAATCCCTAACATTTTCACCTTTACCATAAATTGGAATTTCAATATTATTTTTAATATTATGAATGGCCAAAGGAATTAATTTTTCAGGAAATTGGTTTGGTCCATAATTATTTGAACAATTGGAAATTACCACAGGTAATTTAAAGGTGTGGGTATAGGCTCTGACCAAATGGTCTGAAGCCGCTTTAGATGCCGAATAGGGGCTTCGGGGATCATAAGGTGTGGTCTCAACAAAAAAACCTGTTTTGCCTAAAGACCCATAAACCTCATCGGTTGAAACATGATAAAAAAGTTTGTCTTTAAAATCATCTTTCCAGTTTTCTTTGGCAATATTTAATAGGTTAGCCGTTCCCTCAATATTTGTTTTTACAAACTCCAAAGGATTCAGAATCGAGCGATCTACATGTGATTCTGCTGCCAGATGAATTACACCATCAAATTTATATTCATTAAACAGCTTTTTTATTAACTCTGAGTCTAAAATGTCTCCCTTTACAAACGTGTAATTTTTTTTCTGCTCAATATCTCTAAGGTTATCTAAATTTCCTGCGTAGGTAAGTTTGTCCAGATTAACAATAGTATATTCGGGATAATTGTTTACAAAAGTACGTACCACATGGTTACCTATAAAACCAGCCCCTCCAGTTATTAATATGCTTTTTTTATCCATTTCTTAGTTGTTTAATTATACAAAGATGCTCATCTTTTTTTAGTTTCACAAAAGTCAAAACATCAAGGCGGCCTTATTGTAAATCTTATACCTGTTTTAACATAAATTTTAATGAAAAATAAGTTTTTAGCGTTTTTTAGATAGATTGGCATAATTTAAGCAATACATTTTGAAAACAAACCGATATATATTGAATAAGTCTGGGATTTATACAGGAGCTTTTCAAAAGAGATTACCTATAAACAACTACTGGTATAGGATTAGCTTAGCTATATTATTCCTTTTCCTGCAGCAATCTTTAATTTCACAACAATATAGTTTTGTAAACTATTCCATTAACCAGGGTTTGCCGGGTTCAGGAATTAGTGCTGTTTTCCAGGACAGTAAAGGCCTTTTGTGGGTAGGTACACAAAGTGGTTTAACAAACTATAACGGGGTTTCCTGGTACAACTTTCCTTATAAAAACGAATTAAGTTATGCAAATATCAGTGCCATTTTTGAAGATAAGCATCAGAATATCTGGGTTGGAACAAAAGGTAGGGGATTGTTTATGTTTAATGGCAGGGATACCTATCATTTTACGGAAAATAATGGAATTAATTCATTATATATAAAATCTATCTGTGAAGATGAAGGGGGGATTTTGTTGATTTCCGCATTGAATATTCCTGTATTACAATTTAATAACACTGATAACAAATATTGGAACCATGTTAATTTTGAATTATACCCAGGCAAAAATAAGATGCCAATAAATGCAGTTAATTCCATTTTTAAAGATCGCGATCACAATTTATGGTTCGGCACAGACAAAGGTATTCTGCTTAATGATGGTATATCATACGAAAAGTTTACTTTATATAACGGTTTACCACACAACAAAATAAATAAGGTTTTTGAAGATGCTTCAAACAGAATATGGTTTAGTACACCCCGAGGTGTGGTGTGTTACGATTTTAATAAATTTACTGTGTACAACACAAGTAATGGGTTGGTTAGTAACAATGTAAACAGTATTACTCAAGATACCGAAGGCAATTTGTGGTTCGGTACTGACAAAGGGATCAGTATTTTTAATGGACAATATTTTTACACCATCACAGAAATACAAGGTATTTCTAATAGTTCAATAACAACACTTTTTGCAGATGATTCTGGCAATATATGGATCGGTACATCTTTCGGTGGTCTGGATAAATATTCAGGCAGGACAATTGAAAACTATTCAACGAAAGAAGGTTTAAGTAGTAATCATATATACGCTGTTGCCGTTGATACAAATAACAATGTTTTTATAGGAACACACAAGGGTTTAAACCTTTTAAAATTGTTTGACCAAAAGAACTACAAACTATCAAAATACACCAAAAAATCTTTTCCTTCTGATACAATTAACACCTTATATGTTGATACAAAAAACAGAAAGTGGATTGGTACGCCTAATGGTATAGCGGTATTATCATCAAACAAGTCTCACATATTAAAAAGTTTGGATACAGTACATGTTAATTCTATATACCAGGAAGATAATAACATATGGGTTAGTGGAAACAATACACTCTACAAAATTAGTTTTACCGATTTTTCTACTCTTGCCATTGGTAAAATAAAAACATTTACAAGCGGAAATGGGCTTCCTTCAGGAACCATATCAGCAATATATAAGGACCACAACAAAAAAATTTGGATAGCCTACAGAAAAAATGGCCTTGTTTTTTATAACGGAAAATATTTTAAGCATTTCTTAAATGAACCAAACATAAAAAACATAACTAGCCTTACAGGTAATAAGGATGCTCTTTGGGTTGGAACAGAATCTAATGGTATTTACAGATTAATATTTAACAAGCGTTCCCAAAAACCAACAATTTCAAATTTTCGGGTAGAAAACGGACTTTCATCTAACAGAATAAAATCATTAGTTTTTATTAACCAAAACACCTGTATTATAGGAACAAACAAAGGTATTGATAAATTGATATTTAATAAAAATACAGATTTGTTTAATGTTAAACGAGTAAGTGAGGCAGGAACCTACAAATTACTGGAAACAACAGAGCGAACTAATAGTTTTTATGAAAAAGGCAAAGTGTATATTGGCAGTTTACAGGGACTAATTGTATACGATCCTGATAAAGAAAACTTTGATATTAATCCTCCTAAAACATACATTGCAAATGTTCAACTTTATTTTAAAGATATAGATTGGTTAAATTCAGAGTTTGCTTCAGGTGCAACGAAATGGTTTAATTTGCCAAAAAAATTAAACTTGCCTTCAAGTAATAATCATCTGTCTTTTGATTTTATTGGCATAAATTTGAAAGCTCAGGATCAGGTAATGTATCAATGGAAACTTAGCCCTATTGATAAAGAATGGTCACCCCCCGTTAAAAAACACAGTGTCACTTTTTCTGATTTATCACCTGGCTCTTATACTTTTCTTGTTCGTTCATTTAACCAGGATGGAACAACAGACCTGGAACCTGCTTATATAAAGTTTTCAATACAGTCACCAATCTACCAATCTACCGGTTTTATCGGCTCAATGATTGTTTTATTGGCAATATGTATATTTTGTTTTCTAAAGTTCAGAACCCGTAAACTTGACAGAGCAAAAAGACAGCTTGAAAAAGAAGTAACCCAAAGAACTTTTCAGCTTCGAAAAGAGAAAGAAAAAGTTGAAAACCAAAACAAAAGGATTACACAACAAGCTCATGAACTGGAAGTTCAAAGAGATCAAATGTTACATATTAACGAAATGCTTGAAAGCCAAAACAGGGATACTACGGATAGTATTAATTATGCTAAAACCATACAAAAAGCATTACTTGGACCAACGGAAGCTATTGTAGATATCATTGATAAATCATTTGCCTATTATGAACCAAAAGATATCGTTAGTGGTGATTTTTATTGGTTTTCAAAACATAATAATATTGCTTTTATTGCTGCTATTGACTGTACAGGACATGGTGTTCCCGGTGCTTTTATGAGCGTTATTGGTCACAGTTTATTAAACGAAATCCTTTTGCACGATTATTACAAAACGGCTGCTGAAATACTGACACTTTTAGACGAAGGTGTTGTCACGGCATTAAATGTCCATAAGAAAAACAACTATGCAAAAGATGGAATGGACATAGCACTCTGTAAAATTGATTTTGAGAAAAAAACACTTAACTTTTCAGGTGCAAAACGGCCATTATACTTTTTGAGAAAAAAGAGTTTGGAAATTGATATAACCAGAGGAGAACGAATAGGAATTGGTGAGAAAAAAATCAATTATTCACAAAAAGATTTTAAAGACCATTATATAAATATCTGTAAAGGTGATCGTTTTTATATTTTTTCAGATGGTTATATAGATCAGTTTGGTGGTGAAAAAAATAAAAAGTTTCTGGGAAACCGTTTCCGTGAATTATTACTTAATTTAAAAAATACACCTATAATTGATCAGAAAAAGATATTATCAGACACTTTAGAAAAGTGGAAAGGGACAAATATTGAGCAAGCTGACGATATTTTAGTGATTGGTGTTGAGTTTTAAATATTATTTTATAGGTTTGTAAAGAAAGCGTGTCATTACGTTTTTGTTACTTTAAACTGGCACTGATTTTGAGGTATTAAGTTGTTACAATAATCTTATTAATTGAACATAGTAAAAAGAGAAAAACAAATGCCTTTTTCAACATGTGCCTGAGTAAAATAATAAGTACTCCATAGTGTTTGGAATTTACACATCAATACGTACAGAAATATTACATTAAAAAACAACTGTTTAACATATTCTTATACAAATGAAACTTGATCGCTACATACAGGAATTACTCATCGAGAACGATAATATTATTATTAAAAATCTTGGTGCATTTGAAAAAACACTTGAATCAGCTGTTATTGATGAAAAAAGCGGTCAGATTCAACCACCCCACATGACCATTAAGTTTGATGGTACACTCAAAACAGATAGTGGAAAATTATCAAAATACGTTGCTGCAAAAGAAAGAATCAGTGAAGAAGAAGTTATAAAAAATATTGCAGAAATTGTTGGTAAATGGGAAGAAGACTTAAAAGCGGGAAAATTGATAAGTTTTGAGGGGCTTGGGATGTTAAGTCAGGATAAAGCCGGAGTTAAAAATTTTGATGCCCAAATTCAGCCTGGTTCTTTTCCTGATATGTATGGCTTACCTGTATTAAGCGTTGAAGAAACAAGCCAAACACGACAAAATAGCCCAACAAAAGATTTCAAAAAGAAACCTGTTCCAGAAAAGAAGGACTTTCCTATAAAGAAACCTGTTTCAGAGAAAAAAAATATAGTTGCTGAAAATAAAACTGTTCCTGAGAAAAAAGTCGTTACTGAAAAAGAAATTATTCCCGAAAAAAAGCTTGTCTCTGAAAAGAAGGTCTATCCTGGAAAGAAAAAAACACCGGAGAAACCGGTGAGAAAACCGATAAGACGAACTACAACAACTGCGGAAGATGAGAAAAAGGCAAAAAAAACAATGTTGACTGCTTTAATTGTAATCCCCATTATTATATTAGTTGTCCTGGGAGCTTTAAACTTTGATTTTGTAACAGAAAAATTTAATAATTCTTCAGAATATGTGGGTAACCTGCTTTCTGGTAATGATGTGGATACACAAACAGATGTTAATATAGATACCAGCCAGGTTTCAAATACTGATGAAATAGACAATTCACAAAATGAAACGGAAGCGGTTCTTGAAAACTTTACCATAATTAATGCAGAAACAAATGAATCTGTACCGCCAAAAACAGAAAACCTGGTTGAGTTCCATAAAGTAGAGGTTATCGCTGGTAGTTTTAGAAGTAGCAGAAATGCAAAAAAATTCAGAAATCAGCTAAATAATAAAGGGTTTACGGCTAAAATTTTACCGCGGTCTAAAGGATTATATCGTGTTTCAGTAGGATCTTTTGATGATGTTGAGCTGGTCGCTAAAGAAATAGCAAATATTCAAGAACTAGACCCCAATATTAATGTTTGGCTTCTTGTAAAATAAATTAACCCTTTTTAATGTAAAAACGGGGTAACAATGTTATTCCGTTTTTTTTTATTTTAAAAATTAGACTTTCCCTTTTTCTTTTTCAAAATGGCAATTGTTCTTTGAGTTTTATTAGCCTGATCTATTCACAAATTTATTAGCCATATAGTTAATGTCCTATAAATAAACTAATTAAATCGATACAGTAAACCTATTTAATAATGATAAATTTACCAAAGGTGCATTTTTTCTTTGCCGGACTTATTCCTGAATCAAGTTCAGGACAGGCTATGCAAACCTTTTGCAGTATTAATATACAGCTTCAAAGTTCGACGCCTCAATTCCAACAAAGAAAAAACGCATGAATTAATCAGGTTAGCTTAAGCCCAAAAATTT
>Ga0164315_10002790_pt1 | contig 13473 bp, 14 predicted proteins | sample GuaBasSedimGuay6_FD_113737 | JGI IMG/M metagenome (GOLD analysis project Ga0164315, IMG submission 113737) | Subseafloor sediment microbial communities from Guaymas Basin, Gulf of California, Mexico - Guay6, Core 4569-2, 0-3 cm | ecosystem: Environmental > Aquatic > Marine > Hydrothermal vents... | reverse complement strand
ATTGAAGTCAACTGAGAATGTAATCTGTCGATGGGAAATTAATTGCTTCATCAAGAAATTCTAAAGAAATAGGACTAAAAGATGATGATAAAAATAATAACGAATAAACATCGAAGTGCTTATATGCAATAGGTGTTGTATATATTTACTAATTATGTAGCATTCCACAAACCTTGAAAAGACAGAAGATTTTTATGAAAATAAGAAAGGTTGTAAGTTATTTGTCAATAGTTGTAGCATTGTTCTTATTCAATTGCAAGTCATCGGTTAATACTGTAAGTCTGAAGCCTCCTTTTAAGAATCAAGGGGAGCACGAAGCTTATTTGGCTCAGGAAATTTTCAGGAATGAATATCGGAAACAAAAATTTAAAGTATATACTGGTAAAATAGATTGGGTGGGAAAAGATAGATTACTCTTTGAAGATAGAACTTTGGATATTCATTGTAGTGAAATAAAGAAGCTGATATTCGAAAAAGGGCTCATATACCCTCAACTTCTCTATGGATATTCTCCAGAGCCTATAAAAACCAAAGAAGAATTAAACCTATTAAGTGACTTTGAAAGGCTTAGATATTTTAATTCAAGAAATGACAGCATGGGGATATCCAACTTAATAGAGTTACATAGTTTAAATATTTCGTCAAAGTCTAAACGATTTAGATTTTTGTTATGGGAGAAAGGAAACTTCAACCCTATTGTGTATTTTTTTGAATTAACTAATAAGAAGGCAGATGAGAATACTGATCTTAAATTGTTTATAGAACATTCAAAATTAACCTTTTTAAAGGATGGTTGGGTGATGATCTAAATTATAAAAACGCCACATACCAAAGGAAATACAATACTCCGCTTCGCTACGTACTGTAAATTTCCTCGACCGTTAATTCACAAAAAAAAGGACCAGCCAAAGCCAGTCCTTTTAACAATATCATTTATATAATTTTCTAGTCCTTACTATTTCCCAGCCAATTATAAACCAAACCAGCCAAAGCAGCACCTACAATAGGAGCCAGCCAGAAGAGCCATAATTGAGGAATTGCCCATCCGCCATCAGCAAATAATGCTGTAGCTGTACTACGAGCAGGGTTAACTGAAGTGTTGGAAACTGGAATGCTAATTAAATGAATTAATGTAAGTGCCAATCCAATTGCGATACCTGCAAATCCTTTGGGTGCATTTTTATGTGTCGCACCTAAAATTACAATTAGGAAGAAGAAGGTTAATACGACTTCAGCAATTAATACCGACATCATATTATATCCATCAGGCGAATGCTCTCCAAATCCGTTGGAGGCAAATCCACCAGCTTCGAAACCGGCTTTACCACTAGCAATCATATAAAGTATTCCAGCACCAGCAATACCACCCAATACTTGAGCAACAATATAAGGAAGTAATTCTTTAGCGTCAAAGCGTTTCCCGAGCCAAAGGCCGACGCTTACTGCAGGATTAAAATGACCTCCTGAGATATGTCCAAGGGCATAAACTCCTGATAGAACTGTAAGTCCAAATGCAATGGAAACACCTACGAATCCAATTCCTAATTCTGGATAGCCAGCGGCCAAAACGGCACTACCTGCTCCACCAAATACGAGCCATAGGGTTCCTAAAAACTCTGCTCCCAATTTGTTTGCTAATTTCATTTACTTAAAATTTTAGTTAGTAATTATATTTGTTTTTCATGAGCTTTATAATCCAGAAATCTGGGAAGATTACTGAATAATAAGTACAAATCTACAAATAAAAAATGAATGGGCTTTTATTTATTGCAAATAATCAGTTGGTTATGATAAGTGTTAGCTTGGGAAGTGAACCTTTGTGTGGCTCTGTGGTTACTTTATGACATTCCGTGATATAGCTATCAATTATTGCACAAAGGGACATAAAGAAGGCACGAATTTACGCAAAGGCTTTACGAGGTAATATTATATTGATACAGATTAGCTACGAAGCGGCTAAAAAAAATAATAAGAAATCATAGTAATCTGCGTCAAAAAAAATAAGTAACTAATCAGTGTGCTGAAATACAATAATGATAGGGGTTTACGATGATTCTTTTTTAATCTTTGTGTCACTTTGTGCTTCTTTGAGCAACTTTGTGTAATAATTATATCACAAAGAACCACAAAGAAGACACTGAGTTTCACAGAGAAAGCTTATCCTGCGCTTCGAAATTTTGACATTGATTAGTTACAAAATAATTATTTGAAGCGAAGCGATAAATAATAAACCATATCAAAATATAAACAGCGTTTACCCTAAAGCAATTACCCCAATGGTAATAGTAGCCAAAAGAATCCCAATCAGATTAACCGTACTCAGTTTCTCTCGGAATAGTACAATACCAGAAAGAGCAGATAAAGCTACGATACTCACATTGAAAATAGGGAAGAAGAATCCGCTTTCGAACTTTCCCATGGCCAAAAACATACTCGTGGCTGAAAGCACATTGATAATCCCTAGAAGAGCTCCGCCTCCAATGGAAGCCCAATGAATGGGTGTTGGTTTGCGTATTTGATGCGCTAGCATAAACACAATGGACGTGAGCAAGGAGACCGTAAATAATACCCCAATAAAATGAATTTCATTATTCAAACTATTGCTGGCTGTTTCTACGTAAGTATCTTTAATCCATTTCATAAATGTATCGTTGGCACCCGAAAAGAAAAAGATTATGGAGGGGAGAAGTAATAGTTTAAGATTGAGTTGAGTTCCTTCTTTCGATTTGAAAATAAGGTAAAAAGAAACCAATGCCAATGTGAGACCGCTATATTTTACGATATTAAGCGATTCGTTTTCATAAAGAAAAGCGCCTATGATTACAGGAATTATAACTGACATTTTGCTGGCTACAGCAGTAATTGCTACACCTGATTTTTGTGTTGAAAGTGCGTATAGGTAAAAGGAAATCATAAACATAACTCCCAATATTACTGCCGATGGAAACCAAGCTTGGTTTATTGAATCACTCAATTTATCCTCCCCACTATATATGAAAAACGATAATGCAGCGGCTACAAAATAGTTTACAACTAGGGCTTGCAAATTATCGATATTCCATTTTTCGAAATAGCGAAATAGTACAAAGATGGATACAAAAGAAAGAATTGCAAATATTAGAATAAACATATAGGAATCTTATTTCTCATAATACAGGATGGTGTCATTGCCATAGCGACAGGAAGCTTTGAAGCGGGCATTAATCTTTGGAGCAGAAAGTCCATTTCCAAAGCTCTTGTCACCAACTAGAACTCTAGCTTCATCCCAAAGCTTGGCATCAATAAAAGTTTGTAAAAGCATTTGTCCACCCTCAACAATGACGGATTGAATTTCCATCGAATACAAATTATCCAATATTTGTTTGAGCGGGTTCGCATCAAAATCTGTATAAATACATTTGAGGTTTGCCTTATCAACTTTTGGATGTTGTGTAAATACTAGGGTAGGGATGGAGTTATCAAATATTTGTAAATCGCGTGGTAAGTCCATATCTCGATTTACTAAAATTCGTAGAGGGTTATCTCCGAACCATTCACGAGTACCTAAATGAGGATTATCATTCATTGCAGTCATTCCACCCACCATAATAGCATCTTCTTCTGCGCGCCATTTGTGTACAGGAAGTTTTAGATTTGTATGAGTAATCCAATTTACACCAATTGGGTCTTGAGGTTTACGAATGATATCCATATAACCGTCGAGTGTTTGCGCCCATTTTAAAATAATATAAGGACGTTTTTTCTCATGAAATGAAAAGAATCGACGATTCAACTTTCGACTCTCTTTCTCAAGAATACCCACCTTAACTTCAATTTTTGCTTGACGCAGACGTTCAATACCCTTTCCAGAAACTTCAGAGAATGTATCCAGACAGCCAATAAAAACCTTTGGAATACCCATTCGTACAATTAGTTCAGAACAAGGGGGTGTTTTTCCGTGGTGGGAACAAGGCTCCAAATTTGCGTAAAGCGTAGATTCCTTTAAGAGCTTTTTATCCGAAACCGAATTAATAGCATTCACTTCAGCATGAGCTTCACCATATTGCTGATGATAACCCTCACCAATAATTTGACCTTCATGCACAATAACGCAACCTACCATGGGGTTTGGGGCAACATGAGTGCGCCCTTTGCTTGCCAAATCAAGGCAGCGTTGCATATATTTTTCGTGCGTATTCATCTATCTAAAATGACTAAAGTCAGGTTTATTTTCGCTCTTTTCTTCTTCAATTCCAACAAGGTCTGAATATGCAAAATAAATTGCTGCAAAACTCATCGGTAATGTAAATAGCAGTCCTATACCGAAGGTCATAACACCAGCTAAATTAATCAAAAGAAGAACAAGGCCAAATTTACTCATTTCCCAAAACTGCTTCCAAACAATCATTAGGCTATATTTTAAGGATTGGAGAAGATCAATTTTCCCAAAGACCACCAAGGGCATTACAAAGATTAGCAATAGTGCAATGATAAAACCAGGCACAATATATAGCATAAAGCCAATACTTGTTAAGAAATTGGCAGCTAATGCAGCTCCCATCAATGGTAAATATCTTTTGAAACCATCAAAGAAATTCTCAAAGTTGAACTCTTGTCCTTTGGCTATTCGATGAACCACAAGATAGTATCCAGCACTAATAGGTCCAGCGACTAAAACATGTAAGAAACTTCCAATTTCGGCTAATCTCAAAACCATGAATAGAAAAGCAAAATATACTAATGTAAAAGAGGCAAATAAACTGATATGTCTCTTTATGAGATCCAAGGCTTGACCAAAATAAACCATCGAACGAAGCTGATAGCCATGATTAACCAATAAATTAATTTTGCCCGATGTCGAATTAAATGTTTCCATAGATTAAAAAAGCCATCTAACATTAAGCTAGATGGCTTTTAGTTTTTTAATTGTCTCTCATTATATTATCGTCATATTCAGTCTCAAACTGGAGTTTATGGTTTGCTTCTTCAAGTGCTAACTTCTGAAACAAATTTCGCGTATCCTCAGTAGGAGCCATCTTTGCTAAGCTAGAATAAAGTCTATAAGCTGCTTTTTCCTTATTCATTACAACAATTAGAGCATCCTGATATGACATATCTGGAGTTGCTTTTACAGGTACAAGGTAATCTGAGATTTTTAGGTCGGTTACCATCGAATCAGGTAATTCCACTAAGGATTTTTCTTCCTTAACCTTCATCAGCTTTACTTTATGACCTATTTCTTCTTTTACAAAATCAAGATAGATTTTTTTAATATCTTCTCTGCTTGCTTTATTGGCAAGTTCGCTATAAAAATCGATTGCCTCTTGTTCTTGATTGATTGCGAAATCTAATACTTCGTCAACTGATTTAAAGTTATCCATCATTATATTTTATATTCGTTTTTGTTAAAACTTCTCTACATGAATATGTCCTTCAGGATTCTTTCGACTCCACTCCGTAAATCCATCGCCTTCTAAAGCTTCTGTCATATCATTAATCATTCGTGGGTTTCCACAAATAAAAACATGCGTGTTTTCAGGTGCAGGTTTAAATCCCCATTGTTTTTCCATAATTCCTTTATTCCACATATCTTGAATAAAATCCACCTCTCCATGCCAAGGAGTCATTTCTTTTTTTGGCTCAGTAATCGTTGGTAGATAATTGAAACTTGGAGAAATGCTTTGCAAAAGTTGCAACTCTGATGAATAACCTAAATCCCAAGAGTTTGCAGCTCCATGAATAACAGCAATTTTACCCGAGCGTTGCAATGCATTGGTACGCAGCATACTCATATAAGGAGCTACACCCGTTCCAGTAGCAATGAGTACAATATTGAATTCCTCGGGTACTTGGTCGAGGGTAAACATACCAACGAACTTTGTTCCAATGCCTACGCGATCTCCAATATTTAATGAGAATAATCGAGGAGTTAAGGCGCCAGAATGAACTAGTGTAATATAAAACTCTAAAAATTCTTTTGATTTTGAAGAAGAAGCAATAGAATAAGCTTTCTTAATCATCTTATCTGGATCTAATTTCTCAGTTTCTTCAGTAGATTCAGGTACACGAGGGAAAGATGCTGGCAAAAACAGGGCGCAAAATTGACCTGCTTTATAATCAGGAAGTTCCCAGCCATCGGGGGCAATCCTAAATATCTTCATGATTGGTGATACTTGTACTACCTGTGTAACAATTCCATTTAATTCGTTCATAATAAATATCTTCTTATAATTATTAAGTTCCAGTTTTACTTACTCGATACCAGCAAAGTGTTTCATAAATTGAATGCGCTCGAAGGCAGCTGTTCCTTTTGATTTGTCGTATGACATTATTCCTCTAAATCCTTGTAAATCGTCATATTTGTGCTCCTTCATCCATCCTTCAATTTCACTTATCATTCCTGGAATATGATTAGGGCCATTCTTGTAAATTGTGGATACAATCTCAACAACTTTAGCCCCAGCTAAAATTTGTTTCACCACATCTTTACCACTATGTACACCTGTTGTGGCTGCTAAATCAATTTCTACAAAATTACTACTTATGGCAATCCATCTTAGTGAAGTGGCGATTTCTTGAGCAGTACTAAAAATATTGGTATGGCTAATTTGCATAGTATCCACATCAATATCGGGACTGTAATAACGATTAAAAAGCACGATGCCATCTACAGATTTACTCCAGCCAATTCGTTTGATTAAATTAGCTAGACCACCTGAGTATTGGCTCATCTTTACAGCTATTGGAAGATTTGTGTTTTTACGTACGTTCTCTAATATACTGAAGTAAATTTCCTCATTCTGAACTCCCCTAAGCTCATGATTTGATGGTAAAAGCGAAATATTAATCTCTAGAGCATCAGCTCCAGCTTCTTCAATTTTACGAGAAAATTCAACCCATTCCGTATCTGACACGCAATTGATGCTGGCAATAATTGGAATGCTAACACTGGCTTTAGCATCTTTAATCAATTTAAGATAGTCACCCAGTTTATGGTCGCGAGTATAATTACTAATATAATCATGCACGTCATAACCAAAACTTTCGTCATGGTCTATATGGCCTGCAGATTCGGCAAGGATTTGCTCCTCAAATAATGATTTTAGTACAACAGCAGCAGCACCTTGTTTCTCAATTTCTACAATTTTTTCTACACTATTGGTTAAACCTGAGCTTCCAATAATAATTGGATTCTTTAAGTTCAATCCAAGATATGATACTGATAAGTTAGACATGTTTTTTATTTTTTATTTTCTTAGAAATACTAATCTACTAATGAATTTGTCCTCAATTTAGCCTCACGGTCCAGCATAAATAATCCTGCACCTTTCCCCTCAATCAGCCTCAATTGATCCAATAGATCTGATACGGTTGCTTCTTCTTCCACTTGCTCGCTAACGTACCATTGAAGTAGGTTTACTGTAGCGTGGTCACGTTCTTCCATAGCTACATTAACCAAATCATTAATCATATTAGTAATGCTTTGTTCATGCTTTAAAACATTTTCAAAGACATCAATAATATTCTTCCATTTTTGTTTGGGTTGATTAATTTTTGTCAATTCTACTTTGCCGCCACGATCCAAGATGTATTGAAAAAATTTCATTGCATGTGACTGTTCTTCTTCAAATTGTAATTGCATCCAATGTGAAAATCCAGCCAAGTTATTGTCAGCACAATAAGCCGACATGGATAAATATAAGTATGCTGAATAAAGTTCAGCGTTTAATTGCTTATTTAGTTCCTCTTCTACTCTCTTGTTAATCATAATAATATGTTGTTAATATTCAAAAATGAATAGATGGTAAATGTATAAAAAAAAACGAATTATTGAACAAAAAAAATCTCCTTCCAAAATTACTTTAGGAAGGAGATTCTATAAATCATTTATTGAAAAGGACTAAACCTCAACAGCAACTTCATCACTTTGCCACAAACCATGTTTAGTGCAATATGCATGAGCAATAAGCTTCATCTTTTTTGTTGGCACAATGTAGAAATCTACTTCTAAGTTTGCAGGAGCACTACCCATAGCACCAGCACTAAAACTTGCTTCTGCTAAAAAACGCTCACCATCCCATAGTTGAACCCAAGAAATGTAATGGTCAAAATCATCTGGATGTTTGTACTCATCTCCAACTTGAACTTTTACTTTGAATTTCTCACCTGCTGTAGCATTAGCTTCGCAATGTACAAATGCAGAGTGACGATCGATATAGTCTTTTTTTGCTTCTCTGTCAATTTCAGAGATGTCTTGATATCTGTTTATTTTCATATTCTTATAATTTTTAAAGGTTATATGGAATGCCCTTTTTAATTATCAACTTGTGTGTTAAAAATTCTTGTGGGCGTTTCATGATATTTTATTTTATTTATGATTCTTAAAAGATAAAAGGTTGTCAGATAGAGTTTAGGTCGAGGCGGAGAATCTTTTGATATAAGAAGTTTACAATAGTAAATAACTTTTATCAAATTATTATCCAACGAAGAGGTCAGCTATATCTGATGACCGTAATTTATGCCTTCTTAGCAAGATAACCTGCAACACCTTCATGAGTAGCAGCCATTGCTTCTTCACCTGGCTTCCAGTTTGCAGGACAAACTTCACCATTATTTTCGAAATATTGTAATGCGTCAACCATACGAATCGCCTCATCAATGCTACGTCCTAATGGTAGGTCATTAATAACATTATGACGTACAATGCCGTCTTTGTCGATTAGGAATAATCCACGGTAAGCTACTGGAGCACCGTTAAATATTGCATTTCCCTCTTGGTCATAATCATATTCGCCAGCTAATACACCGTAATTCTCAGCAATGGTTTTGCTTAGGTCGGCTACTAATGGGTACTTAACACCTTTAATGCCACCATCTTTTAACTCAGTATTTAACCAAGCCCAATGTGAGAATTCAGAGTCAACAGAACAGCCTACTACAGCTACATTTCTTTTGTCAAATTCTTCCATTTTCTCCTGGAATGCAATGATTTCAGTAGGACATACAAATGTAAAGTCCAATGGGTAGAAGAAGAAAATAACATGCTTCTTTCCTAAATACTGATCTAGTGAGAATCCTTCTGTGATTTCACCACCGTTAATTACGGCATTAGCAACAAATTTTGGAGCTTTTTTTCCAATTAAATTTTCCATGATAATTTACTTTTTAATTATTTATACTTTGTTTGTTAATACATTTTTTACAAATCCCTTTTAAATAGAAATGAGATTCATCTACTTGAAATCCTTTTAGTGAATTGATTTTACGATCTTCTTTGCTAATAGCGAAATCAATAACCGAACCGCAGGATTGACATTTAAAATGTCCATGAAATGAAGTGTCAGCATCATATCGTGTTTCATTATCCTCAATGTTAACAACAATTACTAATCCCTTTTCCTGAAATAATTTAAGGGTATTATATACTGTAGTTTTCGATAATGTAGGAATTTCCTTTGCCAATGATTGATAAATTGTATCAACCGTTGGATGCTCAGTGGTTCCCAATAAGGTGTCAAAAATTCGGATACGTTGAACTGAAGGCATGATTTTATGCTCTCTTAAGTGCTGCTCCGTATTGTTAATTGAAATCTTCATTTTCCAAGTTTATAATGATTACAAAAGTATAATAATTACAAATATGTACAACCTCTTTTTTGATATATTGAGCAATCTAAATCTAAAATACTAGTTAATCAGGTAATTAAATACTAATTTAGAATAAGTAGTATTAGTATTATAAGTTAGGTACTATATTTAGGGAGTGATTATATAGAAAAATATTCTAAATAGAGCTTTAAATTTTTGGGTTTTATATGTATTCAATAAGTAGGAATATCATACGTTGTAAAGTTTATATTTAGAAAACTGTTAATTATTGCAACAAAATCAGGTAAATTCAGTACAAATTGCTAAGCATTTGTTTATACATTTGCGCACTATTAAAAAAAAGCATTCTAAAATATATGCGAGAAGGATTATACAGGTTTATTTTTTTTGGTTTTATTTTGAGCATAATCTTTAGTTCGATTCATGTTCAAGCGCAAAACTATCGTTTATCGCAGCAATGGAAGTTGGGAGCATATATTGGTGCAACTAAATTTTATGGAGACCTAACAGATAACTCTAACAGTATATTAAATAATACTCCTTTTAGTTCTTTCTTTTATGAAGATCGTAAACTTGCTGGTTCGTTTTATATCGAGAAGTGGATTAACCCATTTGTAGGAATTCGAGGAATGTTTTTTGGTGGAAGCGTAAAAAGTACACAAGAATCATCAAAGCAATATTTTGAGGCAAATTATTACGATTATAGTTTATTGCTTACATTGGATTTCACCAGCATGATTTGGGGTGCAGATAATGGACGGAACATTAGTATTTATGGTTTTGGAGGTATTGGCTTAAGTGAGTCGCAGACCTTAAAATATGATTTAACATCAGGAAGCATTCTAGCTACAAATGGCTTTGGTGAGCCCAAGCGTGAAGGTAGTGGCCGTAGGCCTATGACAGAAACTGTCTTTCCTGTAGGTTTGGGCATTAGTCTATTTGCTTCAAACCCATTAAGTGTAAATATTGAAGGCCATTTACATTATGTAGCCACCAATAAGTTGGATGCTACACCAGTTGATGGAACTAATTTTGAGTCTGTGGGCTTTATTTCTGTAGGCATTGTTTATAGCTTTAATATAAAAGGTTTAAGATTTGGAGGTAGAAATTATCAGACCTTTGAGGGGCGAAGCAATGAGCCCGCTTTACGCGAATTCAATAAGCGAAAACGTGTGGTAATGAACACCAAAATGAACCGAAAAGCGATGAAGAAGCGCAAGAAATTTAGGCATCAACGTTATTAATGATTTTAAATATGGTTTATCTTATGGTTAGGTTTACCGAATAGAAATAAAAAAAGGGTGCTTTGAATATTCAAAGCACCCTTTTTTTTTTAATCTATTAGAATTACCCATTCATTGAAATAAGGAATTCTTCATTTGACTTTGTAAAACGCATCCTGTCTCTTAAGAACTCAATAGCTTCTATAGGATTCATATCAGCTAAGTGATTACGTAGAACCCATAAACGTTGTAATACATCTTTATCTAGCAATAAGTCGTCACGACGAGTACTTGATGCTACAATATCAATTGCAGGATAGATACGTTTATTTGATAGTTTGCGATCTAGTTGCAATTCCATATTACCTGTACCTTTAAATTCCTCAAAGATTACTTCATCCATTTTAGATCCAGTTTCAGTAAGTGCTGTTGCAATAATGGTAAGTGAACCACCATGCTCAATCTGGCGAGCTGCTCCGAAGAAGCGTTTTGGCTTTTGTAAAGCTGAAGCCTCAACACCACCAGAAAGTACTTTTCCTGATGAAGGAGAAACCGTATTATAAGCTCTCGCTAAACGAGTGATTGAATCCAATAGGATTACCACATCATGACCGCTTTCGGTTAGGCGTTTTGCTTTTTCAAGAACTAAATTTGCAATCTTTACGTGTCGGCTAGCGGGCTCATCAAATGTTGATGAAATTACTTCAGCATTAACACTACGTTGCATATCGGTAACTTCCTCAGGACGCTCATCAATCAGAAGAATAATCAAATAAGCTTCTGGGTGATTTGAGGCAATTGCATTGGCAATCTCTTTTAATAATACAGTTTTACCTGTTTTTGGCTGAGCCACAATTAATCCCCGCTGACCTTTACCAATAGGAGCAAAGAGGTCAATTAAGCGTGTAGATGTTGACGATTCTGGATGACCAGTAAGGCTAAATTTTTCCTCAGGAAACAATGGTGTTAGAAAATCAAATGGAATGCGATCACGAATCTGATCTGGATTTTTCCCGTTAATTTTCTCCACCTTAATAAGGGGGAAATATTTTTCACCTTCTTTTGGTGGTCGAATTGTTCCTTTTACAGTATCTCCAGTTTTTAATCCAAAGAGTTTAATCTGTGATTGTGAGACGTAGATATCATCAGGCGAATTAAGATAATTGAAATCTGATGAACGCAAAAATCCATAACCATCAGGCATTATTTCTAAAACACCCGCACTTGAAGTGATTCCTTCAAATTCGTTTAAGTAGTTATATTCCTCTTTTTTAGGTTTACGAGGACTCGAATACTGATTGCTATCAGCAGGTCTCGGTCTTGGTTTTGACTGCTCCTGAGGGCGGTTCGAAAAGCGGCTACTATCTTTAGAAGGCGTTCTGGGATTAGGCTCTCTTGCAGCTTCAGGCTTGCTTGAACTTGTAGCTTGAGTGCGGTTAGAATAATCTTGACGCGCTGGTCGTTCTTCTTTTGTACGCTCAGGTCTTGGAGCACGCTCCAAACGAGGAGATGGCTCTGTGCGAGAACGCTCAGCACGAACTGTTTTCTCAGGTTGGGCTGCTTTTTCAGGTCGAGCTGCTTTTACTGGTCGAGTTGATTTCTCAGTTTGAGTTGCTTTCTCAGGTTGATCAGTTTCTTTACGTTTAGGAGTTTCTTCTTTTTTTCCTTCCACGCTATTAAAGATACTCTGTTGTTCTCCTTTTGCCTTTTCTTTTGGTGGCCGTCCACGTCGTTTCTTTTCTGGAGTACCAAAACTTGTTTTGGCTTCTACAGGCTCATATCGTGGCTTCTCTTCTTCAGGATTACCTACTTTATCTTCTGTCTTTTTGTATTCAGCTTGGGGTTTTACCCTGCGGCGACGATGATTCTGTCGCTCATTCTTTTCTTTTTGGATTGTTTCTTGACTTGGATTTTCTGCTTGAAAATCCAAGATACGCATAACTAAATCCTCTTTGCGCAAATTAGTTATCCGTTTTAGGTTTAACTTACTTGCAATCTCTTTCAACTCAGGTAAGTGTTTACCTTTTAGTTCGTTAAGGTCGTACATTTTATGTTTGATAATTGGTTATTTCAAAAAAACTTTGGAATATTATATGAATGGGAACCCATTCAAAATAGATAATTATTAGTTTAAAATTCTTCTGGTAATATATCTTATTGATTAATATTAGTCCTTGCTTCATGACTAATGTTCGGCAAATATAGGCTTTTTTTTAATTCCAAACTATAATGTTCCTTTTTTGCTGCTTATTTTCTTGATAAGCTTAAACAATTATGAGAACTGTTGGTAATTAGTATATATTTGTGCCTAAATAAAATATAAGCTAATTAAATAATATCATTAAGAATTACCTATGTTTCAGAATATTAGAAATAAAGCCCTTATTCTGTTTTTTCTCATTATTAGTACTACTGCTTCTGCCCAGTATTATTATGCATCCTATAATTATTATACTTTAGGTGTGAAGGGTGGATATGATATGTATAATTATAGTTTTGATAAAACGCAGCAGATTTCTTATGAAATGATGCCTAATTTTAGCTTTGGTGTTTCGGGAGGCTTATATCTATCTTATCTTTTTGAACTGCATGCTGATTTGCGCTATTCGATTCGTAATTTTAATATTCGTTGGGACTATCCTCAAGATCCAACAGGATTGGT
>Ga0164315_10002789_pt1 | contig 13480 bp, 7 predicted proteins | sample GuaBasSedimGuay6_FD_113737 | JGI IMG/M metagenome (GOLD analysis project Ga0164315, IMG submission 113737) | Subseafloor sediment microbial communities from Guaymas Basin, Gulf of California, Mexico - Guay6, Core 4569-2, 0-3 cm | ecosystem: Environmental > Aquatic > Marine > Hydrothermal vents >... | reverse complement strand
ACGTGAATTTTCCATAAATTGCGACGCCGAAACCGGCGGTTGCTCCTCAGCGCAGGCCGCCAGTAGAAACAAGCCGCATGCGGAGCCAATAACAAGTAAGAACTTCATTTCGTAGTCAGCACGTCATAGTTAAAAGTTGGACAGGTAACACAGTCATAGATTGCCGAACATAATAACATTGGCTCGCAGATTCAGATTGTGGGCGAGTTCGCACTTCCACCCAATTAATACCCGGGTCAACCGATCCCTGGCCCGGACGTTAGATGAATACGGAACGGAAAACCTGCCATAAATGGCCAATATTGACCAAGGAGCGGTCATGAAGAAGTCGATTTTAGTACTCTTGTTAGCTGCCATGCACTGTGGCTGCGCCACACCGAACGCACCACTGGCCGACAACGGCCGTACACTTATCAGCTATGACGAAATCGCTACCGAAATAAAAGTCAGCTACCGGGCCACCAGCGGACCCGGTGAAACGACTCGACCTGTTGCAGCCAACATGCCGGATTAGCCCGAACATTGCATGAGTGCCGGCTCTCATGACGGAAAACGGTAGATGGTTCAAGCGTTTCAACATTCATTGGCTTGTGTCGAAGTGTTACAGTTTGCGCCTGCCGGGCTGACGCTTCCTGTGCCGGCACATCGCGCCCGATCCTGCTCAACACGTAGTCCCCGCAACGTCTCTCGCACGATCGAACGCGCTGCACTCGGCACAGAAACCGACAGTCCCGCCCACTCATGCAATGTTCGGACTAGCAAGTCGGTCTTACCCGGTTCCACAACTGACAGACAGGTGAGAAACATCTCATCAGTCGTGATCGAACAATCTGGCGATTAATTGTTATAGTGTCGGCGTGTCCGAACCCAGCCAGTTTTCGCTTCTGAAACAACGCCGCTTCGCGCCATTTTTCCTTACCCAGTTTCTGGGTGCATTCAACGACAACATATTTCGCAATGGACTGATAATTCTTATCACGTTTCAGGGCGTACGCGTTTTTGGCATGGGCGCAAGTCAGCTGGCGAACGTTTCTGGAGCGTTGTTCATTCTGCCCTTCTTCCTCTTTTCTGCAACCGCAGGTCAGCTTGCTGACAAGTATGAAAAATCACGCCTGATGAGAGTGATTAAAGCTGCCGAAATTCTCCTGATGGTTTTCGCTGCGATTGCCCTGGCCAGCCAAATGTATTCTGCGCTGTTGTTCGTGCTCTTTTTGATGGGCTGCCAATCGACGATGTTCGGCCCCGTGAAATTTGCCTACCTGCCGCAGCAACTGACTACCGACGAACTTATCGGTGGCAACGCGCTGGTCGAATCGGGCACCTATATGGCTATCATTTTCGGCCTGATCGTTGGCGGCATATCGGTCGCAACTGACCCGGCCAATCAGTTTGTGCTCGCGGCGTGCCTCATCGGAGTTGCGACGCTGGGCTACCTGGCGAGTCGTACCATCCCGGCCACTAAAGCCGTTGATCCCGACCTGCGTATCAACTGGAATGTGTGGACGGAAACCCGACACATCATCGGTTTTGCACGTAAGGACCGCAGCGTCTTCCTGTCAATCCTCGGGATCTCGTGGTTCTGGTTTTTTGGCTCGGCGGTGACGTTGCAGATTCCCGCCTACACGCTGGAAATAATCAATGGCAATGAGCAAATCACGACAGCCCTGCTAGTTGCTTTTGCGGTTGGCGTAGGCATTGGTTCTCTTCTTTGTGAACGCATGTCGGATCACCGGATCGAGCTCGGACTCGTACCGTTTGGTTCGATCGGCCTTAGTCTTTTTGCTATCGATCTGTATTTCGCGCAACCGGTGATGCAAAGTGAGGCGGTCTACTCTGTAGGCGAGTTCCTGAGGCGGCCCGGCAGCGCTCGCGTACTCTTCGACCTGGCGATGCTCGGCGCGTTTGGCGGTATTTACAGCGTGCCGCTGTACGCCATGATTCAGCAACGAGCTGATCGACACCATTTGTCACGAATCATCGCAGCTAACAACATTATCAACGCAATCTTTATGGTTGCCGCAGCTGTTTTCGCATTACTCGCTCTCAATCTCGGCGCAACAATCCCGCAGTTGTTTCTACTCCTTGCATTGCTCAACGTTGTCGTCGCAATTTATATCTATTCGTTGTTGCCAGAGTTTCTGATGAGATTCGTTGCCTGGGTCATTATCAACACGCTTTATAGAATACGCTCACAAGGTCTCGAAAATATTCCGGACCAGGGTCCGGCCTTGCTGGTTTGTAATCATGTCAGTTTCGTTGACGCGTTGATCATAGGTGGATCAGTCCGGCGTCCGGTTCGATTTGTCATGTATTACAAGATTTTTCAAATTCCGCTGCTACGATTTCTGTTCGAGTCGGCGAAGGCAATACCAATCGCATCGGCGAAAGAGGATGCCAGCCTGCTCGACCAGGCGTTTGATCAAATAGATGACGAACTCGGTGCAGGCAACCTGGTTTGCATTTTTCCTGAGGGCGGTATCACGCGCGATGGAGAAATTCAGCCATTTCGTCCGGGAGTCGAAAAGATCATCGCGCGACGCGCAGTTCCGGTAATTCCGATTTCCCTGGGCGGTCTGTGGGGAAGCTGGTTTAGCCGCCGCAGCAGCGGTGTATTACGCCGCATGCCTGGACGATTTCTTGCGAAGGTAAATGTGCATATCGGCGATGCTATCGGCCCGACTGAGGCAACAGCTGAAAACCTCGAGTTGCTGGTCAGAACCCTTCGCGGACAAAATCGGTAGCTTCCGGGCCACGTAGTTTTTCTGTCCAGTAAGTCACCAGAGCTGCCCTGGTGCCTATCAGTGCCGGCCCGTCGCTATAACTAAAGCGAAGTTCTGCAAGCTCCACAAGCCCGGTATCCCTGGTGAGGATCAATACACGATCCCCGGTCGCATCACTGATGTGACCGTCGTTGCGTGGCGAGAGACCTGCAGCTTCGAAAACCATCCCTGATCCGACCAGTGCTTTCGGTGCGCGAATTGCGTCGGTCCAGATCAACCCGCCTGGTGATACCAGCGCGCGGTGAATCCAGCGCGCCGTTTTGAAAAGCACCCGCGACTCGCTCGGACTGAATGCAATATCAACTACCGAATCCGGAAGCTGCAACAACGCGGTACCGACACGACCATCAGCCGGATCAAGCAGTGTTGCCTGGTTATTCGCGTCTACGATTACGACCAGTTGCCTGCCGGGGGATACGGCTAGCTGGCGGATAGCCGCAGCGCCCTGCCAGACGTTGCGTAAATGCCAGTTGCCGGTGCGATCGGCGTACAGGTTTCGCAATGTCCCGCTTTCTGCGCCGAGGTATATTTGCTGATCCCGCGCAAAAATAAGGTCGGCGTGCAGCTCTCCGAGTTCAATATCGGCAAGGAGTGCACCGGTTTCAGCATCCATGATCCACACTCGCTGCCCACTCAGCACCGCCAGTGTCTGTCCGTTTGGTGAGAATGCCATCCGGTCAATCGTACTCACTGATGCCCGACCGTAAAACGGTCGTGGCAGGCCGCTGTGAGCGTCCCAGATTCGTATGCTGCCATCCGCGCCGGCGCTCGCAACCAACGATCCGTCACTACTGAAAATAATGCCTATGACCGCGCTGCGGTGACCAAGGAAACTGATGTCCTCGGCATCGTTCTCGATTGTGCCGGCGCGCGCTTCGATCTGTTGAATGTGAACATGCCCGGAGCCATCAGCGATTGCGAGACGTTCGCCGCCGGGGGCCAGCGCTGTGGTCAGGTTTCCGGATTCCCGCCAGATTTGATGGCCAGGATTTACGCCTGCAGCGTTACCCTCTACCGCGCTCGCCGAGGTCGCCGGAACTTGCCAATATCTTGCAATGCCGTTTGTGGATGCAGCAACCACGAAATTTTCATCGCCGCCGAATGCCAGCAACTCCTTTTCTCCTGAACGTATTCCTGTATCGAGCAATGGTCCTGACGGCGCTCCATCTACGCTGCGATAAACCTGAAACCCCTGGCGATGGTTGCCAGCCAAAAAACGCGTGCCCGATGGCGAGAATGCCATGTGCCATTTATTCCTCCCCAATTCCCGCAACACCGGCGCCGCGGGCTGTCCGGTTAGCCACAGCGAAACACCTTGCTCGCCATGCACAACACCCAAGGCATCACCATTCGCAGAAAGACTGATCTGGCTCGGCTGATATTCGAGGTCCATCTGTGCACGCAATTCGCCATCGCGTAAGTTCCAGATACGTACCGCACGATCATAGTCGGCAACTGCAATATGATTTGCAGCCGCATCGATGGAGACCAGTGCAGGAGCGCCGGCAATAGTAATTGCAGCAACGACGTTCCCTGTATTGATCGACCACAACTCAAACCTGGTATCCAGGTCGCCGCGATAGGATGCCAGAATATGCTGACCATCCACACTGAGCAGCGCGTCTGCGACAGCAGCACCGACATTAAGCACAGCGGCGCGTCGTCCGTTTGACGTGCGCCATAAATTCACCGTGTCCTGCGTTGCGGTAACCAGAAATTCGGCATTTGCGCTCAGCCCCAATAGTCGCTCATTTGCTGACACCGCGATCGTGCGAGCGGCCCGCGCATAACTGAGATCCCACAATCGCGCACTGTCACTTTGCAATGCCCGGGCAATCGCATACCGACCGTCAGGGCTGAACCAGAGGTTATCCGATGCACGCTCCACCGGATCCGGAATGTCCAGACCCCGTTCGAAATTTTCAACGACGACCTGAGAACCAAGACTGAGATTCCAGCCCATGAGATGACCAGTGACCCCGGTCGCCTCGTCGCGAATACTCAAGCTCCAGGTACCACTTAATGTTTCGCCAATTAACGGTGCCAGTTGTTGCCTGCTAACGCGAATTTCCTCGTTGGCGGCAGAAGCGGACTCATCGAAAACCAGTTCCACAGCACGCCCGGAGGGGGCTATGAGTTTCATGCGAATATCGTCGAATCGCGAATGACTTACATTCACTGTCAATCCGACGCGGTTAGCTACGCCTTCGCGATCGACCATTACACGTCGAACCAGAGGTGACACTTCAAGTGCTGAAATGGTCCATGTGTCGCTAGCCTGTAGACCCTGGTCAGCCGGAGACCATTGCGAAATCTGTGCGCCTGCGTAGTAAGTCAGCTGCAAATTATCAGGATTAAATACCAGGCCGTCTGCCGGCTGCGCTGGAATGGTCGCAAGGAGCTGCGAGTAATCATCACCGACGAGCGTCGCCGCACGACGCCTGCGCTCCGGGCTTGAGACAACGAACGCCTCGATGGAGGCCAGCAGCGCCGCATCTCGTCGCTCGCTTCTTAACGCAGTACTTACCTGGCGATCCCAGAAATCAGCGCTCAGGCTATCTGCAAAACCAGGTTGATCCGGCAATAGCGCCGCATAACGCAGCACTTCCAGAATCGAGAGTTTCTCGGTCGCCAGTTGCGCACGATTTTCGAGAACTGTCTTATACATTCTGTCTGCCGCGTCAGCATGGCCCGGAAATGAGCGCAGGTTCGTATAGGCGTCCGCAACACTTGCAAGGTCGAGAGTCTGCGTCGACATCACCCGCATGTACGGTTTTGGCAGAAGTTGTGTGTATGTAAATGGAACAGCAATGAACAGCAGGACCAGGCCTGCAGCAATCGCCGGACCGCGCCAGCGAAAAGGCAAGTTTTCGTTCGCCCACCTGGCGGTAAAGACATTTTCATAAATGCGATTGCGAATTTGTAGTACGCCCTGCTCGTTGACAGTGACCAGCCCAATCGCCAGGAGTCGCCGGTGCAAGCTGAGTTCGGCATCGAACTCAACCTTGATGCCCTTGCGAATGCGTCCATACAGCGTCAGCAGCGGCTCGAATTTTTTCTTGTCACCAGTGACTACACGATGAATATGGCTCAGGTGTGGTTCACTGTTCAGCGCCGCACGACCTGCGAGTTGATGTGTTGCGAGACGATCAATCTCGTCTGCAATATCGCCAGCAAGGCGTTCGCGCGCGACACAACGGGAGAGTTTCTGACTTAGATAAGGCTGACCACCGGTCCAGTAATAAACGCGGTCCAATGCCAGGCCTGCGTCTGCAGGTGATAAATTCAGCTCAGTCGCAAAAACATTCAGGTCCTCTCGCGTGAAATCACCCAGGCGAATTTCCTGGGAAATGCTGAATGGCGATGACAGTGGCTCCTTCGCCAGATCCAGCGGATCGCATTCGCCGATCAGAACGAAAGTCAGTCGCGTGAACTCCGGTTCGGTTGCGCGTGCGTTATACGCGGCGCGAATGCTGGCCAGCAGATGCTCGGTAAACGGCAGGCCAGCGATGTGTTGCACCTCGTCAACAAAAATGACGACCTTGTCCTGAATATTTTGCAGGACAATTTCGGCGTAAAACTCCACGAGTCGTTGCCGATTACTCAAAAAGGATTTGTCCTGCCACCAGTTCTGCAGATCGACTTTAAGGCGGAATTGACGTAACAGCCGGTACGCAATGCTGTAGTACCAGCGACCTGCATCAGAGCCACCGTCACGTTCACCAATTTGCGCAAGATTGAGCACAGCGACCTTAATGCCGTTGTTTTGCAGGCGCGCCGACGTAGACGCAATCAAACTGGATTTGCCGGTTCGGTCCGGCGCTATGACATGCGCGTAATTTCCGGAAATTATTGCAAAATAAAGGAGCTCATCCGCGGGCCGCCTGATATAACCGGGTCGCACAGCGTGTAGCGGTGCCCCGACGTTGAAGAATTCGCCGCTCCCGTCGCTACTATCCGCCGAATTTTTTGTCGAATTTTTTTCCGATTTTTCTGCCATGAGTCAGTTGCGGTATTCTCTTGGGGGTTGCAGCGCCGCATGCCCGGCACTTGCTTCTCCTTATTGAAAGCGTGAGCGAAGAATATTGCAAGCACCTCTTCCTAAGTTATTGAAAAAAGACATATTCGGTCAGATAACTCTGGTGCAATCGGCCGATGGGTTAGTCGTTCGGCGGGATACACGCGATGCGGCCCTGGCCGTGCGCTGGATCGCAAGGCGGCTGCTGGCGCGGGAAGCTCGTGTGCTGGCGGTACTCGACGGGATTTCCGGCGTACCGCAACTTATAAAGGCTGACCGCGATACGCTTGATCGCTCTTATGTCGAAGGAACACCAATGCAGGTCGGCAGACCCACTGAGATCGAATACTTTCGCGCCGCAGCCCGGTTGCTCAGACAGCTGCACCGGCAAAATGTCGTGCATAACGATCTTGCGAAAGAACCGAATCTCTTGCTGACAATTGAGGGGCAACCTGCGTTTATCGATTTTCAGTTATCCTGGTTTGCCCGACGTCGCGGGCGGCTGTTCCGTGTACTCGCAAGGGAGGACATTCGTCACTTGTTGAAACACAAGAGAACTTACTGTGCCGATTTTTTAACCCGCCGCGAAAAAGCGATTCTTGAGAATCCGTCCGTTCTGTCAAGAATCTGGATGCTGACAGTCAAGCCGGTCTACCTGTTTGTCACGCGCCGAATCCTGGGTTGGGAAGACCGTGAAGGTGCCGGCGACAGGAACTGATTTTTTCACTATTGGCAAGCCCGAACATTGCATGAGTGGGCAGGACTGACGGTTTCTGTGCCGCGTGCAGCGCGTTCGATCGTGCGAGAGACGTGGCAGGGACTACGTGTCGAGCAGGATCGGGCGCGATGTGCCGGCACAGGAAGCGTCAGCCCGGCAGGCGAAAACTGTAACACTTCCACCTTAGCCAAAAATGCCGCAACGATATGAATCATAGACCCATTTCCTTTGTGAGCGCCGGCACTCGTGCTATGTTCGGGCTAGTAATCGATTTGGCAGTTAAGATGCATTCGCTGAGCGGTGATGACCATCCGCTCAGGCACTCTGTAAAACGTTTTTAATGATCTGCAAGAGGAACTACGTGGAATTCTGTCACCAACATAACCTGGTGCAGCCGGAAACGGCGGGCGCTGAAAGAAAATACGGCATCAGGGTTTCGCTGCCAGCCGCCGATACCATTGCACAATTGCTTGGTAGTGACTGGGAACGAATGCACTGGTATGCGAGCGAGGAAGAACGTGACAAGGCCTACGATAATATGGCCCGGCGACACGGCTATTACCGGACGACAGACGACCCGTCTCAGGTACTTGAGAAAATAGTCCGATAGCCCGAATATTTCATGCGTGGGCGGAGCTGTCGCTAACTGTAACGCTTCGACAATTGCCAAAAATTACTCAACCAGCGGAACATCAGACTACTTTGGTTATTGAGAGCCGTCGCTCGTGAATTACTCGGGCTAGTTTCTTTGTGATGCAAAAGGCCCGGTATTGCCGAGGAACAGGTAAAAGCTGCTATCGCCATTCTCCGAGAGTCCCGCCGCGAGAAATATCGGGCCGATATAGGTATCGATACCAGCGAACAAGCTGCCATTGACTAACATTGAGTCAAAGCTCATTTCAGATCGGCTCTGCCAGACATTTCCCGCTTCCAGTGAACCACCAAGATACAGCGGTATATCGAACAGGCCGCCGCCGGTTTCTCCTGCCGAGTGGTAATACACCAGTCGCGCCAGTCCGCTGTGTGGCCCGCTGATCGCACCGCGTTCGAGGCCGGACAATCGCAGAAAACCGCCAAGACGGAAAAACTCCTGAATCTGGTTATCGGACTCGACGGTCGTTGCGTATTCGACGCCAAATTGCACGGTATTTTTATTCCACGTCCATATTTTATCGATTGATGCCTTGACCGTGTCGAATTTGCTGTCAGCACCAAATCCGGGTCGCGACATCACCCATTCAACATCAACTCTTGAGCCACTCTTTGGTATCTGCGCATCATCGAGCGTATCAACTCTGAAACGCGCGAACGCGCCACCAGTATCGAAGTCAAAATTCGGCAACGATGGATCCCCCACTTTCACCCGCGCATCTCCGGCACCGCGGAAAACACCGAGACGGAGCTCACCCCATCGGCCGAGTTCACGACCGACGTCGAGCCCGATTGCCGCTTCACTGACGCGATAACGCGCGATGTTGTTCTCGTCAGCAAACGCATTGAAGTTTTCCTGTTCCAGGTCAACGTGCGGCGCGACAAAATAACGTGAGTCGAAACTCAGTGGCTGATAGAACTCGGAATTCAGGCTTGGCTCGGTCCCCACTTGCAGGTCGTTACGCCATTCCGCCCCCAATGCATTGACCCCGGTCATTGTCAGGCGACTCGCGACATTAAAAATGGTTGACCCTTCAAAGTCATTCTCTAACGCGAGGCCAAATTGCAGGAAGTTCGGTCCCCAGCTTTTCGGACGTGCGGCAAACTCGACACCGGTCTTGTCATCCTCGTGAACCAGGTCGTAACTAACTTGCTCGTACGTCGTCAGGCCGTACAGACGCTCCGCATCCCTGGCGAGCTGATCAGCATCAACCACATCGCCTGGCTTTGTTTCCAGGCGCGCCTCGAGCACTCCGGCAGAGAGCGTCCCGTCATTGACGACATTGATGAAATCGATGGTCTCTGCCGATCCATGATCGATCGCACGATTCGCCACAAATTCGCGGTATTGATCCTCAGTCAAAGAAAGTTCGCCCAGGCGATCACTCATCGCTGCTGTAGCCGCAGCACCCGGTTCTATCGTTTCACCAATCTGGATGAAATTGGTCGACCCATACTCGCCCAGTTCGGGCCGTATCAGCAGGTCATTTTCACCGAGACCTGACAGCTGTCGCCGAGTCTCCTTGCGGATCAGAATGGTCAGCATTTGCTCCGTTATGGCCAGCGCGGACTGCAAATCCTCCGGCGGATAGAGAGGAAATTCAACGTCTACTGCTATGACGATATCCACGTCCATAGCCTGAACAACATCAACCGGAACATTGCCGACCAGTCCACCATCGACCAGCGTCCGCCCGTCCACAACCACCGGCGAAAATACGCCTGGCGCCGACATGCTGGCGCGGATGGCAAGTGCGAGGTCACCCTTCGACATGACGTAACGCTCTCCCGTCGTGATGTCTGAGGCGACAGCGCGAAACGGCGTCGGCAGATCGTCAAAATTTTCGATTCGGGATACATGCAGCGTTTCTTCACGCAGGATCAGGTGAAGTTTTTGTCCCTGGATGAGTCCTTTTGGCAAATACAACTTGCCCTCTTTGACACCCAATTCGAATTTTACCGGGAATGCGGCGTCATCCTGCTTGCGGCGAAACGATTTGTTTTCGCGCTTTGAGTCATCGGTCAAGGCATCAGCCCAGTCCAGTGACTCAACCAGCTCCTGTAGCTCGGCAGGCGTTTTACCAGAGGCGTACAAGCCGCCAACTATCGCCCCCATGCTGGTGCCGGCAATCGCATCGATTGGCACCCGCAGGCGCTCCAGCTCCCTGAGCACACCGATATGTGCCGCACCGCGGGCGCCGCCGCCGCCCAGAACCAGGCCGATACGTGGCCGCTCCAGCTCGGGCGATGAAGCCGGGGTTTGTGCAGCGATGTCGCCAGTAACCCCGATTGAGCCAAGAATCAGCAGGATTCGAAAAATGAGGGATCTCATAAGCATCTCTTTCAGTCACAGCATTCAAGTAAAAATACAGGCAACTTTTTCAGGCATAAGCGTCAAAAGCCAGACCAGTATAATATTGCAATCCGGAACCCAACGAACGAAGTGAGTATTTAATGGCCGACCCAAAATGCCCCGACTGCGGCGAGAGCGGAATTGACAAGATCACCTCAACAGCGAGTGAGGCACGCTCCAGAGAAAACACACCATGGTTTTATGTCTCGCACTGCGACAATTGTGGACACGTCTATGGAGTATTCGCGAAGCATGTATTCGGCAGGACAGGGCCGCAGCTGGTCATCGAGGGCAAGAAATAAGCTATTGGACAATCGCGGCGAGACGCCGCTCCCACGTCACTCGTTTTTTATCTGCATCATTCAATTCGACGGCGGCCGCAGACGTTCGTTGTATTCCTGCAATGCCGTCAGTTGATGTTCTTTTTCCTTGCTGTCCCAGCCCGCTTCTGCCGCGGCGATCGTGGCAATCCTGTCGTTCATTGATGCGCCCTGATCAGGCAATAATCCTGTCATCAGGCGACGATGAACAATGTCGACCAGGCTGACTGCCATTTCGTGCCGTAATGCAAACACCACCTCTGCAGCAAGGACAGTTTCTGTGCTGTCAATTTTTTCCGCCAAACCTGCATCGCTTTTTGCCAGTGTAATTATGTGCGTCGCGCGACTGCCATAAATACCTGACAATCTTTTCAGGCACTCGGGTGACAGACCACCAGCCACTGACATTTGTGTTTCTGCAGCAGCCAGACCGGTCGCGCCCGGAAGTGGCAGCGATTTTGTCTGGCAATCGGCAACCTTTACGCGCAATTTCCTGACCGCCATATCAACGACCTGCTCCGACAGATTTCGATAAGTCGTAAGCTTGCCACCGATAACGGATACCAGGCCCTTCGCCTGCTTCCTGTGTTTGCGAATAATATGCTTGCGCGTAATTGCGGACTCCGGGCCCTTGTCGCGCTTCGGCAATGGTCGCACTCCCGCATACGTATAATGAATATCGCTTGCAACAAGCTTCGCTGCGGGGAACACACGATTCGTTTCGCGCAAAAGATATTCTATTTCTGCAGCACTCGCCCTGACGTCACCCGGATCACCTTCGTACCTGATATCGGTGGTACCGATAAGGTACTGATCATTCCACGGAATAATGAAAAAAGGCCTGCCATCCGCACGTGCCTCGACATAGAAAGCCGACTGTGGCGAACCTGCGAACGGACCGACGATAATATGACTGCCCTTGGTGCCACCCATAAAAAGTGGCATCTCGCGATTGACGGTAGCCAGCACCCGATCGACCCAGGGCCCGGCTGCGTTGATGATGAGACCGGCGCTTACTTCAACTTCAGCGCCGCTGCTACCGTCGATAAACTGCAGGCCGCGCACGGTACCCTGGCGCACGCTTATGCCGATTACCGGGCTGTAATTCCTTACATCGGCGCCGGCTTCTTTCGCGCCGATGATATTTTCCAGCACAAGTCGTTCGGCGAAATCCACCTGCGCATCGTAATACTGGGCACCACCAAGCAGGCCCTCCGCACTGAGTCCCGGCTCTTCCTGCAACAGCTCATCTTTGCTCAACATTCGATGGTGTGGAATTTTCTTGCCAAATGACAATATGTCGTAGGCCAGCATGCCGAGCCGAATGATCAGTTTGCCCCGCTTCGCGCCTTTGTAGATCGGCAGATTCAGCCGCAGCTGGGTAACGAGGTGTGCTGCGACAGTGCGTAGTCGTCGCCGTTCATGCAACGACTCAAATACCAGTGGGAATTCGCCAAACTCAAGGTAGCGCAAACCACCATGTATCAGTCGACTTGACCAGCTGGATGTGCCGCTACCAAAGTCGTTTTTTTCCAGTAGTAATACGCGCAAACCGCGCAGAGCGGCATCCCTGGCAATGCCTGCACCGTTGATGCCACCGCCGACAACAACAATGTCATACCCGGTAATAACCTCAGACATCAGGGTCGGGTCTGGCCGCTGCCACGAACCACGTATTTGTAGCTCGTCAGTTGCTCGGCGCCAACCGGGCCACGGGCATGAATACGACCAGTTGCAATGCCGATTTCCGCACCCATGCCGAATTCACCACCGTCCGCGAACTGGGTGGACGCGTTGTGCAGAAGAATGGCGCTGTCGACCTGGCGCAGAAACTGGTCGGCAGCGGCCTGATCATCAGCCACAATGCATTCGGTGTGTCCCGAACCGTAATGACGAATGTGTTCCGCCGCCTCAGCCAGATTCTCCACAACACGTACCGAAATAACTGCGTCCAGGTACTCGGTCGACCAGTCTGCTTCAGTCGCAGTAACAGCAGTTGGCAGAATCTCCTGCACCGCATCATCACCACGAATCTCACAACCTGCTGCGGCCAGTTCCGCGCCAACTTCCGGCAACAGCCGTTGTGCGGCAGCCCGGTCGACCAGTAATGTTTCCGCTGCGCCGCAAATGCCGGTCCTGCGCATTTTTGCATTGAGCGAAATATTTTTTGCCATTTCCAGATCTGCAGACTCGTGCAGATAGACGTGACAAATACCCTCGAGATGGCCGATAACGGGCACACGGGCTTCCTCTCGCACGCGCTTGATCAGGTTCTTGCCCCCACGTGGAACAACCACGTCAAGATACTCACCCATCGAGGAAAGCAGGTAGCCAACCGCGGCGCGGTCGGTTGTTGGCACCAGTTGCACAACGGCCGGATTCATACCGGCTTTTTCCAGGCCGACGCGCAGGCATCGATAAATTGCCCGATTCGAGTTAAAACTTTCCGAGCCACCACGCAAAATGACGGCATTGCCTGATTTCAGACAGAGCCCGGCTGCGTCAGCGGTAACGTTCGGCCTGCTTTCATAGATAATCCCGATGACACCGAGCGGTACGCTGATGCGCTCGATCTGCAAGCCATTCGGTCTTTGCCATTGCGCCAGCACTTTCCCCAAAGGGTCCGGCAATTCGCTGATT
>Ga0164315_10002788_pt1 | contig 13480 bp, 6 predicted proteins | sample GuaBasSedimGuay6_FD_113737 | JGI IMG/M metagenome (GOLD analysis project Ga0164315, IMG submission 113737) | Subseafloor sediment microbial communities from Guaymas Basin, Gulf of California, Mexico - Guay6, Core 4569-2, 0-3 cm | ecosystem: Environmental > Aquatic > Marine > Hydrothermal vents >... | reverse complement strand
GGGGTTTGAAATTAACCAGGGAGGAAACCACAAAGGCTCACCCACCTTCCCGGGGGGCAAGGGGTACTATGCACCTTATGGCAATCCCTGTCTCTCAGAGGGTCCTGAAGGGGAGTACCTGACCGATCGGCTAACCGATGAGTCCATCCGTTTCATAGAATCGGCAGGAGAGAATCCCTTTTTCCTATATCTCTCCTTCTATACAGTACACTCACCCATCCAGGGTTGTATCAACTATGATGATCTCTATCTGGAGAAACAGCGATTGTTGCCCGACAGTGGCAGGATGGAGGTTCGAAACGAACATGATGGGATCACCCGAGTCAACCAGAGCGATCCCAAATATGCATCCATGGTGCATTCCATGGATGTTAATGTGGGCCGACTACTTAACACCCTGAAAAAGAGTGGAATAACGGAGAATACCATTGTGGTTTTCACCTCCGACAATGGGGGGTTATCCACCACCAGAAGAGCAGGACCCACCTCAGTGGTTCCTCTGAGGGCGGGGAAAGGATGGTGCTATGAAGGAGGAATCAGGGTGCCGTTGATTATCAGATATCCGGGAATGAAGAGACCAGGCCATACCAGTGATCAACCGGTGATTAGTATGGACCTCTTTCCCACCCTGATGGATCTGGCAGGAATGGAAGTTGAGCCGGAGAGGTGGCTGGATGGTCGCAGCCTGGTCCCCTACTGTGGGGAGCCCGAAAAGGTGGATGACAGAATCCTGGTCTGGCACTACCCTCATTACCATGGATCCACCTGGAGACCGGGATCTGCCCTTCGAAACAACCAGTGGAAACTGGTGGAGTTCTATGAGGACCAGACCGTTGAGCTGTATGATCTATCGATCGATCTGTCGGAGCAACATAACCTGAGTGATACATATCCCGGACTGGCAGATTCGTTGCACCATCAACTGCATCAGAGACTGGATGATATGGGTGCAGATTACCCTGTAAGAATAGAGAATTGATTAACCTAACACAAGAGGAGATAAAACCATGCGAAGATCTGTTAATTTATGTGTCTTAATACTTTTAGGAGCTTTGCTATTTCTGAATGCCTGCAGCTCCAAATCCGAGGAATCCACAGAGAAACCAAATTTCGTCTGGATTATTTCTGAAGATAATTCCACCCATTACATGCAGCTTTTTGATCCCAATGGTATAGCCACTCCCCATATTGAGAAGATGGCTGAGCAGGGAATCAAATTTACCAGGGCATACTCCAATGCCCCCGTCTGTAGTGTGGCACGGTCCACCCTGATCTCCTCCTGCTACGGGCCACGCACAGGTGCTCAGTTCCACAGGAGATCCCAATTGGTTCCCATGCCTGACGGCGTTCAAATGTTTCCTTCCTACCTCAGAGAGGCCGGATACTATACCACAAATAACCAGAAGAAAGATTACAATTATGTGGAACCAGAGGGTGTCTGGGATGAATCTTCCAACAGCGCCCACTGGCGCAACCGTAAGCCCGGACAACCTTTTTTCCATAAAGAATCACACCCGGTCTCTCACGAAAGCAGTCTTCATTTTGATGCTTCACTGATGGAGAGTTATAAGCCGGTAACCTCTCTGGATGAAGTACACCTCTTTCCCAATCACCCCGATACAGAGCTTTTCAGATTTACTGCAGCCTATTACCGGGATAAGATACTGGCGGTGGACACCATTGTGGGAAGTGTTCTGAGTCAGCTGGAAGCCGATGGATTGTTGGAGAGTACATTTGTCTTTTATTTTGGAGATCATGGGGGTGTTTTGCCCGGAAGTAAAGGCTATGCCTATGAAACCGGATTGCATGTTCCGCTGGTAGTCAGGATCCCAAAGAAATTCAGATACCTGGTGGATATCAAGCCGGGAGAGGAGACCGACGGGTTTGTGAGTTTTGTGGATTTTGGACCCACCCTGCTTCAACTGGCAGGTATTGAGGTCCCTGAGCAGGTGGATGGGGCTCCATTTATGGGCAGTGCCATTTCTGCATCGGAACTTGAAGATCGAGAAGTGACCTATGGTTACGCCGATCGGTTTGATGAAAAGTATGACCTGGTCAGAACCGTCAGGAAAGGGGATCTTAAATACATACGCAACTACCAGCCCTTTAATGTGGATGGTTTGCAGAATAACTACCGTTACAAATGTCTGGCTTTTGAACAATGGAGAGATCTGTACAGGAATGGTGAGCTGAATGAAGTTCAAAGCCAGTTTTTCGAACCCAGGGAGGAGGAGGCTTTGTACGATCTTAAACAGGATCCCTATGAAACCACCAACCTGGCCAGTAAACCCGAATATGAAGAGAGATTGATTGAAATGCGAAGATTGCTGGGGCAGTGGGTGAAGGAGATGCCCGATCTGAGCTTCTACCCGGAAAATATTTTACGGGAAGAGGCTTTTGATCATCCCGTGGAATTTGGACAGATACATAAGGAGGAGATATCTGAGTTAAAAGAGATTGCAGATCTGAGCCTGTTGCCCTATGACCAGGCCAGGGATGGGATGGGGATTGCCCTGAACTCTAATAATCCGGTAAAGGTATACTGGGGTCTGATTGTATGTAGCTGTTTTGGAGAGGAGGCCAGGGATTTCGAAACGATTGCCAGAAAACTATGTAGCCACACCGATCTGCTGGTGAGGACAAGGGCTGCTGAATTCCTGGGTCTTGCGGGTATGAAGAATCCGGTCCCTGTGATCACAGAGGCCCTGAGACAATCGGAGGATGGGATTGAGGCCCTGTTGATTCTCAATTCCCTGGTCTTACTGATGGATGGTCCACAGGGGTATGATTTTTCTTTGACCGACAATGATTTTAATAAGGAGGTCCTGGATGAGCCGCAGGTTCAGCGAAGGTTAGAATATATCTATTCACGGATGGGACCGCTAAAAAAACTGTAAATTTGGGCATGATTGCATTTGAGGAGTATTTGAAGGAGAATCTGGTATTGCTGGATGGAGCCATGGGGTCGCTGATCTATGAAAAGGGTGTATTTATCGATAAGTGCTACGATGAGCTAAACCTCTCACGGCCCGAGTTGATCCGTTCCATCCACGAGGAGTACATCAGGGCTGGTGCCAGGGTGATTGAGACCAACACTTACGGAGCCAATCGCTTCAAGCTTAAGTCACATAATCTGATGGAACAGATTGAGGAGATTAATCTGACCGGTGTTTCCCTTGCAAGAGATGCAGCTGAAGAGAATGCCTATGTAGCTGGTTCCATGGGACCCTCAGGAGTTGAACTGGAACCCTGGGGAGAGACCACGCTGGAGGAGGTATTTGAAGCTTACGCCCAGCAGGCTGGCATCATGGAACGTGGAGGGGTAGACCTCTATATCCTGGAGACCTTTCAGGATATTAGGGAGATGGAACAGGCCATTAAGGCCATCAGAAGTGTCAGTGATTTGCCGGTGGTGGCCATGATGACTGTTGGAGAAGATGGGAAAACCCGGTATGGAGTTGATTTGGAAGATATTACCTGTCGACTGGTAAACAGTGAGGCCACTGTGATCGGACTGAACTGTACGGTGGGGCCCAAGCCCATGCTCGATTTTGTGGAACAGATGGTTAGATTATCTGATAAACCCATCTCCATCATGCCCAATGCAGGAAGGCCGCAGTTTACCGATGGGCGAATGATCTATATGAGTACTCCGGAGTATTTTTCGGTCTATACCAAACGTTTTATTGATAAGGGGGTAAGGGTGCTTGGAGGGTGTTGTGGCACCACGCCCGAACACATTTCTAAAATGGCTAATGCGCTGGCCATGAAACAGACCAGGATTCAGCACTCCATCAATATTGGGGTGAGACCTGTCACCAAGGAACCCCTGCCCGATCCGGTTCCGGCAGAGGAGAAGTCCAACCTGTCCCGGAAGCTAATTTCGGGTGAACAGGTGGTGCTGGTGGAGATGGTTCCCCCCAAAAGTACCGATATTACCAAACCTTTGGAGGGTGCCAGGTTGCTTAAAGAGAGCAGGGTGGATGCCATCAACATTCCGGATGGACCCAGGGCTTCGGCCCGAATGACCGGACTGGCCCTGTCGGTACTGCTGCAGAACCAGGTGGATATTGAGACGGTACTGCACTATACCTGCCGCGATCGCAACCTGCTGGGAATGCAATCAGATTTGCTTGGGGCCAGCGCCATGGGCATTAAAAATATTCTGGCCATCACCGGTGATCCGCCTATGATCGGGGATTACCCGCAGGCTACAGCTGTTTTCGATATTGATGCCATTGGACTGGTTCACCTGATTAGTAATCTGAATCATGGCATTGATGTGGGTGAAAAACGGATTGGAGACCCCACCTCCTTTTTCACTGGAGTAGGACTCGATCCCAACAGTGTGAATTCCGATAATGAGATTCACAGGCTGCAGTTAAAAAAAGGGGCTGGGGCCGAGTACATCATTACCCAGCCGGTTTTTGATGTGGCCTCCCTTGAATCGTTTATGGAAAAGGTGGATGCAGGGGACATGTTCCTGATTGCAGGAATCTGGCCACTTGTAAGTTTACGAAATGCCGAATTTATGAAGAATGAGGTCCCCGGAGTTACTGTTCCGGATGAGGTGATTGCACGGATTGCCAGGTATGAGACACGAGAGGATCAGTTGAAGGCCGGAATTGAAATTGCACGATCCATGGTGGATAAGGTATTGAGATTTGTAGATGGAATCCAGGTGAGTGCACCCTTTGGACGATATGCCCTGGCTGTCGAAGTGGCACAGGCCATACTAAGCAAAGCAAAGTAATAGTCCAGCATATAAATAGAGTCTTATGAATAGATTTATCGGGGCAATGCTGATAGCTATTTTCATAGTTTTTGAGCTGCCTGCCCAATTCCATCCCGATTACGAGAATCCCGAAGTATTTGAGCGTAACCAGGAGCCTCCCCATGCCACTCTGATGCCCTATGAGAACATGAATCAGGCGCTGAGGACTGAGAGGAAATCGTCACCCTTCCACCACTCCTTAAATGGTGCCTGGAAGTTCCATTGGGCTGAAAATCCCCATCAGGCTCCTGAAGGTTTTTTTAAGCCGGGATATGATCGGGGCGACTGGCAGGAGATATTGGTTCCCTCAAACTGGCAGATGGAAGGGTTTGGTTATCCACTGTTCAGGAATGTAGGATTGCCACATCCTCATGATCCACCTGAAGTTCCCGGGGATTTTAATCCCGTGGGATCGTATTTCAGGACATTTGTGGTACCATCTGACTGGAAGGGGAGACAGGTATTTCTCCATTTTGAAGGGGTGCAGTCGGCCTCCTATGTTTGGATCAACGGAAAGGAGGTGGGGTATAACCAGGGAGGAATGGAGCCAGCGGAATATAACATTACCGGATATCTGAAAAGGGGGGAGAATAGCATTGCGGTGAAAGTATTGAGGTATAGCGACGGTTCATATATGGAGGACCAGGATACCTGGAGGTTATCCGGGATCTACCGGGATGTGTACCTGGTGGCCACGCCGAATCTCCATATACGGGACTACTACATCACCACCGATCTGGATGAAAACTATACCGATGCAAGTCTTAATGTGGTTGCTCATGTAGCTAACCAAGGAAAAAAGAGGGCAACCGATTTTGCAGTCAGGGTCACACTTTTCGACCAGGAGTTTCAATCAGTCTTAACCGTAGAAGGGTGGATTCCAGGAGGGAGCCTGAATGGCCATTCGGGAACTACCCTGACTCAATCCTATGAAGTGAAAGATCCCCGTAAATGGTCGGCCGAGTTCCCCAACCTCTATACCCTGGTTCTGGAGCTGCTTGATGAGAAGGGAGAGGTAACAGAGGTGGTCAGCAGCAGGGTGGGTTTCCGTGAGGTGGAAGTGATCAATCAGGCCATCTGTATAAATGGTGTTCCTGTGAAGTTTAACGGTGTGAATAGCCATATGATGCACCCCGGAACGGGACATGCAATGGACGTGGAGACCATGCGAAAAGACCTGCACCTGATGAAGCAGTTTAATATCAACTGTGTTCGTACCAGTCACTATCCTCCCAATGTGGAGTACCTGGATCTGGCCGATGAGCTGGGTATCTATGTGGTAGATGAAACAGGCGATGAAGCCCATGCCTATACCTATCTCTCCAGTGATCCGCTCTGGCGCAATCAATACCTGGATCGCATGAGAAAGATGGTTTATCGCGACAGGAACCATCCTTCGGTGGTGATCTGGAGTGCGGGAAATGAGAGTGGACCAGGCGACAACATCTGTGCACTTATTGCCGAGGGAAAGAAGATCGATCCCAGCCGGCCTGCATGGATGTATGGTGGTAACCAGGATGAGGATCCACTAAAGAATCCCATTCGTTGTGAAGATGTGGTGGGACCCAGGTACCTTCAACCCTTCAGGCTCGAGCAGCGGTTTGGAAAGTCAGATGATCCAAGGCCCTCCTTTATGGATGAGTACATCGCAGCCACAGGGAACAGCCTGGGTGGACTGGACGAATACTGGGATCTGATCTATAAATACCCCAGGCTAACAGGGGGTGCCATCTGGGACTGGATCAGTCCGGGCATTACACAACCTGTAATTTCCACTAGGGATGAGTCGCCGGGAAGTATAAAATCTGTCTTTATAAACAAGGCTCACCTGGTGGAGGGACATCAGGGTCAGGCCCTATATTTGAGTGGCCATGACGACTGGCTGGAGGTGTCGAGGGATCCGGCCCTGGATATTACGGGTAAGAAGTTGACCCTCTCATTTTGGGTAAAGCCAGAAGTTTTTAATGGGAATGGCTCATTTCTGACCAAAGGCGATTACCAGTTTGGGATTGTCCAGCCTCATAAGGGTCAGCTTGAATTCTATTTGAACAACGGTCGGAGGAGTTCACTTTTGGCGGATCTGCCCAATAACTGGACAGGTCAATGGCACCATGTGGCAGGAATCTATGACGGACAAAAGATGGAGCTCTATCTGGATGGAGCCATCTTGGGAACCAGGGCCTGCACAGGAACCATTGTAAATGCACCCTATGGGGTGACCCTTGGAAAGAGTGGTGAATTGAGGGACGGGCATCAGGGGTACATGTGCCATGCCACCATGGATCAGGTAAGGATTTTTGGGGAGGTAATCCCCATGGAGGATCTGGAAAAGGAGCCAGCCGGATTAAAATCAAAATCGGTCCTGTGGCTCGATTTTGAAACTGCGAGCAATGAGGGAACCTATTACTCCATTGGAATTCCCGGGCGGACCTATGGACTGGTTTGGCCCGACCGGAGCATCCAACCCGAGTTATGGCAGTTAAAGAAATCCCCGCAACCCGTTGCATTTACCGCCATTGATATGCAGAGCGGAGTCGTTGAAATCTCAAACCGGTACCATTTCAGAAATCTGAAAGAGATGGATTTTAAATGGCAACTCACTGAAGACGGAGTGGTGATCCAGAAGGGAGTGCTGGATATGGAATTGCCAGCTGGAAAGAAAAAACAGGTGTCTGTACCTTTTACAAAACCCGATTCTGTTCCGGGTGCAGTCTATCACCTGACCATTGTTTGTTCCACCAGAGCCGATCAACTCTGGGCGGATGCGGGACATGAGGTGGCCTGGGAGCAATTCTCCATGCCTTTCCTTGAGATCCTGGCCAAAACGGTAACCTCAACCAGCCTGCTGTCGGTAGTGCAGGAGAGGGAATTATTAAAGATTAGCGGCGATGGATTTGCCTATGCCATGGATACAACTTCCGGTAGAATCGCCTCCATGATCGTGGATGGAAAAGAGCTGATCAGAAAAGGCCCGGTTGTTAATGTATGGAGGGCGCCCCTGGCCAATGATTTGGATTCGTGGAATTTCTGGCATACAGAGATGGGGCATGTAACTGAAGGGATGGGGAAAGAGACCGCCAATGGATGGCGTTCCATCGGGTTGGATCAGCTGGCTCAGGATGTGGATCAGTTTCGCAGTGAGATTCAATCACACCGTGCAGATATCTGGATTGAAACCAGCATCCACTCCATGAACTACACCACTGGTTTTAAGGTACACTATCACTACGTAATAAGTGGCTCGGGAGAGATGGAGATTTCCACCCGGGTTTCACCAAGAGGCTATATGACCAAATGGATCCCTAAACTGGGCCTTCAGATGGAGTTGTCAAATGAGATGCAGCAGATGGAGTGGTTAGGAAGGGGGCCCTTTGAGAACTACCCGGATCGCAAAACCGGAGCCAGGACCGGAAGGTACAGTACCACCGTGGAGGAGGATTATGTACCCTATATCATTCCTCAGGATTACGGGAACCGCACCGATACCCACTGGTGCAAGGTGACAGATCATACGGGCAGAGGCCTGCTCATCACCTCAGATGACCTGTTTAATTTCAGTGTGCAGAAGTATTCCACTGAAAATCTGGACAGGGCACACTATACATTCCAACTCAAGGAAGAGCCTGGGGTGACACTGAACCTGGACCACAGGGTGACCGGTGTGGGAGGCACTGCCCTCTCTGTCCTGAATCCCTACCGGGTGCTTCCCGGTGAATATGAATTCAGTTTTACCATTAAACCTGTAAAATAGTTACGCTATGAAGAATAGAGCATACCTGATTTTAATGCTTTTTTTGGGTTTTGGAACCGGACTTACCAGCGGTTGGAGCATAGAGAGGGTTCCTGTATGGGATCGTTTTGAAGTGGCTTTTGAAAGTCAGAATAGCTATGAAAATCCCCTCTATGATATTACAGAGTTTTATGCCCTGTTCCGCTCTCCTTCGGGAAAGAAGATCAGGATCAATGGGTTCTGGGATGGAGGAGCGAAATGGAAGATCCGGTTGATGCCCGATGAACTGGGAAGCTGGACCTACCTTACCTCGTGTTCAGATACACTGAACAAGGGAATGCATGGAGTCGCAGGTTCATTTGAGTGTATAGAGAACAGAAGTGAACTTGATCTCCATGCGCATGGCAGGGTTGACAGGGCGATGGGTAGTTATCACCTCAATCACGAGGATGGAACCCCGTTTTTTTGGCAGGGGTGTACCGCCTGGAATGGAGGATTGAAATCCACTGAAGAAGAGTGGGAGGAATACCTTGGGCAAAGATCGGAACATGGTTACAATGTTATTCAGCTGGTGGGTACCCAGTGGAGGGGTTGTGATAAGAACAGTCAGGGAGAGGTGGCTTTTACAGGTTGCGGGAAAATTACGCTGAATCCAGGTTTCTTTCAGCATTTTGATGAGAAGATGAACCGGGTCAATGCACATGGTCATGTGGCAGGACTGGTTCTTTTGTGGGCTCTTCCTTTCGGACCAGGTACGGAGCTGAGTCCGGGATACTATCTACCCGACCGTGAGGCCATTAAACTGGCCCGGTATATGGTGGCCCGTTACGGAGCGCATCATGTGGCATGGATACTGGGGGGTGATGGAAGGTATGTGGGAGAGCTGGAAGATCGCTGGATGCATATTGGCAGAGAGGTATTTAAAGATAAGCCCCAGGGGCTCTCCATGTTGCATCCTCACGGTAGATCGTGGGTAGGTGAGATATACGGCAAGGAGTCGTGGTACGATATGGATGGATATCAATCGTCCCATGGTACCGGGAAGCGAACGGTGGAATTTATTAATAAGATCATAGCAGAAGGGTGGAAGCTAAATCCCCCCAAACCTGTCATCAATCTGGAGCCCTGTTATGAGCAGATTGGGAATTCCATTTTTGAGGATGATGTTCGAAATGCCTGTTACTGGAGCGTGTTTGCAACCCCGCCGGGGGGCATTACCTATGGAGCAGATGGGATCTGGCCCTGGATCAGGGAAGGAGAGAAGCCTCTCAATCACAGGTATAACCCGGAGGTAAGTACCTGGGATAAAGCGATAGATCTGCCGGGCAGCATACAGGTGGGCTTCCTGGGTGGTTTTATAAGGGAATTCGAGTGGTGGGATCTTCGACCGGCACAGGCACTCTTGCTGGAGCAACCCGGAAATGATAATTTCAGAAAGCATATATCGGTCCTTAAATCGCTTGATAATCAGACAGTATTGGTCTACTTGCCACAAAAATTGGAGCTAGAGTTGCGGCTACCCGCCGGGAAGCATTATCATTCCAGGTGGTTTGATGCGGTAGAAGGCAGATATACAGAGGCCACCATCCAATTGAGTGGGAATGTGCTTACGGCTAAAAGTCCTTTGGAAAAAGATGCGGTACTGGTTCTTACAGCAGATCAATAATCTTGGGTACAAATACCAGCATATAGGTAAATAGCGAGATTCCTGCGGTGATTGTCAACAGTGCATTTCCCATGGCTCTGATCCTGGTCGTATGAAAGGGAGTCATTGAAGGATCTTTTTTTACCTGCAAAAGGGATGCAGTACGGCAGATGCCTGCCCCAATAAAGAGTGCAGATACAAAAATCACAAGGAACCACTGAATGGCACTCAGGTTCAGAATGATTCCTCCGGCGATTACCGGTATAATAAATAACAACTGGACTTGTAGTTCGGGGTCTTTAATAAATACCTTATGCAGGCTATTGGAAATGTTCCGGGGTGCAGAGGAGGTGGCCTGAAATGTGTAATCAGGATGGGTGAAATCCATGGCTTTGGGTATTAATTATGACCAAAGCTAATAATTCTTCCGTGAAATGCTAATTTATTTACACTAAAAATTAACTCATCCTCTGGAAAACCATCAATTTTTTAAGGGTATCCTCCACCCTTCACATATTTCTCCAGCCACTGATCTTGTTCCCATAACATGTGCAGTATGCTCTCCCTGGCACGGTAGCCGTGACTTTCCCTGGGAAGCATCACCAGTCTTACAGTGGTGCCCAGTCCTTTCAGGGCACTGAAATACCTGGTGCTCTGAAGGGGGTAGGTCCCGGAGTTGTTATCTGCTTCACCATGAATTAAGAGCAGGGGTGTTTTCATTTTATCGGCATGCATAAAGGGTGACATGGTGTAGTAGACCTCAGGTGCCTCCCAGTAATTGCGCTCCTCGCTTTGAAATCCGAAGGGGGTAAGGGTGCGGTTATAGGCACCACTACGGGCAATCCCGGCTGCAAAGAGATCGCAGTGAGAAAGCAGGTTGGCCACCATAAAGGCTCCATAACTGTGTCCTCCCACTGCCACCCTGGTCCGGTCGATATATCCCATCTGATCCACTGCATCTATGGCTGCCTTTGCATTGGCTACCAGCTGCTCCCGAAATGAATCGTTGGGTTCTTCATCGCCTTCTCCTACGATTGGGAATGCTGCTCCGTCCAGAACCACATACCCCTTGGCCACCCAGTAGATGGCCGATCCATAATACGGATAGGTAAAGCGGTTGGGATTGGCGGTGGTTTGTCCTGCACTTGATTTGTCTTTGTACTCGCGAGGATAGGCCCAGAGAATCATAGGGGCCTTCTCTTTTTTATCCAGGTCATAACCTACAGGAAGATAAAGAGTCCCTGACAGCTCCAGTCCATCGTCACGTTTGTAGGTGATCACCTCTTTGTGCACATCCTTTAAACTTTTGAATGGGTTCTCAAAATAGGTGATCTGTTCTAGCTTACTCTTCTTCAGCTCCCTGAAATAGTAGTTCGGGTAATCTGAAGGCGATTCAATTCTTACCAGTAATCTTTTTTTAGCAGCATTGTACTGACTTATGCTTTCCAGCCTGTCGGTGTATTCCGATTGATAGAGCCGTTTTGTTTTCCCGTTTTTTAGATCCAGCTGATCCAGGAAGGGAAACTGCCCCTCTTTAGAATAGCCACTACCAATCAGGTAGGCCTTTGATCCATCCAAGGACAGCACATCGCTTCCCATATCATTTCGTTCGGTCACAAATCGTCCCGGATTGCTGTACTGATCCTGGTAGTTGCGGTCGTGCAGGACCACCACCTCCTGACCTGCATCCGAGGGATTGAAAACATAGGTCTTGGTATTTCTGGTGTTCCACCACCGGTCGACGGCGATGGCAGTCTGGTCATCACCCCACTGTATGTAGGAATATCGATTCAATGTTTTCAGTAACGAGACGGGTGTCCCATTGAATGGTGCATCCAGTTGAAATACTTCATCTCTGTATTCCACTTCATTTTCGGGATCTCCACCATCCAGTGCCTCCACAAACACCAGGGTCGAGGGCATATCGCCTCTCCAGTTCATGCTTCGGCGTCCGATCCGTGTGGCCATAAAACCTTTGGGAAGGTCTTCGATCAGTGGGACTTCCAGCACTGTCTCTACCTTGCTGGCATCTTTGGTATAGATGGTTGTGGTGGAGGGGAACCGATAGTAGGGTACCAGGTAGGAGAAAGGTTTTTCAATGGTATTAACCATCACATAGGCACCATCGGGTGAGAAACTGATGCTTCCATACATGGCACTGCCGAGCCACTTTTCGCTTGAACCATCCATTGAAACTTTATAGATCTCTGAAAGTGCCAGTTGTTCAAAATTGTGTTCATCGTTCTTGTTTTGAAGCAGGTCCTGGTAGGTCCTGTTCTGTGCCTTCTTCCCATCGGCCACCGAAATGGTGGGTCCTGCCGGTACGGCATTTTCCACATCGATCAATGACTTTCTCTCTGAAGAGACCATCTTTACCAGGAGCGACTGACTGTCTTCAAGCCAGTTGATCACATCTCCCATGTTTGCGTTTGCTGTGGGTTCGGTGAGCTTTTTCGCGTTGGCTTCAGCTATATTTAATACCCATACTTCCACACCCCCGGTAGTGGTATGGGTAAAGGCCATTTTCTGTTGATCGGGCGACCAGGTGAGATTGGCGATCAGCGGATTTTCAGGTAAACCTGACACAGCTTTAACCATGCCCTCTTTTTGAATGATGTTTTTAATTTCAATCTGATTGTAGTAGTTCACCCTGCTCCCTATGTTGGTGGCAGGGTCGATGCGAAGCCCTCCCAAACGCATCTCCTCTTTGGAAAGCTCTGCAATGGAGCTGTATGCATCCCGGTAGAGAAGTACCATGTACTCTTTATTATTGTCAAGACGCACAGAGGGTGCAAGTGGAACATCCACCAGATCTAAGATCTCTTGGGAAGGTTTTTGATAGGTGAGATTCTCCTGGGCGCTGAGGCCTGCAAAGATCATCACAAAAGTCAAGATGAATGCCTTTTTCATTGTGTTTTGAATTATGGGTTTTGGTGTAAAATTAGTTTCATTTATCGGGAATGGCATATCTCCAACCCTGGTTTAGTTGGCGGGATAGACGCTCCTTGGTGGGTCCATGTGATGGTTCATTGGCCAGATTTTGATTTTCACCCGGATCCGACTCATGATCAAACAGTTCGCTTGCCAGCAATTCGCCCTTTGTTTTCAGCAATTTGTCCCATGTATACCATTCCACATATCGGAAACGATCCGTTCGGATGGCATAACCCATCCGCTCGTGCTGCCTGGTTTCGGGTGGACCGAACCGACCCAGAAGGAACTGACTGAAGGCAGCCTTTTTCCATACTATATCAGGATTTGAAAGCAAAGGCTTCAGGCTGGTGCCCTGCAGGTGTTGCGGGATTGAGAATCCAGCCATTTCACAAAGGGT
>Ga0164315_10002787_pt1 | contig 13480 bp, 10 predicted proteins | sample GuaBasSedimGuay6_FD_113737 | JGI IMG/M metagenome (GOLD analysis project Ga0164315, IMG submission 113737) | Subseafloor sediment microbial communities from Guaymas Basin, Gulf of California, Mexico - Guay6, Core 4569-2, 0-3 cm | ecosystem: Environmental > Aquatic > Marine > Hydrothermal vents... | reverse complement strand
TAGATTTTGAGGCTAATCTATTGCAAAGAGGCTGGGCATTTCCCAAAAATTTTATCCGACCATTTGGGTAAAATGCCATGATTGGCATTTTACCCAAATAGAGTATTTATCAAAAGGTTCTATTGTTCCACAGGTTGCGCAAAAGCATGGCTGGCCTGAACCTATGGCAAGGTGACCCACGAGTTAATATCCAAAACAACAAAGGTAAAGCTAAAGCATACCGGGTTAAACAGGTGCTTTCTAACGCAGTAGAAAGACTGGATGTGGAAAATACAATCAAAAAATGATCATTATTAAGCTATTTTGCGGCCAGATATTTTTGAGGGGACTTTTTTTTGAAAGTTTTTCATGCTCCGGCAATATAACCTTGTTTATCCCGTGTTTTTTGCGATAGGCCAAAACCAGTTCAACAAGTTCTTCACCATATTTTTCAATGGTTTTCTTGCCGACCCCGCTTATTTTCTTTAAAACTGCGATATTGTCCGGCAGGGCAACCACAATCTGAATCAATACCCGTTGGTGTAAAACCTGAAAAAGGGCAAGTTCTTTATCTTTGGCCTTTTTGGAACGCCAGTCCTTAAGGATTTGGAATAATTCTGGATGCTCAAGGTCTGATTCACCATAATCCTGAAGCGGATTCTTTTTTCTTTTTTCAGGGAGAAAGTCAATCTGGGCATTTGCAACGGCACGCAAATAATCTGAGGGTGAAAATACTTTTCCACAGCTTTGTATGCCGGCCAATTTTACGGCAACTTCTTTTTTAAAATTATTCAGGGTATTGTTAATTTTTTTGCGAAGTTCAGTATTGTCTGTTTCTATATACAATTTTTGAATAGATTCTCCAAAAATCACGGCAAATTTTTCCTGAAACCACCCTGAGGCTTTGCTGATTCGTTCCAAAATAACCGGATCAGACTCGGGCAGGTTATTATCTGCAAAAATTGTGTTTAATTGCCGCTTAAAATTTTCGCTGACAACAAAGATATCTTTTGTGACTATTTTTTCCAGCTGAGAAATATCTGCAATGCCTGAAATCCGCACTACTCTGGCGTTACCCATCAAAAGCCGGATAAGATAGCTCAGAAGGTTGTGCAATGGTTGAAAATCAAAACAATCAAGTAACAATTGCTGTTGATATTTGATTCTATCAGCGTTAAGCCGGTTTGTGGACGGTGGATTTTGACGGGTGTCGTTGCTGAAATTATTTATTGCCGGGTCTGTTTCTATTCCATTGGATAAGAGAGGAGAGCTAAGTACAATACCCTCTATGGTTTTACAGCGGCTTAAGGCCACGTAAACCTGACCATGGGCAAAGGCTGTCCTGACATCGATAATGGCCTTATCAAAGGTCAGTCCCTGGCTCTTGTGGATGGTGATGGCCCAGGCAAGTTTTAAAGGGTATTGTTTAAATTTACCAATGATTTCTTCCTGGATTTCTTTGTTTTCATCGTTCAAGGTATATTTAATATTTTCCCAGATGATTGGTTCCACAACTATTTTACTGGGATCTCCCGGGCAGATAACATAGATATCTTTATTTGAAATTTTGATTACAGTGCCTATTTTACCATTGTAATAGCGTTTTTCAGAATTTTGGTCATTGCGCACAAACATTACCTGTGACCCCTCTTTAAGCCTTAAAGTGGCCTGGGTAGGATAGATATGCTCGGGGAAATCGCCGGAAATTTCAGCCTCAAAATGATGTTCTTTTTTGTTTAAAGATTGAAGTTTGGACTGATTCATGGAATCTGCGTTGCGATTGTGGGTGGTCAGGGTAATATAGCCCTGGTCTTTTCCTGGTGTAAAATCCTGAATATAACGCCGGTTAAGATCCTTCAGGGTGGGTTCATCAAGCCTATTGTCACGCACCCGGTTGAGCAGCTTGATGAAACCTGCATCTGACTGACGATAAATATGTTTTAACTCAATGGTAACCAATGTGTTAAGATCAAGCGCATTACTGCTGAAAAAATAAACCGATTCGTAATATTGCTGTATAAGTTGCCATTCATCGCGCTTTGCAACGGGTGAAAGCTGATGCAGGTCTCCTATCATGAGCAGTTGTACACCGCCAAAGGGCTGATTATTGCGGCGATGACGTCTCAAAACGGCATCCACGGCATCCAGCAAATCTGCCCTCACCATACTTATTTCATCAATCACCAGCAGATCAAGGCTTTGTATAATCTGTTTTTTTTCTTTACTGAACCTGAACTGGCGCTGTTTATTGCGCTCATAGGCCTCGCTTCCAGGCACAAATGGGCCAAAGGGCAATTGAAAAAAAGAGTGGAGGGTGACTCCCCCTGCATTGATGGCTGCAACACCTGTTGGCGCTGTGATAATCATTCTTTTTGCCGTGTTCTTTGGCAGGTTATGAAGAAAGGTTGTTTTGCCGGTACCCGCTTTCCCTGTCAGAAAAATATTGCACCCAGTGGATTGAACAAATTCATTGGCAAGTTGCAGTTCATGGTTTGTAAAAGACATGTTTTCTCCCTGGTCACGCAAATCCTGTGGTGTACGCCGATATAAAAATCAGACTGGATAGAGACCTGCTTTTTGTCAAGAGACTGGTTTTTTGGCGATCTTTGGTCAAATTTAAGAAAAAAAATTATAATAAATATCCGCGAGATAGACTACCCCGATTGGTCTTCCATTGCTTAAAATCGGTAACCTTCGGTATTTGTTTTTAACCATCCGGTCCAAAATCACCATCAAGTGTTCATCAGCAGAAGCACCAACGATATTGGTACTCATAAGCTCGCATACTTTTCTTTCTTTAATGTGTTTTAATGCCAGATCAAACTGCTCGGTCCAGGCTACCTCCTCGCCATTTATACCATAATTTAAATAATCAGGCCGAAGATGATAAAGGATATCCGTCATGGTTATAATTCCCACAAACATTTTAACTTTATCAAGAACCAATAGACTGATGGTTTTGTCACCGGTTTTTCTAATCTGGCCATTTAAAATCATTTGAATTGCTTTTACAACAGGTGCATCAGACTCTATCGTGTCAAATTCGGTTGCCATAATTTCTTTAGCATATTTTTTCATGGAGCCCACCTCCTCCCGGACATTTATTTTTAAAATACCTTACTCAACTTTCGGTCAAATCTACCAACTCCGAAAGTTGAGTTCCTTATTTATTTTATTTAAATACTTTTATCTATTCATCGACGGTTTGTCAAATAATTTCACTAAATTATGTCAGGTCAGTGCCCAGGTTTTTGGCAAATATATTAAAAATTCTGTTGAAAAATCCAAAAGTTCTGATTTGACAGCTCAAGCGGATGATAAAATTGTTGACTCAAAAAAATTTTGCAATAGAATAATCAGTTGCCTACTTTACTTTAGGATACATTTCAGGTATTTAATTGGCCGAGATTATATTGAATTATGAAAGGTTACTTTTTCAGAGGAGAGGGTTTTATGATTGTTCAGGGATTAAAATTAACAATGCTGGGTATGATGGTGGTTTTTTCTTTTCTTGTCCTGCTGCTTATAGTCATCCATCTTTCAACAAAATTGCTTAAACATTATTCGGAAAAAGAGGCATCATCGTTAACCTCCTACAGGCCTTCAGGAACCTGGGAGAGAAAGCCTCCTGACGATAACCGGAAACTTATTGCCATTATCAGTGCTGCGATTGCAGCCCATAGATCGCGTATAGGGCGTTACAGATCCTCATAGACTATATATCCATAGTCAATACCAGGAATTATACCAATGAAAAAAATAAATTTTATGGACACATCGTTGCGGGATGGGTTTCAATCTGTTTTCGGTGCACGTGTACTGACAGATGATTTTCTTCCTGCAGTGGAAGCTGCAGTGGAAGCCGGGATTCATCATTTGGAAGCCGGGGGTGGCGCTCGTTTTCAGAGTCTTTTCATGTACTGCGGTGAATCCGCTTTTTCCATGATGGACCGTTTCCGAAAGGCTGCCGGTTCTGATACCTGTCTTCAGACCCTTGCCAGGGGCATCAATGTTGTAGCCCTGTCAGCCCAGCCCAGGGATATGATTGATCTTCACGCAAGGATGTTCAAGAAACACGGCATAACCCACATCCGTAATTTTGATGCTTTGAATGATGTGCGAAACCTGCTCTATTCAGGGCAATGCATCAAGAACGCAGGGCTTCATCATCAGGTGGTCATTACCATGATGGAACTGCCTCCCGGCTGTAGCGGATCCCATGATCCGGAGTTTTATTTGAAAACCTTGACGGATATCCTCGATTCAGGTGTTCCCTATGATTCCATCTGTTTTAAGGATGCCTCTGGAACCTCCAATCCCAAAAAAGTTTATGACACTGTCAAGGCGGCCAGAAAACTTCTGGGAGATGAAGAGACCATCTGGATGCACACCCATGAAACTGCAGGTATCGGTATTGTCCAGTATAAGGCTGCAGTGGAAGCCGGCTGTGACGGAGTCTGCCTGGCCCGATCTCCCCTTTCCGGCGGTACCTGTCAACCGGATATGATTTCCATGTGGCATGCGCTGAAAGGGACCGACTACTATCTGGATATTGATGTCAATAAGGTTCTGGAAGCCAACCATGTCCAGGAGGAATGTCTTAAGAACTACTTTTTTCCGCCCGAAGCACAGAAGATTTCATCCGAAGTCATTCTCTCCCCCATGCCCGGGGGCGCCTTGACTTCTAATACCATGATGATGCGTGATACGGGCACCCTCTATCTTTACCCCAAGGTGATACAGTCCATGTCTGAATGCATTGCCAGGGGAGGCTTTGGCACATCAGTTACCCCGGTTTCCCAGTTTTATTTTCAGCAGGCCTATGCCAATGTGACCCAGGGGCCCTGGAAAAAGATGACAGAGGGCTATGGTAAAATGGTACTGGGATATTTCGGCAGAACACCCATGCCGCCTGATCCTGATATTGTCCGGATCGCTGAAAACCAGATGGGAATGAAGGTTTTTGATGGAGATCCCCTGGATGTCCTTGAGCCTGGTGTCCCAAAGGCCAAAAAGATACTTGAGGCTGAAGGACTTCCTGTGACCGAGGAAAACCTTTTCATCATCGGCGCCCTGGCAACCTCAGGTGGAAACAAGGGCCTGGATTTCCTAAAAGGGGACAGGCCGATCAACGTGCGTAAGTTAACCCCGGAAAATGATTCACCCCGGGAGAGGAAACCATTGCCGGATCCTCTCCCCAATGAAGGAGATATGAGCATGAGTAAATATAAAGTGACAGTTGATGGAAAAAGTTATGACGTAATTGTAGAAGATGAAAGCGGAGAGATTGCAGGTATCAGTTCGCCTTCAGCCGAGCAGGAGGCAACTCCGATAGAGAACACAGCCTTGGAGATTAAAGCTCAACTGCCGGGAAATGTGTATGAAATCCCGTTTGCTGTTGGGGATCCGGTGAGAGCAGGAGAAACCCTGGTGATCCTGGAAGCCATGAAAATGGAAACTCCGGTGATTTCGCCCAGTAATGGTATCATCAACTCAATAGAAGTGGCTAAGGGGCAGACAGTGCAGTTAGGACAGGTTCTCCTGACCCTTAATGAATAACTGTAAGACCCAAAGGATTTTATCATGTGTATGAGAAAACCGTTCATTATCATCGGCTGTTTTATTGTGCTGCTGTTTTCAATGATGTCTGCTGTTCAGGCAGGTACTTTGCCCCAGCCCGTCAGCCAGGGGCACACCCTGCTTCCACCCATTACCGACATGATCATCAATTTCGGAGAATCAACCGGCCTGTTCAGCTTTTTTTCCCCCGGCACAGGAAATGATTTTAAAGGAATCGGACAATTCTTTATGGTCGGCATTGGAATTTTGTTGTTATACCTTGCCATCGGCAAGAATTTTGAGCCGCTTCTCCTGGTTCCCATCGGGTTTGGTGCCATCCTGACCAATATACCCATGGCTGGTATGTCTGATCCAGGAGGCGTGCTGTACTATATTTATACAGTTGGAATCAAAACCGGTGTTTTTCCCCTTCTGATTTTTATGGGTATTGGGGCGATGACGGATTTCGGTCCGCTGATCGCCAACCCCAAAACACTGATTCTCGGGGCAGCAGCTCAATTTGGAATTTTTACAACCCTTGTCGGGGCGCTGGTCCTGTCTGAAATCGTCCCCGGCATCCATTTTGATCTGTTCGATGCCGCATCCATCGGTATCATCGGAGGAGCGGACGGTCCTACTGCCATATTCCTGGCAAGTCGGTTAGCGCCGCATCTTTTAGGTCCCATTGCCGTGGCAGCTTACTCCTACATGGCGCTGGTGCCACTGATCCAGCCACCCATCATGCGGGCACTGACCACCTTGGATGAGCGTAAGATTCATATGAAACAGATGAGGCATGTGGGAAAAGTTGAAAAAATAATATTTCCGCTCATTGTTTTAAGTCTCTGTGTTTTGCTTTTGCCTTCAGCCGCACCCCTTATCGGTTTTTTCATGTTCGGAAACCTGATGCGGGAATGCAAAGTGGTGGACCGGTTGTCTAAAACCGCACAAAATGCGTTGATTAATATTGTAACCATTCTTCTGGGCCTGGGTGTTGGAGCCCAGCTGTCTGCCCATCAATTTTTAAATATCTCGACATTGGGCATCCTTTTTCTGGGTGTTATTGCGTTTTCCATTGGAACCGCGTCAGGTATTCTCATGGCAAAACTGATGAATCTGTTTTTTGAGACAAAAATAAATCCCTTGATTGGCTCGGCAGGTGTATCTGCCGTTCCCATGGCTGCCCGGGTGAGTCAGAAAGTAGGCATGGAAGCGGACCCGCAGAACATTTTGCTCATGCATGCCATGGGTCCCAATGTGGCCGGTGTTATTGGTTCTGCCGTTGCTGCAGGCGTATTATTGACATTAAAGAGTCTTGCTATGTAATAGTAAATATTTTTAATTATATGAGGAGGAAGAGATGACCATTCGTGTATTGATGACCAGAAAAATCCCTAAGCTCCCCGGTGGTATGGACGTAGCCCTGCTGCCGACGTTGTCTGAAATGCTCATTGAACTCCGGGCCTTGGCGGATCGCCAGCCAGGCTATATTTCCGGGGAGACCCTTAGAAATGTGGATGATCGCAATGAGTATCTTGTGATCAGTACATGGAAAACGCTTGAAGCCTGGGACTGGTGGTTTCGCAACAATGAACGGGCTGAACTGGAAGGCAGGGTCGATGCCCTGCTGGGAACATCAACTGTTTACAAGGTTTACGGTTATGATTAGGCCTTTACCGGAATCCTCCTTTTAATTAAGCGCAAATCATGTAAATTATTGTACCGGTAAGAAAATATAAAATTTGAATCGGAAAAATTTATGGAATTTATTGCTGATCTTCATATTCATTCCAAATATTCAAGGGCTACAGCCAGGAATCTTGATTTTGAAAATCTTTACTATACAGCGCAAATTAAAGGGATAACCCTTATTGGGACAGGGGACTTTACCTATCCTGCCTGGATCAGTGAAATAGAATCCAAGCTTGAAGAAACAGAACCAGGATTGTTTTCCCTGAAAAAAGAGATTGCAGAAGATATAGATAAAACCATTCCGGAAAATTGCAGAAACCCTGTTCGATTTATCCTGCAAAGCGAAATCAGCAATATCTACAAAAAAGATGGCCGGGTGAGAAAAAATCATAATCTGGTCTATTTCCCTGATATTGTCAGTGTGAAAAAATTTAATGCCAGACTGGATGCCATTGGAAATATTAAATCCGATGGCCGTCCAATACTTGGCCTGGATGCGGCAGATCTGCTTAAGATTATGCTGGATGTAAATGATGAAGGTTTTTTTGTGCCGGCCCATATCTGGACACCCTGGTTTTCAATGTTTGGCTCAAAATCAGGATTTGATTCCATTGAAGAGTGTTTTGGTTCATTAAAGTCACATATCTTTGCCGTTGAAACTGGATTGTCTTCCGATCCCCCCATGAACTGGCGAATTGAGAATTTGGATAATGTCCGGCTGATGTCTAATTCCGATGCCCATTCACCCGGGTATCTGGGGCGCAATGCCTCTGTCTTCAATACGGACTTAAGTTTTTTTCATATCCGCCAGGCCCTTGAAAAAAATGATCTTGAAAAATATAAGGGCACACTGGACATGTACCCCCATCAGGGCAAATACCATTATGATGGTCATAGAAAATGTAATATCTGCCTGAATCCTGCCGCCACAGCCCAGATTGACGGCATTTGCCCTGTATGCGGCAGAAAAGTGACCTATGGGGTATTAAACAGGGTCCAGGAGCTTGCCACAAGACCGGAAGGGTATGTGCCTGAAAATCGGCACGGCTTCAAAAGCATTGTTCCCCTTGCAGACATCATTTCGGAAATTTTTGAGGTAGGCCCAAAGACCAAAAAAGTTGCCGCTTACTATAACAAAGCCATTAAAAGTCTGGGGCCGGAGCTGGGAATTCTTTTGGATAAATCTGCCGGGGAAATCGACACTGCCAATGTACCGCTGCTGGCAGAAGCCATCATGAAGATGCGGACCGGGGATATCAATATTGATCCGGGATATGACGGTGAATTTGGAAAAGTAAATCTTTTTTCAAACCAGGAAAAAGAAAGATTAAGAGGAGAAAAAAATCTTTTATTTGACCTTCCTGCCCAAGGTGCCAAACCAAGGGCAAAAAAACTTGTTGCAAAACAGAATATTCAAAAAAAGAACGTCAAAAAAAAGCAAAATATAGAATTGGCAGTTAAACCCAAAGGCCTTTTAGAAGGGTTGAATCCCGGGCAGAAAAAAGCTGTTGAATCATCTGCCCGGGCTATGGTGATTCAGGCCGGCCCCGGTACAGGCAAGACCCGGACCTTAACTGCAAAGATTGCCTATCTTGTATCAGAGAAAAATATTGATTCAGGCAATATCCTTGCCCTGACCTTTACCAACAAGGCGGCAAGACAACTGGAACAAAGAATAGACCAATATGTGCCTGAAACAAAATCCCCTGTTCCGGCAGCAACCTTCCATTCCTTTTGTCTTAAACTTTTAAAAGAATATAAGGGTTTTAATGCTGCCATTTGTGATGACTTGTTGAGGATTTTCTTGATCAGGGAAGCCATTGGTGAAGATGTTAAAAAGGGGATGATAAATAAAATTGATCAATTGATCTGCCTTTGCAAACAGAATTTACTGGGTCCTGATGATGATCTTAAACATCTGATAACCGATGTTGATTCAGGCGCTTTTAAAAAGATTTATAAAGCCTTTCAGAACCTTTGCCAGGAGCAGAATGTGGCAGACTTTGAAGATCTGATTTTAATGACAGTCGAAATGTTAGTCAAAGAAGAAGAGATCCTCTCAAGTGTCAGGAAAAAATATCGATATATTTTCATTGATGAGTACCAGGATTTGAATTTTGGCCAGTATGAGCTTACAAAGATGATTTCACAAGGCAATCACATTGTGGTGATTGGTGATCCGGATCAGTCAATTTATGGGTTCAGGGGATCGGACAATAAATATTTTAATAGGTTTGCAGATGATTTTTTAGGATGTGAAAAGATTGTATTAACAAAAAATTACAGATCCACCCAGACCATTTTAGATGCATCTTTTCAAATGATCAATAAGTCGTTGGACAAGGATGATAAATTAAAGATTTTTTCAGATGTGGAAACGACAAAAAAACTCATTATCAAAGAGACAGCCGGCGAACAGTCTGAGGTCGTGGCCATTGGTAAGATGATTGAAGCCCTTGTGGGCGGGATTTCTTTTTTTTCAATGGACGCGGGCAAGGTGGATATGGATAATCAAAAAGAGTATTCCTTTGCAGATTTTGCCATCCTTTGCCGAACCAGAAAACAGTACGAGACGTTTATCAATGTTTTTGAAAAACAGGGTATTCCTTTCCAGACAGCAGATAAAAAAAGCCTGTTTGAAATAAATGGTATTTGTCAATTGATAAGTCTTTGCAGGATTATGACAAAAAGTGAAAGCTTTCTTGATATTGAGAATATGTTTCAATATTTTGGTGCAGACCTGGGTAAAAAAGAAAAGGAAAATTTTTATAAATTTTATAAAAAATCATCTGCCTTGAATCAGGATACCATGGAATCCTTTGGCCGGGCAGATATCAGTGGATTTCAAAAAGCGTTAAAAATAAAGATCAGTACTATTGTGGAAAAGCTAAAGGCTCTTGGCGAGGAGATCAAAGATTGTGATAATGAAACCGCTATAAGAATTTTTTGTAGTAAAACAGGCCTGAAAGATATCATTGAAGCCAATGATAAAACTAGTCAGGCTTTTGAAAAATTATTATCTATTGCCCGGCTTTACAACAATTTAAAGGGATTTCTGGATGGGATCGCCTTAAACCTGGATGCAGATGCAATAGGCTTTAATATGGAAAAAGTATCTTTGATGACCATGCATGCGGCAAAAGGGCTTGAATTCCCTGTTGTATTTGTTGCAGGATGCGAACAAGGGCTTGTCCCCTTTGCAAGGGATGGTGAAAATATTGATGATCTTGAAGAAGAACGTCGCCTGTTTTATGTTGCCATGACAAGGGCCATGGATATTCTTTGTTTGACTTATGCAAGGAAAAGAACCATATATGGCAAAAGTCTTAAAAGACAGCGATCTTTTTTTATTGATGATATTGAAAAAAGATTGACACAGGTTGAGAAAAGCCCTGTCTTCTTGTCAGCAAATAAAAAAGAAACGCAATTGGAATTATTTTAAGAAATTTATTCTGAAGAAATACAGAGACAGGATAAAAAAGACACAAAAATGTTAAACAGAATCGGCATTGTTCTATTGATAGTGTTTAGTATTTCAGGCGTGGAAAGGGCCTTTGCCGATATTTATATGTATATTGACACCCTTGGTGTAGTACATTTTACCAATGTGCCTACGTCATCAAAATACAAATTATACATCAAAGAAAAACTTAAAAAATCTTTTTCCAGGATCAGCACTAAAAAATATGATGATATGATCATGAAAGCACACAAAAAGTATGGAGTGGAGTTTTCTTTGATTAAAGCCGTGATAAAAGTGGAATCAGATTTTAATCCGGAAGCCGTATCAAAAAAAGGTGCAAAAGGGCTCATGCAGATTATGCCGGACAATTTTAAGTCCCTTGCTGTGAAAGACCCTTTTAACCCTTATCAGAATATCATGGCTGGGGCTTTTTATCTTCAGCAGCTTTTAAAGCGGTATGAAGATAAACTGCACCTGGCCCTTGCAGCCTACAATGCAGGACCCGAGGCAGTGGATAAGTATAAAAAGATTCCACCATACAAAGAAACTCAAAATTATGTTAAAGAAGTAATGAAAACATACAGCCGGTATAAAAATTCTTAATTATTTCTAAAAGTCTTTCTGAATCTCTTTGATGAATTTTATCAACCTGTCTCTCATCTCCGGCCTTTCAAGGGCAAAAGCCAGGTTGGCCATCTGAAATCCTACCTTGTCTCCACAGTCAAACCGTTGTCCATTGAATTTATATCCATAGATCGGCTGCTCTTTGAGAAGGGATTTCATGGCATCGGTGAGCTGGATTTCGTTATTGGCCCCTTTTTTCTTTTTCCCTAAAATATCAAAAATCTTAGGAGTCAGAATATAACGGCCGATAATGGCAAGATTTGATGGAGCCTCGTCAGGCTTTGGTTTTTCCACCATATCATTGATTTTAACAATATCCTCTTCCACCATCTGGGCATTAAGGATACCATATTTATCTGTCTGTGATTTTTCAACTTCCATAACAGCAACGATGGAGGCTCTTAACCGGTCAAATTTATTGACCATCTCAGAAAGGACGGGTTTGTCTGTCTGGATAAGGTCGTCCGCTAAAAGAACGGCAAAGGGTTCATCCCCGACAATATCCCTGGCGCACCAGATGGCATGACCTAAGCCTAAAGGTTCATGTTGACGGGTATATACAATGGTTCCGGTTCTGGGCACAAGCTCCTGGATCTGCTTTAAAAGATCTTCCTTTTCCTTTTCTTTCAGCGCGTGTTCAATTTCAAAACTTTTGTCAAAATGATCTTCCAAAGCTTTTTTCCCGCGACCTGTAACAAAAATAATCTGCTCGATACCGGCAGCAAAAGCTTCCTCAACAGCATATTGTATGATGGGCTTGTCAACAACGGGGAGCATTTCTTTTGCCATGGCTTTGGTGGCGGGTATAAATCTTGTGCCGAGTCCGGCTACAGGGAAAACAGCTTTTCTGATTTTCATGGAAACTCCTTTGAAGGGACCGAATTTTAAATTAGGTCCCATTATATTATTATGTGGCATTTAAAATTGTTTTTTCTTGTTATGTATTTAGAAATAAATCAGATGTCAAATTTATTTTATTCAAGCGCTTGGAATATTTGAAATAAAAAATAAATTTTGAATTGGTAATTGATTGACATTATTGAACCTTTTTCGTATGCTCCACAAATTTAAATGACCATAATAACTTTAGCTAAGGAAGTTTTGATGACTGATATAACCCAAAAAAAATCTGAAATACCGCCGGAGCAGCTCAGCCTGAGGAGCAAATTTAAATTTGATTGCCATAAAGGCGTTAAATGTTTTACAGACTGCTGCCGGGGGATAAATATTATGCTCACCCCATACGATATTTTAACCATGCGCAAGAAACTTGCATTAACCTCTGAGGAATTTCTTGCCGTATTTACTGATCCGCAGATCCTTGAGAAAGGAGACCTTCCTGTAGTAATGCTTAAGCTTTTAGATGATGAAAGGAAATCCTGTCCTTTTGTTGAAGACAAGGAAGGGTGTGCCATATATGATGATCGTCCTACAACCTGTAGATACTATCCACTAGGCGTCGGCTCTTTAAGCTATTCCGGAGAGAAGGGTGAAAAAGATGAATTTTTTTTTACGGTGAAAGAAGCCCACTGTTTTGGATTTGATGAAGATAAAGAATGGACTGTGGCCGAATGGAGAGAGGATCAGGGTGTTGACCTTCGTGATGAAGTCAATGATGGCTGGTTTGATTTGATTGTCAGGAAAAAATCATTGCCTCCCAGTATGAAACTTTCCGAAGAGAGCAAAAAGATGTTTTTTATGGTCTGCTATAATATTGATAAATTTAAAAAATTTGTTTTTAACAGTACTTTTCTTGAAAGATATGATTTGCCAAAGGAAACAATTGAAGAGATTAAAGCGGATGATATCAAACTGCTTCAGTTTGGATTTGAATGGCTTAAAGTCAGTTTTTTTCAAACAGGACAGGAGAAATTTAAAATAAAAGCAAAAAAGTAATCCCGTTTAGGTGTGGGGTCAGGCTTGCATAGTTGGCTTTAGGTATGGGGTCAGACTTGCATTATTGAATTTTTGATATAGATTTATGGATAAAAACACAATAAAACAAGCCTGACCCCGTCTGCAAGGATTTAAGACCGAAAGTTGAGTTAGTAATTATACCACAAATTTTCTTGAAATTCTGTATTGTTCAACCGCTGTTCAATATCCACGTTAAAAAATGAAGCAATAGGTTCAAATATTTTCGGATTGTTGGCCTGGACGCTT
>Ga0164315_10002786_pt1 | contig 13488 bp, 8 predicted proteins | sample GuaBasSedimGuay6_FD_113737 | JGI IMG/M metagenome (GOLD analysis project Ga0164315, IMG submission 113737) | Subseafloor sediment microbial communities from Guaymas Basin, Gulf of California, Mexico - Guay6, Core 4569-2, 0-3 cm | ecosystem: Environmental > Aquatic > Marine > Hydrothermal vents >... | reverse complement strand
TAAAAATCCATAATCTGCGTCGCGCTGAATTGGGTGCGTTGATATGGGCATTGACATGGGGCGATCAAGAAAACTTGCGGCATGGTTTGGGAATGGGTAAACCCTTTGGGTTGGGCCAAATCAGTATTGATATCAAGCCTGAAAGTTGGCAACAGTTGCGCCCGACTCATCCTCAAGGCACGGTGCCAAGCAAAGAAGAGTGTCAACAAGCCTTTGTTGAGATGATGGAAAAGGCTTGGGAATACGCTGAAAGAAGTGGCCCCAAAAAAAATGTGCCGATCAAATGGGCCGACAGTATACAATTGAAGCAATTATTAGCGATGGCTGATCCAGAATTGGCCCGGGGGAATATGGAACAACTGACTTATATGTCGCTACCCCAATTCCAAAAACAAAAAAATGAGCGTTATGTGTTACCCCCTTATGTTAAGCATGAGGGCCCTGATGATCATGATTTGTTTAGACGTTTTACAGAAAGCGAACGTTGGCAACTAGTGGAACAGCAACATCGAAAAGCCGAAGCGGAGAAAATAGCGGCTGCAAAGGCGGCTGAATTGGACAAATACTCATCTGATTTAGAGCGGAAATTGTATTTGGATTTATTTCTGGCTCCTAATCAAAGTCTTGCTGAAGCTAAAGCGACTGAATGGGTAGATGAACTGGAAAAGCGTGAAGCTGATGAAGCTCAAACAATTGCGGGTACGCTCAAGCAATTTTATGTCAAGATGGGTAAATGGAAAGGGGGCAATAAAAAACAGAAAGCCAAAGTGAGGGCTGTTAAAGATATTTTGGGGGAATAAACACCCATTTTGAACAGGATTACACGGATTAAAGGATTGACAGGATTGATTTTGGGGAGTTTATTGTCTATTTGCTTCGGGTATATTTTGCCACGGAAAAACACGGAAAAACACGGAAACTTTGATTCCGTAATCCTGTCAATCCTTTAATCCGTTTAAACCTGTTCAACTCTTTTAATCCGTGTAATCTTGTTCAACTCTTTTCAATGTTGATAAAAAACCATTATGCCTACTACGATTTATAATTTTGAGGCCAAATCCATCCAAAACTATATCCTAGATAGTAGTAAATTAAAGGATATGATTGGCGCGAGTGAACAAATTGAATATTTATGTTGTGAGAATGGCTTATTAGATCAGGTTTTACAGGCCTTAGATTTTAATAAAGAGACATTCTGTTTTGCGCGTCGCGCTGGTGGGGCTATTCAGGCCATTTTTTCCAATACTGATGATGCGAAACGTTTTCAAGCTGTTTGGACATTATGTATTCAACACGCTTTTCCAGGCTTAACATTTATCCAAGGCATCGCTGAACATGAGGATTGGAAAACCGCGATTGATAAATCACAAACCGCTTTTAAGCAAGATGATCGCACTCGTTTATCTTTTACCTTGCCATTAGCGGGCCCCTTGGTAACCCGTAGTCGCCGTACAGGGCAACCTGCCGTTTTTTATCAGAAGCAGTTAGGGGAATACCAAGATGCGACGACTAAAAACAAACGCAAATTTCGCAAAGGCGAGCGGTTGATTGGTAAAATCACATTTGATATGCCAGTTGAATGGCCGGTTAACTTTAATCCAAGTGATCAAGAAGATGAAAATGAACATCTCTTTCCTTTATTGAAAGATAAAGATAACAATTACATTAACAATTACATTGGCATTATTCATGCTGATGGGAATAATTTTGGTCAATTATTAAGGCAAGTACAAGACACCTTACTAAAAAACCCAAAAGTCACAGAACGTTATTATGCGGAAGTCTTGATGGCTTTTTCGCAAGCCATTAATCATGCCAATATTCAAGCGACTTTAGAGGCAACGAAACAGGTTTTAGCAAAAGAGGCCACGCATGATTTTCAGGTGATGCCGGCGCGTCCGTTAGTTTTAGGGGGTGACGATTTCACGTTTATTGTGCGCGGTGATTTGGCGCTGCCCTTTACTCAAAAGTTTTTGGAAGAATTTGAAAAGCGTAGCGAAGATGAACTGGCTCAGCTCAAAAAATACCCTGAATTAAATCAGGATTTACCAACAAAACTGACGGCGGGTGCAGGTATTGCTTACGTGAAAGCCAGTCAACCGTTTTATCGGGCTTACCATTTGACGGAATCTTTATGCACACAGGCTAAGAATTTTGCTAAAGTTCATCCTGAAACTCGTGCTGGAAAAGATATCATACCCTCTAGTGTGGCCTTTCACCGGATTACGACGAGCATTATTGATGATTATGAAACGGTGCTTCAACATGAATTAAGACATGAGTTTGGAAGCCGCAAGATTCAAGCTACCATGCAACCGTATTTAGTCGGTAATGTCATACCCTCAAAGTCTCCCGATGACTGTCCGCGTTTAGACGATTTGTGGACTTTGTACGATTTCTTGACAAAACATGAAATCAGTCATGGTGTGATGCGGGAATTTCTGAGTTTGTTAGAAATCGACCCACGTCGTGCAGAAGCGGCTATGGCACGTTGGTATGACAATATGAAAAAGCGGAAGAAAACAGGATTGCTGGATGAATTAAAACGGATATTGGCAACATTAGTTGACAGTCAACCTGAAGATGCCGTGAAATTGCTGAGTGCCAGTGTCAATGACTATGAATGCACCCCAATTGGCGATGCATTGGCCTTAATGAGTATCAACAAAGGGAGTGATTATGTCTGAGACTGAACCTCAATCTAAATATCAACTCAAATTTCAACTCCACAGCTATTGGCGAGCGGGTACCGGGCGTGGCGGTGGTGCCGTATTGGATGAATTAGTCCACAAAGATGCTTATGGTTTGCCTTGTTTACCGGGGCGTACCCTCAAAGGTTTATTGCGAGACGCGGTATATCGATTTAGATAAATTGAGGTTTGGTTGTTTAAAATGGCCTCCAGAATCTTGTACGACTTCTGATCATGAGGTAGTACGCCAGAAAATAAAAGAATTTGCCCCGGAACAAGGTTGGTTATGTTTTCAAAGCAAAGTCCATTATTTTCGTGAACCAGACAAAATGTCGTTTTCAGGGATTTTGTTATATGGTGAAGTGGTTAAAAAAGCGACGAACCAATCACTCCATATTCGTGAAGAGGGGCAAAATGCTTGGATACTCACTTATTTTGAAGAAACTGAAGGAGACAATTATTTGCTTGAAAACACGGTATTGTTGGGTGAAAAAGAGCTTGCCCCAAAAAAATTAGGGTATCGTCTCTATTGGCAATACGATGAAAAACAAGGTTATCGCCAATTAGCGGCGCGTTTTAATGGATTTACCGACACTTAGGAATGATCACGAAATAATTTCCCGTTTTATAGATTTTGAGGGGGCGAACACGCAGAGGGGGCGAGCACGCAGAGGGGGCGAACACGCAGAGGGGGCGAACACGCAGGTTCGCCCCTACGAGGTAATGTAGGGGCGAACCTGCGTGTTCGCCCTTTTGGATATGATTTTTATGAACTATATAGAAATGTCCAAATTATTTTGTGACGATTCCTTAACTTTAAAAAGGAGAACGCAATTTATGTCTCATATTCTCATCACCTTTTTAGGTAAGGTGATCAAAGACGGTGGCCGATATGAAGAGGTGACTTATCGCTTTGATAACGGCCAGACTTATACAAAAAGCTTTTTCGGCTTAGCCTTATTGGAGCATTTACAGGCTTCGGATAGCAAACCCGATAAATTGGTAATATTAGGCACAACCGGCAGTATGTGGGATGCTTTTTTTGAAGTGGATGAGGAGTTGATGGAAAAGCATGAGGATGAGTATTATGCGTTAAATGAATTAATTGAAGACTATGGCGACAAGCCACCCACAGAAGAACAATCTGAGGAATTAAACCCCTATCTGAGTCTGTTGGAAAATGAACTGACTCAATATCTGAACATTCCTTGTGAATTTCATCTGATTCCGTATGGGAGAAAGCAGGAAGAACAAACCGAAATTTTGAAAATAATGGCGGATTGTGTGACAGATGAAGACAAGGTGACATTAGACATTACGCACGGGCTACGTCATTTACCCATGTTGGTTGTCCTCAGTGCCATGTACTTGAAAGTTGTCAAGGCAGTGGAGGTTGCTGGTATTTACTACGGTGCTAAAGACATGCAGCATTTAGAAACTGAAGATGTGGCACCTGCCTTGGATTTAAGTGGGTTGTTGCAAATTGCGGAGTGGGTGAAGGCATTAAATTCATTTGAGAAGGATAGGGATTATGGGGTGTTTTCTGAGTTGTTGGAAACTGATGGTTTAACGAAACAGCAAACCAAGCCTCTTAAAGATGCCGCTTTTTTTGAACGCATTTTTAATGTATCTCAAGCTGCTAAAAAATTGACAGCGTTTTCTCAAAACACGCCAGAAGAGTTGCCTGGTATGGGTAGTTTGTTTAGTGACACCTTGAGTAAACATATTGAGTGGCCTACAAAAGGTAACTTATATGATCACCAACGTGAATTGGCTTATTCTTTTTTGGATAAGAAAGACTACCAACGTGCTGCTATTTTTGCTGTTGAAGCATTTATTACTAAATTAATGCATGATGATAATTATACTAGCGAGGATATTCGCGAATATAATCAACGTGATGCGGCTAAAAATCTTTTTTTAGATGAAAAATTGGGAGATAGTCGCAAGATATCAGACTTCAGATTACTGAAAAACATGCGAAATGCAATGGCACATGTCAATGAACCGCGTGATGATGTGAAGAGGATCATGGAAGACGAAGTGAGAGACAACAATAATTCTCTAGTACGACGGCTTGAAATAGAATTAAGAAGGTTGATGAACCGTCTTTTTCCACAGAAAAAATAGATGAGCCGACGATAACAAAGGTTAATTGATGATTTTCCTCTTAATACATAGGATTTTGTCAAGGTTATATTTGTTCCAAATGGGGGAGGGTGGGCAAGATGGTGGGCAAGCGGGCGGTGACATAAGGGTATTATATTGAGTTCATTGCCGCTAAGCGATCCCACCCTACATTGATCAATATACAAAATGGGAACAGCAGGAAGGGCGAACACGTAGAAGGGCGAACACGTAGGTTCGCCCCTACAAAACCCCGTTTGTAGGTAAAATGCGGTTTTTCATACCCACACGGCAAAAATCTCTTTGTCTTGAAATTGAATCTGTTCCTCTTTGTAAGATTTGCCTTTGTTGAAATCATAAATCAACAAATACCCCTTTTTGAGCGAGTAGATGTCGAGATAATCACTGAATTGTTGTAAGCCTTCTTGATGATATGAATCATTGAATGGGTAAATGGGTTTTGATGTTCAGACGTTCATAACAAGCTTCTTTGGTTTTAGATCGAATCGGCCTTTGAAATTTAGGCTTAAAGGGTTTGCATTTTGGGTGGAGAGGATGTATTATGCGTTCTCTTTTTTCGCTATACACTGATTAAAAATGATAAAAAATCAGCGTCAATCATGACAATCAGCGTCATCTGCGTTCTATCAAAAATCAGCGTCAATTCCTTCCCGATAACTCCATTCCTTTGTGCAAATAACTCTTTGGATTCTATTTGCATTCATTTGATAATGAGTAGTCAAGTTTATCAGCAATCCAGTCCGTTAATTAGTTAACATTAATAGAGACGCGATGCCTCGCGTCTCTACGCCCCTCAAATTGAACATCATGAATACAGATAAAACACTTCAAAACAATAAACCTGAAATGATTCAACGTTTCCAAACCTTTTGGGCTGAACTTGATAAACGCGGCTTAGAGGGTTTTATTATCTCTCGTGCTGATGAATTTCAAGGTGAATATATTCCGCCTTCGGCTCAACGTTTAGCTTGGTTAACCGGATTTACCGGTTCTGCGGGTATGGCTATTGTTCATCGTGACGGCTCGGCTATTTTTGTGGATGGCCGTTATATTTTGGCTGTGCGTGAACAAGTCGATGATTCCCTGTTTAAACCTCATGACAGAAGGGATTGTCCGCCTGATAAATGGCTTAAGCAACAGCCTAAGGCTAAATTAGGTTATGATCCTTGGTTGCATACGCCTAGTCAATTAGTGCTACTACAACGGGCTTGTGATAAAGTCGGTGGTGAACTCGTTCCTTGTGAGACTAATCCCATAGATGCTATCTGGCCCGATCAACCGGAACCGCCTGTCGCGCCTATCGTACCTCACCCGCTCCGTTATACCGGTGAATCTAGCGAGTCGAAACGTGAACGCATTGCTAAAACCTTGGCTGAAAATCATGTTGGAGCCGTCATTCTGACTGCCCCTGATTCCATTGCGTGGTTATTAAATATGCGAGGGGGTGATGTGCCACACGCGCCTTTGCCGCATTGTTTTGCGATTCTTTATGCCGATGCTAAAGTCGATCTGTTTGTGAATCCGCGCAAAATCGGGCCTGAATTGCTTGAACATTTAGGCGAGGCGGTTAGGATTCAAAGCCCCGCTGTTTTTAAAATGGTGCTTGATCAGTTAGGTGAGGCGAAACAATCGGTGCAAATTGATCAGAAACAGGCTGTGATTTGGATTATTAACCGTTTGAAGGCTGCTCGTGCGAGATTGGTTAAAAGATATGATCCTTGTGCTTTACCTAAAGCTTGTAAAAACGAGGTTGAAATTGCGGGTGCCCGTGCGGCACATCTGAGAGATGGTATCGCTCTCACTCGATTTATCTATTGGTTAAGTCAACATGCGACTACGGGTACGCTTGATGAAAGACAAGCCGCTGAGCGTTTAGCGCAATTTCGAGCGGAAACAGGTATGCTGCATGATCTGAGTTTTGATACCATTTCTGCTGTGGGGGCGAATGCGGCGATGGTTCATTATCAACTCACTGAGCAAAGTCATCACACTTTCCAACCGGGTACGCTGTATCTTGTTGATTCTGGTGGACAATATTTGGATGGTACGACGGATGTGACGCGCACAATCGCTATTGGTACTCCGACAGATGAACAGCGAGATCGCTTTACGCGAGTATTGAAAGGCCATATTGGCATTGCCAGTTGTCGTTTTCCTGAAAGAACAACGGGTACACAATTGGATGTGTTAGCACGACACGCGCTTTGGCAAGTGGGATTGGATTATCAACATGGTACGGGCCATGGTGTGGGTAGTTTTTTATCTGTGCATGAAGGGCCGCAACATATTTCTAAGCGAAAAAATAATGTGGCGCTTAAACCGGGTATGATTCTCTCGAATGAACCGGGTTATTATAAAGAAGGGGATTTTGGGATTCGGATTGAAAATCTGATTCTCGTGACAGAATGCCTAGCCATTGAGGGGGGAGAAATTGAGATGATGGGTTTTGAACCTTTAACGCTTGTGCCTATTGATCTGAATTTGGTTGAACCGCTGTTGTTAAATGATTCTGAAAAAACGTGGTTAAATGATTACCATAAAAGGGTTTTTCAAGAAATCGGGCCCGCTTTAGAAGAAGAGGCTCTGAATTGGTTGGCACAGGCAACTCGTTCTGTTTGATGAGCCATTCTCAAGGCATCAACTCCTTCGATCTCCCTATCAGTTTGTTTGGCCCGAACTTTTTTTACGGCGAACACAGAGAACACAGAGTACCACAGAGTAGCACTTCGTCGTAGTCTATAGTTTGTCAGAATAAATAATTTCACGGGCCAAACCTGACAGGTTTGCCAAACCTGTCAGGTTTTTACAAGTTATTTTTCTGAAGGGGGCTTTAAAAATCGTGCCATGCTTTTCAGGCAAAATTTTTGCTAAAAAACTTTTGCCTGAAAATCAGTTTATAAGTTGCCCAAGTTGCCCAAGGCCAACTATAAAACTATGAACGTCTGAATTTGTGAACAAAACTATATTTAGCTTCGCGCACCGAAGGCTCACTTAACAAGTTTCGCGAGCGAAACTTTAGCGTGAAATGTGAAATAATGAACAGCTACTGTTCACGCCATTTTTGAGTTTTACTGATATTAACATCTATATGATTTTTTAAGAAATTTGTAGGTGCAAGATAAGCCCCAAGCCTGAAAGGCTTGGGGCAAGCTTTGCACATTTGATCTCTCATTCAAAATTGATCAAGAATTTTTTGTCCGTTGGCACGCCGTTTTCAGGCTTGGCCTCATCAACCGTTTCGTCTTGCTCCATTTCCTCTTCTACCACCTTATTTCGGTTTTTTGAAGGCCTTTCCGTTTTCGGCTTGCTCAAGATTTCTTTCGCAATGTCACTGATACCGGCAACGGATGATATCAGACTAGAGGCTTCTAGCGGCATCATGATCAGTTTTTGATTGTTGGCACTGGCGATGTTTTGTAAAGCGTCAACGTATTTCTGTGCGATGAAATAATTAATGGCTTGTATATCACCATTGATGATGGCTTCTGAAACCAGTGAAGTGGCTTTGGCTTCTGCGGCCGCTAGGCGTTCTCTCACGTAAGCGTCATGTTCAGCCGCTTCTTTTCGCGTTTCGGCTTTTAACAAATTCATTTGTTTCTGGGCTTCTGCTTTCAATATCTCGGATTCTTTGTAGCCTTGCGCTTTTAAAATATCCGCTTCTTTTTTACCTTCGGCTTCCAGAATCAAGGCGCGTTTTTCACCTTCCGCTTTTTCAACTGCCGCTTTTTTGAGGCCTTCGGCTTCCAAAATCGCTGCACGTTTATCACGCTCAGCCTTCATCTGTCTCGCCATTGATTCCACTAAATCGGCCGGAGGGGTTATATCCTTGATCTCAATACGGACAATTTTAACGCCCCAAGGATCTGTGGCTTCATCAACGACTTCAAAGAGTTTTTCATTAATATCATCGCGTTTAGACAGCAAGTCATCTAAATCCATTGAGCCCATCACGGTACGGATATTGGTGGTTGTCAACTGCATGATGGCTTCGTTCAAATTGGTGACTTGATAAGTGGCTTTCTCTGCATCAAAAATGCGGTAAAATACGACACCGTCCACTGTAATCATGGCATTGTCTTTTGTAATGACTTCTTGGCGGGGAACGTCCATCACTTGTTCCCGCATGTCGATTCGATTACTCACCTGTTCAAAAAACGGTAAAACAAATCTCAGGCCTGGTTGTAAGGTTCTGGTATATCTGCCCAGACGTTCTACTGTATATTGCTTGCCTTGCGACACGGAATAGACACCTAAAAACATCATTAAAAGTATCAATCCTGCAATAGCGAATAGAGAGAGAAATATCGAGGTAAAAATCATCCAGTCAATTGCCATTATATTCATATTCAGTTTTCAGTTTTCAGTGTTTTTGTGATTTTTGTTTCATCCCAGATTTGTAGGGTGGGTAAACGGGCGACAATAAACTCAATCATAAACTCATATTGATACCGCCCGTTTGCCCACCATTTCTCTGATTATTTTATAGCGTTTCTCGATTGGATTAAATACATTTTTTCGCAACGACGGGTTGCACCTGCTGTGTTAAATATATACTTCTGACGTTCAGATTATTGGTATTGGGCAACCACAAGGGTTGCCCCTACAACTACGCCCGTAGGGCGCAATCCCTTGTGGTTGCCCCTACACACCACCGTCCGTAGGGCGCAATCCCTTGTGGTTGCCCCCGTTCATCATGAGGCAAAAACCGAAAATTTGAACGTTTTGAGTATAAACACATTTCTGGGTTTATTTTTCACCCTATTTTTATTGCTGAAAATGGTGGGCTTCCGTGCTGTGAAATCTGGGTGTCTATTAAGTTCATTGCGGCCCGTTTACCCACCCTACAAATCTTGGGTGAAAAAAAAGTGACCCTTCCTAAGCCGATTCTCGAATTTCAATCGGTGTTTTGAGGTTTGATACCCTAGCTTCACCCCGTACCATAATACTTTCATAAATCGATAACAAGCTGGGCACTGCTAATAAAACCAGTACAGTAGAAAACATTAACCCAAACGCGATAGAGGTTGCCATCGGTATCAAGAATTGCGCTTGTAATGACGTTTCAAACAGTAACGGGGTTAAACCAAAAATCGTTGTCAATGAGGTGAGCAAGACGGCCCGTAATCGTTGACAAGACGCTTCGACTAGGGCCTCTTTTACGGGTACGCCGTCTGCGCGTAAATGCTTATAAAATGTCACCAAGACAATCGAATCATTGACGACTATCCCTGATAAACCAAAAAAACCAAATAGGGACAAAATTGTGAGATCCAAGCCCATGATCCAATGCCCAAAAATGGCACCGACTAATCCAAATGGAATGACACTCATGACTACCAGTGGCCAGCCGTAGGAGGCAAATTGCCAGGCTAAAATGAGATACATTAAGGCTATGGCTAAGACTAATCCCCGTTTCATATCGCCCAAGGTTTCTGCTTGATCCGCTGCGCGCCCTTCATAAGAGTAGTCTACACCATAACGGTTTCTTAATTCGGGTAAAAAGTTTTCGCTTAAATTATTGAGAATTTTATTGCTGTTGTTCACGGATTTATCCACATCGGCTGAGACTTGAGTCGCTAACAGGCCTTCTGCATGGCGTATCGCTTCAAAACCGCGTCGCGTTGTCACCTCTACCGCACTCGAAAACGGTACGCGGCTGCCATTAGGCAATTGCAGCATGAAATTCTCTAAACTGGCTAAACGGTAACGCTCGTTATCTGGCAACATGACGCGTACTTCAATTTCATCATCACCTTCTGTGAAAATTTGAGTCAATTGCCCATCAAATGCGGCGCGTAATTGTTGTCCAACCGATTCTACTGTCAGCCCTAATGCCATACCTTGCGCTGTCAATGAGTAAATCCATTGTTCTCTACCAAAGGGCATGTCATCTTCAATACCGCTGACACCTGGAAAGGTTTTCAGTACATCCTTTAAAGCTAGGGCTGCGGCTTTTACCTTGTCACCATCATTGCCATAGAGGCGCAAATCAACATCCCGTCCAGGTGGGCCCCCTCGGCGCTCACTGATGGTGAAGCTTTCGAGTCCAGGGGCTTGCTGAATTTTCGCTTCCCACGCTTTCATAAAGTGTGTATTACGCACTGTGCGACTATCTGGTGAAGTCAATTCAATCAGCAAGGATCCAAATTGATCCCCTTGTCGTCCGGTTCCTTCTGCCGTTGTCGCGCTGCCATGTCGCATGACGACGACACTGACAACCTTATCTTCCAATTCCGCATCTGTCGCGTACAAAGTGTCTTCCAAATGCGTTAAAAACGCATCAACCCGTTCTGGTGAACTGCCGGCGACAAAATTCGCATTCGCCATGAGAATGGTGCTATCGGGTGTCGGAAAGAAGGTGAAGTTCAATCGTCCACCGGCTAATAAACCAATCGCTAATAGCATGGAGGCCAACATCGTTGCGACAAGACTCCAACGAAATTCAATGATGACAGTAATCAAACGGCGAAAATAGACATCGCGTAGCTGATTAAATCCCCTTTCCATTTTTTGCCGTATCGGATTAGGTTTCTCATGATGAAGCTTGTAAAAGCTATGGCGCAAATGCCCCGGTAACACTAAAAAGCATTCAATCAAGGAGGCGACTAGCACACAAATCATCACGGTTGGGATGGCAAACAAAATCGTGCCCATGATGCCCCCAATCAACATCAGCGGTAAAAAGGCAGAAATGGTGGTTAATGAGGAAGCGGTGACGGGTGCGAACATCCTTTGTGCACCGCCTTCTGCTGCTAACAGCGGTTGTTCACCGATTTGAAAATGGGCAAAGCCGTCTTCACCGACAATAATCGCATCATCGACGATTACCCCTAATGCCATGATCATGGCGAATAAACTCACCATATTGATGCTACCACCGACGACATACAAAACGGCTAACATGCCCATGAGTGAAATCGGGATGCCGGCGGCTACCCAAAAAGCGACTCTCGCATTGAGAAAGATAAATAAAATCGCGACAACTAATATTAATCCACCGAAACCGTTTCTTAATAAGAGCGAAATACGTTGATCAATAAATTCCCAGGCTTGATCATAAACGGCTATATTGACATTCGGTGGCAATTTGGGCTGCGTTTCCTTTAACCAAGCTTGTAATATTTTCGCCGCTCCCAAAGCATCATTTTCTTCAGCCCGTTGCAAGATCAATTCAATCGCCGGTTTCCCTTGATAAGTGATCAGCGTTTCGCCATCTTGAGGGCGACGTTGAATCGTTGCCACATCATCTAATGTCACATAACGCCCTGATTGTTCCGTAATCAGGGGTAAATTAGCAAACGCTAATTCATCGCGACGTTGTTCAAGACTACGCAATTGTCGTGCGACATCCTCGCGCCCTATGGAACCGGCCGGTATATCGCGGCTAAAACGCGTGATTTGCTCGGCCACTTGAGGCAAGGTTAAACCCAATTCTTCCAATTGATGTGCGGGAATTTGTATGGCAATTTCTTCATCAGGCAAACCCTCAATTTGAATTTTACTGATGCCTTTGGCGAGCAATTCACGTTCCATGCGTTGTGCTAAATGGCGTAATTCATTGGCATCTGAGGGCCCAGTTATCAGTAAACGCGCAATTTGTTCATAACGCACAACGCGACTGATTTCAGGTTTTTCGGCAGTTTTAGGCAAATTACGCAATAAAGCGACTTGCTCTTTCACTTGATCCAGGGCCCAGCCCATATCCGTGCCTTGTTCATATTCTAAAACAATGACAGATACGCCATTGGTTGAAGTGGAATCCATTTTATGAACATAATCAAGCGTGCGTAATTCTTTTTCAATCGGACTGGTGATAGAGGTTTCGACATCTTCAGCCGTCGCCCCACTCCAAACCACAGTGACGGTAATGAAATCAAGATCGAAATTGGGCAAAAATTGGGTATTCATTTTACTCAATGCCCAAACACCAATCATCAGCATTAATAGCATTAATAGATTAGCGGCCACTTTATGTTGGGCAAAAATCCCAATAAGGTTTTGTTGGTGTTGAAATGCTTGCATATATATAATATTAATTAAAAGGCCGATTGTTTATAAAAATGGAATGCAAGATGATATGATAGAACGCTGATGACACTGATTTATCATGATTGACGTTGATTAATTAAGTATCAGTTTCTATCAGTTTAATCAGTCAAATCAAGATTTGCATTTGATTAATAATCAAGGTATTATGCCCCAGACTAAAAAAATGAGCGTCAATGATGAAATCAGCCTCATCAGGATTTTATACTGATAGTACAACGAATTTACGAAATAAACGAATTTTTAATTTTATTAACGTCTTTTTACGCTTATCATAATCATTCACTTTTATGCCTTATGCCAAAACAGTTCATAAATTAAACCAAAACCACAAAAACGACATAATATACAAAAATTAGTGTCTGAAAAATTCTATGACACAATAATTAATATTTAAAAAAACTCTTGACAAAAAATAGATTTTTTGTTTATATTAATGGCGACTCTTATCAAGGGATGAGAGTCTTCAAAGCAAGATATTATGGTTCAGTATTAAAATGTCATACTGGTAAAATCTTAGACTTATAATAAAACATGAGATTATCTTCAAAATCTATTGTGTATTATATAAAAAGTCACAAGTCGTTTTTGTGACCTAGGGAGC
>Ga0164315_10002785_pt1 | contig 13489 bp, 9 predicted proteins | sample GuaBasSedimGuay6_FD_113737 | JGI IMG/M metagenome (GOLD analysis project Ga0164315, IMG submission 113737) | Subseafloor sediment microbial communities from Guaymas Basin, Gulf of California, Mexico - Guay6, Core 4569-2, 0-3 cm | ecosystem: Environmental > Aquatic > Marine > Hydrothermal vents >... | reverse complement strand
GGCTACTTACAAAATAATTTATCAATTTAGCACTAACAAACTTGGACTTGCCATTAAACCAGCTTTTCACCTCGTGACAGAAAATGGCAGAGACAATGATGTTTGGTATCAGGATTTGACCGATAACCTTATCATCTCTCAGAATAAGTTCTTCTTCAGAAAGTTCAGGTTAAATATAGAACTTGGCTATCAACTTAATGGGAGAAAACTTCTGGGTTCTGACTTAAACCCTGACCCATTACTTACAAGTATGAAACTGGGAACGTTTTCATACAGACTTAAAGGACAATATGATTTTACTGAAAGTTTTAAGCTAATAGGTGGGATCCAGGGGTATATGCAAACAAATACTAATTTTGATTCACCTAATAAAATTCTTCCTGATGCAAATATTAAGGATATCTCATTTTACAGTCTGGCTCAGTATAGCATTAAAAATAATTTTGTAATTGAAGCCGGTTTAAGGTATAGTTATATAACTCTTGATGTTCCTCTTCAGCATAGGTCAGGACATAGTCATGAAAAAGTTAATATTGGAGACGAAGAAACCATTGAACTCAAAAGAGATTATTCCAATCTAAGCGCTTCCATGGGAGCCACTTTTAATATTAATGAAGAAATGCTTATCAGGTTAAACCTGGCATCTGCTTGCCGCAATCCGAACCTTGCCGAATTAACACAATACGGAATGCATGGAACCCGATTTGAGATGGGGAATCCAGATTTAACAAACCAGCAAAATCTTGAGATTGATTTAGGCTATCATTTGCATACAAAACATACTACCCTTTATATTTCAGGCTTTTATAACAATATTTACAACTATATTTTCCTAAGTCCAACCAACGATAGCACAGATGATGGACACAGAATTTATGAATACTCGCAAACCCCTTCTGTTTTGTATGGAGGCGAAATAATGCTCCACCTTCATCCCCACCCCATTCATTGGTTACATATTGAGAGTTCTTATGCTTATGTTGTGGGGCTGAAAAAGTCAGGAGGTTTTCTTCCACTTATTCCTGCTAACTGTTTAAAGTTGGGCTTAAGGTTTACAAAAGAAGAAATAAAATCCCTAAAAAACTCCTACTTTAAAATCGGTTTCAAATATGCATTTGATCAAAATAATCCATCCGAATTTGAGAGTCGAACAAATTCATATTTCTTGTTAGATATTGGATTGGGAACGGATATTAAAGTTAAGAATCAACTTATATCCATTAATTTAACTGCAACTAACTTATTGAATGAGACTTATGTAGATCACCTGTCCACATTGAAAGATCTGAATATTTATAATATGGGTAGAAGCCTCAATATCTCACTTAAGATCCCATTTGGTATAAAAAACTAAACTTAATTCTTTAATTCATCAAAGATTATCATTGAATATCTCACCCAGGGCAAACGCATCTAATTTATAAATACTAGTAAATCAGTTATATAGAATTATCTTTTCTTCATGTTTTTCTTTGTGTCTTCTTAGTGCTCCTCTATGAAACTAACTATTTCACAAAGGTATCACAAAGGAAATACACTAAATATTAATATTAAATATATAGCAACTTTAAGTTTGAGTGTGTTCGATATATTGCATTACTACTTCTATTTTCAATTGTAAATTAATCTTCAATCGATACAATACTTACTACAAAAATTATAGTATAAAGATGTGATTTTGTGTGGCTGCACTAAGCAAGAAAATATCCTACCTTTGCCTTATGCAAGAAACAATTCTAATCCTCGATTTCGGTTCCCAGTACACTCAACTTATTGCTCGTAGGGTCAGGGAGTTAAATGTATATTGTGAAATACATCCCTTTAATAAGATTCCAGAAGATTTATCTAATGTTAAAGGTGTGATACTATCCGGAAGTCCTTTTTCTGTCAGGGATGAAGATGCTCCATTTCCAGAGTTGAAAAACTTTAGGCATAAAATCCCTCTTTTGGGAGTTTGTTATGGCGCTCAATTTTTGGCTAATCACGATGGGGGAGAAGTCCTCCCATCAAAAATAAGAGAATATGGCCGGGCTAATCTGGGTTTCATAAATGAGGATTGCAAATTGATGACGGGAATGTCTCACAACAGCCAGGTGTGGATGTCGCATGGTGATACAATTTTAAATATTCCGGAAAATTATGAGATTATTACTAGCACCGAATCGGTAAAAGTTGCCGGTTTTAAAATTAAGGATGAAGATACTTTTGGAATTCAGTTTCATCCTGAAGTTTATCACACTACCGAAGGCTCTACATTATTGAAGAATTTTATTGTAAATATTTGTGAGTGCCATCAACAATGGACTCCTGACTCTTTCGTAGAAACTACTGTAGCATCCTTAAAAAAGAAACTTGCCAATGATAAGGTTGTACTTGGATTATCAGGAGGTGTTGACTCATCGGTAGCAGCAATATTACTGCATAAGGCAATTGGAAAAAACCTGTATTGTATTTTTGTCGACAATGGTTTACTTCGTAAAAATGAGTTTGAAGAAGTATTACATTCTTATAAAGATCTTGGGTTAAATGTAAAAGGCGTAAATGCTTCAGATTTATTTTTGGATGCACTTGTAGGTGAGGAAGATCCTGAGAAAAAACGTAAAATAATTGGAAATACATTTATTGATGTTTTTGATAAAGAGGCACACCTTATTGAGGATGTTAATTGGTTGGCTCAGGGGACAATTTATCCCGATGTAATTGAGTCTGTTTCCGTTAAGGGACCTTCTGCAACCATAAAATCACATCATAATGTTGGTGGGTTACCTGATTATATGAAACTTAAAATTGTTGAACCTTTAAATACTCTTTTCAAAGATGAAGTCAGGCGTATTGGCCGATCAATGGACATGCCATCTCACATTCTCGACCGTCATCCTTTCCCGGGCCCCGGACTTGGAATTCGGATTCTTGGTGAAGTAAGTCGTGAAAGGGTAAAAATCCTGCAGGAAGTTGATCATATTTTTATTCAGGGTCTCAGGGATGATAATCTGTATAATGATGTTTGGCAATCGCTTGCTGTACTGCTTCCTGTAAATTCCGTTGGTGTAATGGGTGATGAACGTACATATGAAAATGTAGTTGCACTTCGTGCTGTGGGCTCCACTGATGGAATGACTGCTGACTGGTCACATTTGCCCTATGAGTTTCTGGCTAAGGTATCCAATAAAATAATCAATCAGGTGAAAGGAGTTAATAGAGTTGTTTACGATATTAGTTCTAAGCCACCTGCAACCATTGAGTGGGAGTAGGGGTGTTGGGAATTGGTCATTGGGAATTAGTCATTGATTGTTATTGGTCATTGATTGTTATTGCAGGATTGATATCACCGATAGAAGACTGTCGACTGAAAAATACCAATTCATGAACTTTAACAACATTTTTCTTTTGCTTTACGTTATTTATTTGTTTTATGCTATTTTTGAATAAATTTGTTAAAAAATATTCTCCAACTGTGAAGAAAACTTTTGCAAGTGTTTTATTTATTTTGATGGCTAGTCTGTTAACAGCTCAATCTGTATTGATAGTGCCTACTAACAGAATAGAAGAACGTAATGGAAAGCAGTATTTTGTACATATTGTAGAGAAGGGGCATACTGTTTATTCCATTGCCAAAGCATACGATGTTACACTAGATGAGGTGTATTTTGAGAACCCAAGTGCAAAAAATGGCATTAATGTTAACCAGGAGATATTTATTCCTACGATTAATAAAGAGAGTGAGATAAGAGAAGAAATAATGCAGGCTGATTTTGAGTTTTTCTATCATGTATGCACTGAAAATGAGAACTTTGCTGATGTAGCAGGTATTTATCTTCAAAAGGAAAGTAATATCCGTCAGGCAAATCCAAGAGCTTATCCTCCATTCAGAGAAGGTGAGTACCTGAAAATACCTGTTGAAGTACCAGAAAGTGTTATCAGGGCAGAATTTCCACCTGAGGCTAAGAAAGTTACTAGAAACACTACAATTCCAAAACCTCATAAAAAGACTAATACTGTAAGTTTTAATCCAAATATCCCGGTTCTGACAGATTATAGACATGTTGTAGTACTAGGTGAAACAACAGTTGGAATTGCTGAAAAGTATAATGTCAGGGTATATGATCTGAAAGCGGTAAATCCCGGACTTGGAGATGTTGTTGAAAAAGGGGAGAGGCTTAGAATTCCTGCAAATGCTGCATTTAAAACAGAAGAGAATGATTCTGTTAAACCAAATGTTAATGAAAGTAAAGTTGATGCAAGCCAAAAGGAATCGACAGAACCCAAAATGCCTGTTATGCCCGAAGAGCAGGTTAAGGATGAGGGCTTTGTTATTCACACTGTTAAAAAGAAAGAAACTATCTACAGAATTAGTAGAGATTATGGAGTAACAATACAAGATCTTTATGATGCTAATCCAGGACTTACTGAAAAAATAAAGCCGGGTCAACAAATTAAAGTTCAAAAAAAAAAAATAAGTAGGAACTACATAATTTTTGAACCTTATAGAACTTTATCGCTTGCTAAAGTTGCAAAACTTCATGGTGTTTCAAAATCTGCACTGAAGAAAATTAACCCAGGTTTTGGAAAATATGCATATAGAGATGACGAAGTTAAGATACCCGTTGGTAGTAAAGCTTTATTATTGTTTCAAGATGATTTAACTGAATCGACTAAAAAAGATCCTGTTAAAGAGAAAAACCCGAATGACGATTCAAACAAACCTGAGCCTGAAGTCCGGAATAAATGTGATAGAATTTCGGTAAATGAAAATCAGATTAAAATAGCACTCATGGTACCACTTTTCCTTGAAGATATAAGGGATAGTCTTCAGGTTGATCAAGTGCTAAGGGGAAACGCAAAGGGGTTCCAGCCGTTTATGTTTGTGAATTTCGTTGAAGGTGCAATAATGGCTATTGACTCAATCAGAAAAACAGGTGTAAATATTAGTTTAAAAGTTTATGATGTTGACAATGTGCTAACCAAAACGGCTAAAGTGCTTAAGAATCCTGAACTTAAAGATGTTGATTTGATAATAGGGCCATTCTATAATCAGAGTTTCCATCAGGTGGCACTGTTTGCAGGTAATTTTGGGATTCCTATTATAAATCCTTTAAGTTATCGTGCTGAGATTCTGGAAGATTATAAAACTGTTATTAAGGCAAAACCTACTGAGGAAGCACAGATTCCATTAGTTGCTGAGATAATTAAGCAATACAATCCTAATTCGAAAGTATTTCTTATCACCAGGACTTCGTATAGCAATGCTGAGAAGGTTATAAACCTTGAGAATTCAATTAGAGAAGTTATAGTGCCAAGTATCAAATTAAGCAATATAGATTTATACAATTATGGTTCACAGGTAGCCATGCGTGATTTTGATGAAGATGAGGATAAACCAATGTCTGACTTTGGATGGCAGCCCGGTGATGTGCCTCCTGTATATCAAATGGAAGGAAAAACCATCGACCCTGCAGCAATTGAAGAAATACTTGAAGATAGTACGACTTTTGATAATTCGCTTGTTCGCATAAACTTTTTGCCGGAAGGATTCGATGCTTTTATGAGTCAGGCATCAGCATTACGTGAAAACCTCGTAATAATTTACGGTACTGATAAAGCATTTGTAATGAATGTAATGAATAACCTTAATGAGTTCAGGGATTCGCTAAGCATTAGTGTTGTTGGACTTCCTTATTGGGAAAGATTTAATAATCTTGATATGGAGCAAGTCAGTAATCTAAACACTATCAATTTTGAATCTTCATACATTGATTATAATTCAGAAGAAGTACAGGATTTTATTTATAATTTCAGACAGCAATACAATACAGAGCCTGGAAAATATGGGTTTGTGGGATATGACCTTACTATGTATTTTAGCAAAGCTATGTTTCTTTATGGAAGATCGTTTACCGATTGCCTGGCACAATTTGAGAGTCCAACCCTTAGTATGGGAATGTGGTATAAAAAGGCATTTCTGGATAATATGAGTTTTGAAAATATATATTGGAATATTATTCAATATAACAATTTAAAAAAGAATAAAATACAAATTTTTAGTCCATCCGATATTCAATGAAAAACAACACACTAACACCATTAATTTTAAGTTTGCTTGCATTTATGTTTTTGCTACACTCTTGCACTAACACTATAGAGAAGGAAACATATTGGAGCAATGGTAAACTTCAGTCAAGGGTAAATTACAAAAATGATGAAATGCATGGACATGCAATTTGGTTTTATCAGAATGGTAATAAGCAGCAAGAACTGACTTATAATGAGGGTTCAATTAATGGCGAAATGTTAAGGTTTTATGAGAATGGTATGTTGGAATCAGAATCTTATTTTATAAATGGCCTTCTGGATGGTGAAGCAAAAACATTTGATATCTCTACTAATCTGGTGAGTGTAGAAACATATAAAAATGATACCCTTCACGGTCCCATTAAAAAATGGTATTCAGATGGGAAATGGCAAATGATAGGGAGTTATAATAATGGTTTTTTTCAGGGAAGATGGATTTATTATAGTGTTCATGGAGAGATTGTTGGATCAGGGAATTATGATAATGGAACTGGCATTTTAAAATCCTGGTGGTCAAACGGTAATATCCAAAGAGAGGTGAGTTATGTGAATAACCTAAAACATGGTACAGAAAAGCAGTTTGATAGTTTTGGAGACCTGGTTGAAGTAAGGTATTTTGAAGAAGGTGTCGAAATTAAGTAGTTTGAGATCTAATTCAGACAATTTAATTAAATCTTAGGGAAGTAGAAAAGGATCAGTTCAACACAACTCCTTTTTCCCATATCTCCACCTTTATTAGTTTTTGATTCTCGTCATAGAACTTCCATTTACCATCCCAATAATAATTTAAATCTTTCTCGGTAAGTTCCCATTTTGCCCACCCTTTATGTGTTATTTTTCGTTCTTCATCAAAATATTTTACCCTTATTCGTTCTCCATAATACCTGAACTTCAAACGTATTTCTCCATCGCCATAATAATTCTTACAAACACGGGTTTCATGTCCATCTTTGTAATAATATTTTGTTTGAAGAGTTTTATCCTTCTCGTTCCAATAACTAATCCATAAACCTTTTCGATTTCCATTTTCATTAACTCTATTTACCTTTTTTTTAAATAGTTGAGCCGATGTTATCATAGGAATCAGCAATAAAAAGACCGCTAAAAGTTTTAATAATCTATTCATGGAGATTTCTAAGATACTTTTTACAAAAACCACTATGTAATATTCTTAAATAGTACATAGTGGTTTCTAGTTTTTTTATTGAAGAGCAAACTTAATTGGTAAGTTATATGATACCCTGACATTTTCACCTCTCTGCTTTCCGGGAATCCAATTAGGCATCGAGTTTAATACTCTCACAGATTCCTCATCACATCCGCCACCAATGCCACGAAGTACATTTACGTTAGTAACTTTACCGTCTTTTTCAACAATAAAATTTACATAGACTTTACCGTGAATACCATCGGCTTTTGCCTTCTCAGGATACTTAATGTTGCTGCCTAAAAATTTATATAACTCGTCGGTCCCTCCTATAAATTCGGGCATTTCTTCCACTACAGTAAATATTGGTGCTTCAGTTACAGTTTGAGGCTCCTCATTAGTCTGAGTTTCTACAACTGGTTCTTCAGTATTTATAGGAACGCTATCATCTAATTCTGGAGAACTACAGGCAAAAAAAGCCAAACTAAATGCCAGAGGTAAAATCATCATACCTAGTATGAATTTGATTTTGGAATCTTTCTTTTCCATCATTTTAAATCTTTTTTTAATAAGTGAATAACTAAAATTATGTGTAAATGAACCGGTTCTTATTTTTGTTGAATTTCTTAACAGCAGAAGTTTGTAATCAGGAATATTAAAACCATTATTGAGTATTCCTTTATCAGCAAGAAATTCGTGGTTTTCCCTAATTGAATCCCTAATTAAATAGGCAATGGGGTTAAACCATTGTATGATTACTAATAATTCGGTAAATAGAAGGTCAATACTATGTTTTTGTAATAAATGTACGGATTCATGTTCAATTATTTTTCGTGATTCATCTTTGTTTTCATATAGGTTTTTGCTTATAAATACCATATTAAAGAATGAAAATGTGGGATAGTCATTATTTAGTATTACGAATCTAATACCATCAATACTTACGGATTTCGATTTTCTAAAAAGTATCACTAAACGAACTATCTTTATGGCAAACCACATTGTTAAAATCAGACTTACTGATAAATAAAGTCTTGCAAGAATCAGGAATAAATTCATTCCAAGAAAACCACTCTTAGCCTCACTACTAATAACTACTTCTCTTAAATTTATTGTTATAAGTCCCTCATTATCAATAATAGTGCTTACGTATGGAGAATTAAAATTTAATAGGTTTGCTATATTGAATGATAGAATTGGTACTAATAATCCAAACGAAACTATACTTAATAATAAGATCCTGTTGAAAAGAAACGAAACCCTATTCTTAAAAAATAAATGAAATACTATATATAGAATAGTGATGCTAAGTGCCGACTTAATTAGGTAATCAAAAAGTGCTATCATTTTCCTGTGTTTTTAATACTCATGTTTATTGACTATTCTTTTTCTTTTTTATCTCTATTTCGATAAGTTTTTGAATTTCTTCAAGTTCTGTGAGACTCAACTTCTCTTCCTTGGTAAAGAAAGAAGCGAGAGATTTGTAAGAATCCTCAAAATAATTTTTTACAAATCCAGTAAACTGACTCTTTCTATATTCTGCTTTACTCACTATAGCATGGTATTCATGCGATTTTCCATGAGATATATAACCAACAAATCCTTTCTTTTCAAGTATCCTTATAATTGTTGAAACAGTGTTATAGGCTGGTTTTGGAATTGGTAACTCGCTTATTACATCTTTTACAAATGCATTTTCAAGTTTCCATAATACTTGCATTATCTGTTCCTCTGCTCTGGTTAATCTTATCATATAATTTTTCTTTTTCATATACCTATAACTATAAACTTAGTTAGTTATTGCAAAGAAAGTAAATATTTTACAAAAGTCAAGTGTTTTAACTAAAAACTTAGTTAAAACTTCTTAAATTGGATTTTGATTAGAAAATTACTGAGGAATATTCTTAATAGATATTAGTTAAAACCTGAATTTAATGTTTAAAATAGCGTTTAATAGGGGTGGAATTTAAGATCTGCTGTATAGATGACTTAATTGTCTCGTTTATCATATAAAAAAACTTACTTTTCATGATCATAATAAACTATGTAAATGTCATATTATCAGATGCTAAGAAATTATTTTATAAAGCCTATTTAGAGCTTATATAAAATACTTATTTTTGTGCCCGAAAACGATTTCGTATGACAAATTGCAATATTTTTGCGAGATCAACATTGTGTTAAATAATTAACAGTGCTAATAAATAACAAAAAATAATTTTTACTAATTTAAAAAATATTATCATGGACCTGAACAACATAATGAATGAATTGGAAAAAAAACATCCAGGTGAACTTGAATATCATCAGGCTGTACGCGAGGTGTTTGAATCAATTGAAGAAGTGGTTAATGAAAATCCACAGTTTGAATCAGCAGGCATTATCGATAGGCTTATTGAGCCTGACCGTGTACTTACTTTTAAAGTGCCATGGATGGATGATGATGGTAAAGTATTTGTAAATTTAGGATACAGGGTTCAATTCAACAATGCCATAGGGCCTTATAAGGGAGGGCTTCGTTTTCACCCAAGTGTAAATCTTTCAATACTCAAATTTTTAGGATTTGAACAGATATTTAAAAATGCACTAACAACCTTACCAATGGGTGGAGGAAAAGGTGGCTCCGACTTCAATCCAAAAGGTAAATCAGACAATGAAATTATGCGTTTCTGTCAGGCCTTTATGCTTGAACTGTGGAAAATAATTGGTCCTGAGACTGATGTCCCTGCAGGAGATATAGGTGTTGGAGGAAAGGAAATTGGCTTTATGTTTGGAATGTACAAAAAACTTCAGCGGGAGCACGTAGGCGTTTTAACTGGCAAAGGGCTAGGATGGGGTGGAAGTCTTATTCGTCCTGAAGCAACTGGTTTTGGAACCGTATATTTCGCACAAGAGATGCTTGCAACTAAAGGTGAGACATTTGAAGGCAAGACAGTGGCCGTTTCCGGTTTTGGAAATGTTGCATGGGGTGCTGCTTTAAAAGTTACTGAATTGGGTGGAAAAGTTGTAACACTTTCTGGTCCTGATGGATATATTCATGATCCTGAAGGAATCAGTGGTGAAAAAATAGAATATATGCTTGAACTCAGAGCTACAAATATGGATATTGTTTCTCCTTATGCAGAAGAATTTCCTGAAGCAAAATTTTATGCGGGAAAGCGTCCTTGGGAAGTAAAGGTAGATGTTGCTTTACCATGTGCAACTCAAAATGAGATTGATGAAGAAGATGCTAAAACTTTGGTAAAGAATGGCTGTATGTGTGTGGCTGAAGGTGCTAATATGCCTTCAACTCCTAAAGCAATGCATGTTCTCCAAAATAGCGGTCTTTTATTTGGACCAGCCAAAGCAGTTAATGCGGGTGGTGTTGCTACTTCAGGACTGGAAATGACACAAAACTCAATGAAGATTGCCTGGACAAGAGAAGAAGTCGATGCAAAACTTCATCATATTATGAAGAGTATCCACGAGGCTTGTGTAAAGCATGGAACTAAAGAAGATGGTTCAGTTGACTATGTAAAAGGAGCAAATGTTGCTGGATTTATGAAGGTTGCTAATGCAATGCTCGATCTTGGCGTGATCTAGAACTAATAAAAAGTATTATTATAAAAGCCGCTTCCAAAGGAGCGGCTTTTTTTATGCCCCCTAGCCCCCTTGTTTAAGTTTGTAACTTAAACTTAACATTTGCTTCAATAATTAAAAATATGAAAGGATTGGAAATAAACTTAAAAATCAATTATTTAATGCTTAGTAACAGACTAAGGATATTTGTTTTATTTAGAGTTATACATAAGAATTAAGTTGCAAACTTAATCCAGTAAAGGTAAGAGTTACACATAAGAATTAAGTTGCAAACTTAATCCAGTAAAGGACTGTCGACTGGAGACTACCGACTGAAGACTACCAATCCAAAAGTCTGCGATCGCCTTCTAGTTTCTGTATTTCACTTATCTCCTGTGAAACTTCTAATGTTCCTTTAAAATTATTTTCGCTGTCGCGCACAGCAAAGTATCTGATTAATACAAATTTAGCACCCATGTGAATCCAGAAATTTGCTTCATCTTTTTCTCCTTTTCTGAAAGAGTCAACAATTTTTTCAACCACACCAACACTTTCTGGGGGATGGCAGTTTTGTACCTTTCGTCCAATTATTGAAGAAGTGCGAGGGAATATTCGATGTGGTGGGTCGGAATAGAATTTTACCGTGTCGTTTTCATCCACATAAGTAATATCTACCGGCAGATGTTTAAATATCATTTCCATTTGTTCAATCGACACTTCTCCGGTTTGGAGTTTTATTGTATTTCCATTTCCAGTAGGTGGTTTTTCAGGCTTTATTTTGTATTTGGTTTTTGTAAATGGCAGTCCCATTTCATGTGTTTGTCTTAGAAGGTCATCAAGAATATCAGTTTCAATGTTTTCCTTCATTAATGGGAAAAGAACTTTTTCTTCACGGAAGATTATGGTGTAGATATTGAAAAAAACAAGGCTGCTAATTCGATTAAAATATTTCAAATTAAATTCTTCTGATTCCAGACTATTTATGGTTAGTTTAAGATTTCGTCTAATATCGTCATGGAAAGACCACATTAACTTTAGACATTGATGATTTTCCCATTGCTGTTCCAGCACTGGGAAAAGAACATTCTCCTTAACTGTATAATGGAGGTCAATTTTTTGAAGTTGCCTGAAAGCAACAGCAAGTTTTTTTAGTAATTCCTCATTAGGGTTTTTGTTGACTTCTTTAATAAGAGGCTTAATGTTCTTCAGTTGATTATCAACAGAGTGATTGTCTTCTTTCAAAAAATAAATAAAAGATTCTTTCTTTGGTTTTATTGCATCATAAGAACTAAGCGTTTTATAAAGTATATTGAAAAGTTTATTGGAGGCACTTTTCAACTTTTCAATATCAACAGCTTGATCAAACAAAATATCGAAGGCAGTAAGGATATCAAGAGGAACAAAATTTTCTGTAATAAGTTTATACTTCTTAACAAGTTCGGCACCGCTTTTACCATCTATCAGTCCTTGCATAAATTTGCTCAGATCGTTTGCCCTTTTAAGAGCATTATTAGTGAATTCTGACATAAGAATAAATTATGCATCAAAGATACGAAAAGGGGAGGTAGAGAATGATGATTTTTTCTTCTATCTGACCACAAATACTAAATTATCAAATAAGCAATAATATTTTACTCGTCCATGGATATGAACCTATTTTCTCCTGCAATAAAAAATGTATTGGTATTTGGGTTAAACCTGAGTAGATCTCCCTTTTTTACAGCATATCCCTGGTTTTTGCTAATGTAACGATTCATCATAAAGTCGTAAGTGTAAGTAGCATAAATCCTCCCAAGCAAATATGCATATTCGTATATCTTATGAACTGTTAATGAGTCTATTTCATGAATATATTCCACTTCGCCATTGAAAATATTATAATCAAACGACGAGTTTAAATCATCAGTAATTGTGTTTGTAGTATAAAAAAGGTTCTCCTCTGAACTATCGTTTATCATGTTTATTTCGAACCAGGAGTTAATGTTAACCGCTTTTAGTTTATGGTCATGAAAATATACATAATCATAAATTGTTGTCTCATCCCGAAAATCATAGTCTTCTTCTTCAATTTCAAGTTGAGCAATATTAATCATATAGGAGTTTGAATCCTTTTCAAGGAATTCCATCGATGATTCTTCATCAAAAATATTAACATTATACTCCTCAAGTTCAACTTTGTACCCAAGAATATAGTTTGCAATAAATAATGAATCATTGAGTTCTTTAAAAAAGTGTGATTGTTGCCAAAGAATAGAATCTCTAATAAACTCATCTGTAATATTCAGAGAATCGACAAGGAGAGTATTAAGATTGTTTTTATATACAAATTCAGGACTTAAAACCATTATACTGAATTGATCAGATTTAGTAACAAAGTCTGTTGCGAACTTTTTCTGTGGGTTACATGAAACTATTATAATTAGTATAGTAACAAGTAATATGATAATCTTTGAGGTTCTTTCCATTAAATGGTTTCTAATTAAATAACCGATTATTACAATTTTCCTGCCATAATATTCAAACGACATGATGTGTATTAAATTACTGCAAACTTAAAAAATTGTGAATTGAAAGTGAGATAATTTGATTATGTAGTCAATCCTTATGAACCACAAAGTTCTAATTGAGATTTTCTAGGATTCCAAAATTCAATAAGAATAAAAATTGTCCAAAGAATTTCTTTTTTGATTTTCTTGAGTAATCCTCTCAAATTGT
>Ga0164315_10002784_pt1 | contig 13489 bp, 8 predicted proteins | sample GuaBasSedimGuay6_FD_113737 | JGI IMG/M metagenome (GOLD analysis project Ga0164315, IMG submission 113737) | Subseafloor sediment microbial communities from Guaymas Basin, Gulf of California, Mexico - Guay6, Core 4569-2, 0-3 cm | ecosystem: Environmental > Aquatic > Marine > Hydrothermal vents >... | reverse complement strand
TAAGTATCATGGGACATAAATTCAACTGGAAATATAATAATTATACGTATTTTTATTTGGGAAAAAAATCATCATTCATGAAGCCAGAAAAATAAGCCAACATTAATCAAGAATAAAAATGAGATGATCATCCCTTATCTAGCTATTTCATCATCAGATACTCTAGTGTTGAATTGTCAATTAGCATACATAGTAATCTAAGGGTTGTAAAATGCTCTCAACAATCCTTGACACCAACTACCACTGTAAAAAAACAGGTGTTTTAAACGATGTTTAAAAGTGTTTGAACGTTTGTAATTGGTGTTTCAAATTCAGCAACGGCTGTTTGAAACATTCCTAAATATTGTTCACATAAGACTGTTTAAAACAAATTCGTGGTTTTAAACACCAAACGGTCCCGTTTTAAATGCACCGATTGCAGTGCAACACTGTTTGAAACACCGTCCGAAACGCCGTTTGAAACACCGTTTAAAACAACGTTTGAAACACCGTTTAAAACAACGTTTCGAGCATTCCATTCCCACAGCGTTTGCAACGCACCTCGCCCGTTTTAAATGGCTGTTTGAAACAAATTCGTGGTTTAAAACGCCATATAATGCGTTTAAAACATGCAATAGGGCCGTTTAAACGTTTCAACAATGGGGGATACCGTTTCAAATCCTGTTTAAACGGACATTATATCATTTCAGGGATTTTAATTAATCAAACGTTACGAAAGGGTTTTGAACACTCTGCAGCAACCTGGTGATAAAAAAATCTAAAACAAATTGAATAGATCAGTGGTTAAACTTTATAATAATTTATTTGATACACAACAATAATTGTATATTGAGCAACTGTAATATACATGAAGTACGCATACGTAACATACATTTTGTTACACACGGTGATTATATTTATAACGCTTCATTCTGCACAAATCGTTTATCTTCTCCCTCATAAATTTAAATTCTGTATTTTCAGTGTCCAGACATATATTAATCTTACATGTCTGACTGACCTCACTGATCACTGCAATAAACCGAGGATCCGCCTTTAATACAGTCCTCCCATCTGTGCCTTCGACATTTGAATGAGCTAATTGTTCATCAGTAAAGGTCTGACAGATTAAATAATTAGCAAATCTCGTGACACTCTCATTTTTATATTGGCCATTTGTGTCCTTTCTGAGTTTCGATACGCCTTTCAAGTATAATTGTTTTGATACTTTTATGTTATGTCTTGGTTCGCCAATAAATTGCATCTATATAAACATAAAAGACAACATGTTGTTAATTAATATATAGTGTTAATTATTCATCCAATATTTATTTTTTTATATATCAATATACATATATTTCAATATATATATATATATATATATATATCTCCCAAATTAAATATATCTTAGATGTTGCTGCTATTATTCATGTGTGTATACAGAATATTATATTATATTGAATACCTGCGAGTGTGATTTGAGTGCTTCAGGGGTCAAAGTAGATACAATCTGCAACCAGAAATAATTAACCTAATGGTAACTTCCAATTAGAATATAATTGCATTTGTATACAGCAAGCAATTCAGGCCAATTAGAATAATTTATGTTCTTTTCCGGTTGACGACCAACTAAGAAAATCTGGCCAACCGATCCACTAAAATCGGAGTAAAAAACATTTGCCTACTGATCCTAAATATTAAAACATTGGTCAAATCATGTACATATAAAATACACCCATGAAATATATTATATGAACTAAAATTGCCTGCTTTAAGTGCATACCCAACCTATACATTTTCAAACTGCAACATTTGTATACAAGCTACTTATTTTGCTATGCCTCACTGTCCTCACATCTAATCTGCATAAAATAAATTGTCACATCGCAAAGATGCTCTCTTTGTATAGTTATTCATCTTTTATAAATTAGGTTTGCAACCTATCTAACTGATTTAAATATTCATGATATATATTATGTTAAGATTTAATTGACATGTACTGTGCATGGAATACATACCGCTGTTTTGAGGTTGTCCCGTGGTGGAGACGCAATTGTAGACTTAATCGAACCATGATCATTGTCTGGTATCTGTATAGAAATACAGGTGTAACGTGTAATTGAAGTGTTTTCTGCAATAGTATGCTTTCTATAATTATCTGGTTATTGATACACTTATTTAATGCGGCAGTCACACAGTCCCGATTATGGCTCCCGTATGAGATCCGACAGTGCTACGACACTAAAATTGAAACAGTCGGATTACTATCGTGAGGGGTCCGGAATGTCCTATCATTGTCTGAACGCAGTCGTATACATTTCGTAACCATCTCGTAACAGGGTCGTACTGGTCGGTACTGGTCGGTGGAGGTCGGGATAGGTCGGCCAAGGACTCCCGACAGTTAGGTGTGGCATGTAACATTTGGGAGACTCAGCCGATTTGGTCTAGTCGGATTACAATCGGAGCTCTGTCCGATCACATTCGGGAGGGTCAGGACCCTGTCGGGACAGAGTCCCCTGTGTCGGATCAAGGTCGTATCAATGTCCTGTGTTGTCTGGACGATGTCCTGTGGATCGGGATATGATCGTGATGAACGGGCATGATTTGGAGACATTTTGAGTCCTGATTGTGTCCAGATTGCTGTCGGTTCACTGTTTGATCTATGTCGGAATTCTGTCGGAACACTGTCGGAACTATGTCGGGACATATTCTGATCAAAGTCCTAACAGTATCCTGTGTTGTCTGGACAGTGTCCTATGGGTCGGGATGATTCCTGAACAATTCTGCCAAAAATTGAAGGATCTTGATCCGATTTGTGGAAAATTTGAGGAAATCCTAATCGGGACTGGTCGGCAGTCATAAATCGGGACTGTGTGACTGAGGCTTAACTTGAGAATGATGGGATTGACTCTATAATGAATGTCCATACCGCAGTTTTGAAGTTGCCCTGTGATAGCGAAGTGGTGGAGGATTTCACTGAACCATCTGACATCTATGCATAAAATAAATGTATAATATGAATATTTAAGGATAGGAAAACTGTCACATGAATTATACTGCATGGAACATATAAGTATACGTTTAATGCAAAAGTAATTTATTTTTCTTAAACATCTGTTTATATACTATAATAGAAGATAGCAATACAAATGTATATGAATTAAGGTGTGCCGATGTGATAATGGCCACATGGTGTTTATGACAATTAAACACGTACCATTTCTTTGAAGCTGAGTAATGACTGGGAACAAGTGGGTCGTTTTACTGAGCCATCCATTATCTGTGACAATGTAAAATATAAAAGACCAGTTATGTAGAGAATACAGTCATAATGACATGCTTTCCTGATTTCAGTATGACTTTCAAATTATTTAAAGTATATAATTATTACATTTAATTTCCATCCCATTTATTTGACTACTTTGACTTTAATTGCATGGAATACATACCACTGTTTTGAAGTTGTCCTGTGATGGAGAGGTCGTGGGGGATTTCCTTGAACCAATGACTTCGGTCTATATATGTAATTCACATATATATATATATATATATATCAATATCAATCTCACGTTCAGGGTCATATTATACACATTCAGTATAATGTGTTTAATCTAGCTTTCTATTAAATATATATCATATTTATTATATAGGCCTATACATACACTTGGCGATGTGGGAGCTACATATTCTGTTTTGTCCTCTTGATCTCTAGCAGTAGTCTACATACAAAAATTATGATCAATATAATATGAAGTGATTTGTAACATCATTGAAATTTTAAACACTGCCAATCAAACTGGTCCAATATTGGAACCTTTGCCATACACCATTCAATCTAAGTAAAATTATATATAACATGTAATGGTTATTTGGAATCAACCTATAATATACACGTCCATGTTATTATATACATTGGAGTGAGCAAAACATAGAACAAAGAGATAAAACAAATGGGCTACAATTAAATGAATAATACAATTTAGTAACCTACCATTTTTGCCATTATAATGGTTTCCAATTGGTCGAATCGATTATTCATGGTTGTTTTTAAATCAGACACAATTCCCTAAGGAGTACATAAATCACAATAAATTTTATTTTAACCAAGGTGTAAACCAATTTACATTCTTACAAACAAAATACAAACACAGTATATAACCTAATCCTGTTGTCGTTCAAAACATTAATTATGTTGTTGTTCCCCAAGTTTTAATGAGGGTGCCCTTTCAGTAATTCATAGCTGCAAATAATACATTCTAAAAATAAGCCTCAAAGTTTCTGCATGTCATTTGCTTAATATGCTTTACCTGCAGTTGGGACATAATAGTTGGTTCCATGTAATCTTGTTTTTCTATAAGATCTTCATTCTAAAAGATATGTAAACATGTTGTGTATTCAATACAAAATGGTCACATTGCATATATTTTAAGCAACATTCAATGAATTGAAAATAGATTATTATCAAAGAGACCAAAGATATATTTTATTGTCCCAACCGGACACAAAAACAACTATGAGCCAACTGAAGGCCTTTGGGTTGGCATAACATAATTCATCCACTAATATGATGAGTCTATTATGTGTGGTTATATATCAACTGCTGGGATATAACCGAGAAGACATGATGAGAATCCCGAATGGTGCCACTATGTAAACCCATAGACCTTTAGACCTCATAGTTAATCATATTAGCAAAATTATTTGTGAAATAAGAATGGGATATTGGGGTATCAGTGATAATACTGTCTAAGTCCAATGATGAATTTATTAATTACATTTATTATAATAATTATAAGTTAAATGTTTTATGCACCTTTGATTGAATCCATTTAGCTGTAACATCCTCATTTAATGACTTGATGAAGTTCTCTATAGAGATACAATAAATTCACTTTGCATGCATCATAGCTATTGTATTCATGTGAATAATATATATATGTCTGTTTATAATTAAAGGATTACTTATATTGCACTAGCTGCAGGCCATCGCCATTAGAAGAAGTTACTAACCTTTTACTTTCTTAGTTGATATCGGTAATTGAACACTATCTTGCTTCAGTCCTGGAATAATAATTGTTTAACATATAAAATGACAGTGGATTAAAGTTATGGAAATTATATGTGATTAAATAAATATCATGTACCGATTCAAATGAATCAATTGATTTTACAACATTATTTAAGGGATATATAATTATATATACCAACACATAGTTAACATGCAGGTTAGGTCTTAAATTTGTGTTCATTCTTTAATTCAGAAAATTACCTTTTCTTTTCATTGCTGTTTTAGCCGATTCATTCCGTCGTTTTACAACTATAACATAAGTATTAATCATATGAGCGCATGTAAGACAGTGTAACATGTATAGGCCCTACATATGATATAACATTACAGTGTTGAAAATTCAACAAAATTGTTACCTGCAGGCAGGACAAGTAACTTAATGGATTTGTTACCAACCCTGATCGTTTTTAACTTGCCACCAAAATTATAATTATCGGCAGAGTAGTACATTTAGATTTGCCAAACTGACGTTACCCTTAACAAATATTGTTTCAATGTACATGCCCTTATTAGTTGTTACTCGTCTTTGGCGAGCGGGTGAGTGGGTTTTTTCAACCCTGCACTATTATTTCAATTTCACAATAAAATACCAGTAGATCCAGATTACGTTATAGTATGCGAGTTCACAGTCAAGTTCACCATATATATTCAGAACACAAAGGTGTGTGCCAGTCTTAATGCAAATCAACTTCCACCATATGTGTCATATATATTACAAGGTCATCATGTCATCATGTTATTAATGAAATTAACACATAGCATACCTGTTACGGTTGTAGATGCAGATTGAGAAGATAGAGCTACAGCTGGTGCACTACTGTTATTGGTAGATGTACACAAGCTAACCATCCCATCATTTGCTTCATTTTCAGAATCTATTGTGACAACAATACTATTAAATATAACACTAAGACTTCAAGTTAATAGACAATAATATATTATAGTTGCTAACTTTACTGTCTATGCATCCACTGACCCAATCACATTAACCTGACTTTGGGCTGACCAGAAAACACAAACTGTAAAAAGGCACATGACAACTTATATTTGATCTGAAAAATATATATTAATTATAAATGGCCATCATCTGCCATCCTTGACATTTTCTCAGTATTCAACTTATATTGCTTTATCTCTTAGAAAAGAATATTACTGGTCCCTTTGAGTTTTGATCTTGTTTACCTGTTCATATTTGTTTACATAAAAATCCATGGAATGTAATTTAACCATACTAATATAATACTATATATTTAGGCATTCAGTTGGCATTATCTTGAGAAAATAGACCTGCAATGATGTCAATAGTTCCACGTATGATTCGATGTTTATACAGCATTGCCACTCTTTCTCCTCCCTTGTATACGCATTTCTGTCCTAGAAGTTGACTTTGTTGATTCACCTCCAAACCAAAATCATCCCAGTCGATAACTAGCCTGAAACAATAACAACATTGAAAACTTTAAAGAAAACATGGTTCTGGTTTATGACATTTTGAAAAAGTTATTTGATGATGCTATCTTAATTTCTGGACACTTCCACTACACAAACATATTTTTATTGACCAAAAAACCAATGGCCACGTGATGGCATACTAATTTATTGACAGAGGGTGGTGTCCAATGTGCATGTTGCCTGGTCAGTATGCTGGCTCTGGATTAAGGTTAATGATAATGATTATATCGCTTTATTACTGACATCCGACGATCTCCGAACTGTTATCGATGGAAAGGTTTTCTGATTGAGGTGTTGTCAATATACCCTCATGTCAGCCTCAGGTTCACGTATATCTGACGAGACAATGCGAATATCAACAATTTACTTCCGCCGCTGTATGATTTCTGACTAGATAAACGGTTGCTGTTTCGTTAATAGGCCTACCCAACTGATCCTTAATATTACTGGGTCTATATATGTGATGCAGCACACCAAAACCAGGCAGATGTCGCCTAAATAGCATACTCTGTTTATTCTTCCAATGGAGATTGTGATCTTTTAAATGAGCCAAACTAGATTAAAATCGGATCAGTACATCAAAAGATACAGAAAATTACATTATATTTTCTTATGACTGTATGAAATCTAATATTTTGAGAAAATTGCTCCCGAAGGCACATGCAGTTAATTATATAAGGTAACCATTTTGGTCAAAAATCTATTTTTTTCATTAATGCCTATAATGAACTTATATATTAACTTAATTTTTAGTATATAGGTATGTCATGAATAGATATTATGATTCCTTTCTGTGACACCTGTTACCATGGTTGTGGCAGCCATCTTGGATTTGCGAGAAAAAAATTGTGTTTTTTTAGATTTTGACCCAAAAAATAAAAATTAAAACTTATTTCATGTATCCCAAGTGCTAAAATCTGTTAAAAAACGCTTTTTGAATCATATAAAGCCCAACAAATTATTTTCAAGAAGAAAAAATATTTTATATAAATGCATATTTGAAACATTACATAACTGGCGACATCAGCCTGGTTTTGGTGTGCTGCATCACATATATACTTGGCTTCTTCCTGGTTTTGTTGGGATTCTGTAGCTACCAAGAAGTTCGAAGACCTATCGTCTGCCGTCATGCAAATTTTATTAAGTAGCAGATACAGGGTGTTGTAAAAGATGAGGGGTCAAAGGTGATCAGTCATTGGGTGAGTGAGGAGGGCGGTGTTACACTGTATTGATGTAGCTTGGTAGAATGCGAAAGTGGAAGACTGATAAAGGTACCCCTCATAGTCCCAACACTTAAATGGGGACTATATAATTATGATGTAGGGGTCCGTTGTGCTTTTTCGAAGGAATATAAAGCTAACTAGAGGATCTAAATAATAAAGATCTAAAATACCTGCCTATGCATATAATTATCATTATATTGGCCATATAGAATCTAAACTATTATCATATTATAATAATATATCATTATTCATTTCTTTATTGTATTTACTTCATTTATACCTACCAAATTCCAAAACTAAAATATACCACATAATATGGTTTTACAATTATATACAAATGTAGGCTGGCCCCTGGGCCCTATCTTAATTAGCATTAACCTCAAGCTTATATAGCTACTTACCAACTGCATGATTTAATTGATGTAGCCATAGTTGTGACAGATCGACTAAACTTAATTGTAGATTATAAGCAGGAATCCAATATGGCTGCATGAACTATGTTGTCAAATTGCGCCAAAATAGGAATTATATTTCACTAGACATTTTATTTTGCCATATTTTCATTAAGTATTTTTAATAGACTTCATATGTCTAAGATTATTATATCAATGATATTAAGAACAAATACATTCTCTTACATATGTGGATATAAACAATGTCTCACATCTAGCAAATTTTGATGTATATTTATAAATTAATGGAATTCATGCAAATTGAGTTAATTAATGGCATGCTTTATTTTGATGACCTTTTATTCTTCACAATTAATTATAACATATATATGTGTAATAGGTAACAATTAATTTGTCATAAAGAAATTCAAGTTAATGTATGCAAATTAGTCACTATTTAGGCTTTGAACTAACATTCCATAATTATTATACATATAATATTAACTCAAAGTGGGAAACTTATATTATATTTGGTGGCCCTTTACTTTTCAAAATTGATTACAACCATAATATATATCACATGGAATATAGTTAAAGATTGCATATATATATATATTATAAATTAATGTAATTTATCATATGTGCATAAGCCATCAATGTACATTGAGTAATTTGATTGATTGCATGTCACTTAATTAATGCCAATAGATTTAACGTTTTCATTTGTTTGTTTACATGACAGTCTACTTGTCAATGTCAAATGATAATGCAGATGAGATAAATAATGGTTTCACTTATTTTAAATTACACATACTTCAACAATTAAAAGTTCATGGTGAGAGCTAAAAAGGATCTAGAATGTATAATATTCACTTGTAGTAATATTTGTATCTAATTTATTATATAAAATCTCTGTGTCTCATATAATAAAACATTCATGATTGGTAGGTACAACTAAGCCTATTTGATACTGTATTTCTTAGAGACTTTAATTTGACTATATCCATGTGTTTTATATAACAAGCTACATATATATATATATATAATATACCGGTATTGATAATGCATGGAAGCTTGTTTTCATAATAGAATTGCTACTAGTAGGCCTAGGCCTAGGCCTAACATTTTTTACACCTTAACTCAAGCCATGTGATCTATCATTATTACTAAAATGCACATTAATATAATAAATCCATATTTTGTTTTAGATGTATACTATAAAAAGGACAAAACGTGGAACCTATAAACGTTATGTAAATTCGTCTGGTACACTTGAATTTAAATCTCGCAGTACCATACAATATCAATCTGTGACTGCCCAAAAAAGGTCACTTTCCTCTACCTTTGTCTATGATGATTGTCCTAATCATAGAGCAAACACACCTGAGCCAGATAATGATGTCCACATTGAGCCCGATGATGACTGGGCTAATACTAGTAGTAATTCCGAGGATACTAACCATATGCAAGATGACCTCAACCTCACAGATGATGATGTGGCACCAATATTTGAAGGATCTGATATCACTAAAGCTCAGTTGAATATATTGGTAATGCTCTATGTTCAAAAACACAAGCTGACTACAAATGCATTTTCAGATTTGTTAAACCTTATAGTGCATCTACTCCCTACAGGGAGTCCCCATCTTACAGTTTACAAGGTTAAATCATTTTTCAATCGCATATGTGGTGAAAACAAGTACGAAGACTATTTTCTATGCAACACATGTTTCAAACGTTTAACCAAGGATACATTATGTAATGATTGTGTCAATTCAAGTCAAGAGCACTTCATGTTATTTGATATTGAGAATCAATTACGATCAATGTTCAAATGTAAGCATTATAATTCTCCTAAATACTGTATGTCATCTATATAAGCTAAGAACATATTAATTATAATATTGTGAGTAATTTTAGAATGTATAAGTGTTAAGTTTATTTTGTAAAACATTCATGTTTATTATTTTAAGTGAGTCAGTTTGTCAAGGATTTAAAGAAAACATCAGTGCAGATCGATATGGAAGACAATAGTGAAATTATTGCTGACATATATGATGGTTTCGAATATAGAAAACTGCTTACAAATAATGTGATTTCTCCATCATGGCATGATATAACAATTGTACTCAACACTGATGGTGTCAACCTATTCAACAATGCGAAATCAGGAAAGGTGTGGCCAATATATGGAAAGATTAATGAACTATCACCACATTTGAGGTTTGTACATTCATTCCATTATATAAGGTACATTGTAAATCCATATTTTAAATATTACAGGAAGTTCAAACTAATGACATTTTGGTGTTCGTATTTATTATACAGTGATATGGTACTAATATTTCAGAAATTGTGAAAGATACATTATATACATTGGAATATGGTTGAGTAACACAACGCCAAACATGAATATATTTATGAAGGAAGTGGTTCAAACATTGAACCACTTGCACACTGTAGGTAAGACATTATGCATTGACGCATAGTTCTAGAGTTTGCAAACAGCAATATTATATTAAATATTTAATTAAATATAAATATGTGCTGAACCAACTATCATGTATTCTGTTATCTTCATAGGTTTTGATATAGCTGATGAACATGGTTCGCTTATCAGGGCACATGTCTCCATGGTATTGGCATCAATGGATTTACCAGCAAAGGCTATTACTGTTAATATGAAACAGTACAATGGCAAGGCGTCATGTACATATTGTTTAGATCCTGGTGAAACTATGGCTGGGAATAGATTACATAGGTTCTGGCCACACACAGCTACCCAGGTTTTCCGAACAGAGGAAAGCTTTATGCAATCCGCCATGACTGCAATTCAAAGAAACACTGCAGTATGTATACCAATGCAGTAACTAATTGATCATCATAATCAATGTACTTTATAAGTATTTCGCATGGACATTATCCGGGATGTTAGTAACATGACAAGAATATGACAACACTATAATCATCAAGCTATTATATATTTAAATTAGGATTGCAACAGTTATCTAAAATAAATTGTTGTGATCATCTGAATGAAATCAGCAATCATTGTGAAGACCTTAAACAGTATTTAATAGATAACTGTTAATATTTTGTTATATTATATATATAAGTTGTCATATAATACATTATTCTAGGTAGATGGCATAAAAGGAGCATCACCATTAGCCTTGCATGGACCATTCCATGTGCCACTTGGATTTGCAATTGACTGGATGCATAATACACACCTCAACGTTGTGAAATCAACACTTATGAAGCTATGGTTTGACCCAAAGCATAAAAATGATCCATATTACATTGGCACTAATGAAGACACTAACAAAATCAATGAAGGGTTAACGATGGTGAAATGTCCAGATGAAGTGAATAGCATCCCTGCCAACATTTTGGAATATAAGCACTGGAAAGGTAATAAAGGATATATATATCGTAATTTAACATACATCATCAAATGAAGTACTCTGAGTACATTTGAGCTTATTTTAATTTAACTTGTAATATTTGATAATAAATAAAACATTAATAATTTATAATATCCAAATCTAATAGCGATATTATGTATGATAATACTCATGTGTGTTGTTTAGCAAAAGATGCAAGATTGTGGCTTCTTCATTTATCGCCTATCCTCCGAGGAATACTTCCAGATATATATCTAGCCCATTATTATTTACTTGTAACATCAATGTGGATTCTTGCCAGTGATCGAATTAATGCATCAGATATGCAGCAAGCTGAGCAAATGATTGAACAATTTAGTGAAATGTTTGGGGACTTGTATGGTAAGATAATAATACGTTTAGGTATTGTATTATATTATATATTATGATATACAAGATACTATAGCCACCCGATCATATGTTTTTAGGACAACAATATATGACACACAACATCCATCTTCTTCGGTAAACATGGCAATATCGAACATTATATTGATTATAAAATATAAGTGATATTTGATTAATTAATAGCATATGGTTTAACATAATTATTATACAATTAATTGTTTTAGACACATACCGATGATGGTGAAAGCATGGGGCCCACTGTGGTGTTATTCATTGTATCTGTTTGAGAGCATTAATGGCAAAGCTAAAACATGGATTCATGGATCCCGCTACATAGGGGAACAGGTATATTACAGTCTCACACAAAATTAAATATGCATAGTTTGATTGTGTTCAATTTATAAATAATAAATATTGCATTATTTTATTATTATAATGATAATGAACTGAGAATGATTTGTTTCCTAGTTCGCATTTGCAGTTCACATCACTAAGCAGCTTCGCCAAACAGTTCATTTGATGTATGATACATTTCCGTCCAGCATTAGACCATTTGTTACCAAATTATCTGGACATCATTTAAGGTATTTATTAATCCATCATTGGTTAATTGATCATGATCACATCTTTAATACATTTAAAATATGGTATTAATAACAATAATCAAATTCATCTAATCTACTTTGGACAGTGTTTATACGATGTTATTTAACATATTAATGTATTGATTATACAGTCCACTGGGAGAAGATGATGGCCAAAGCACAGATACTTTCTTGGGCAAGGCAAAATATCAGATCGATGCCCAAATTATTCATGTATTGAATACCTTTTTGCCATTGGTAGATACCTACCAATTGCCAGAAAACCATGTCATTACTACATACCAGAGAATGAGCAGAGGATGCACAGTTTACAAATCACTAGCTTATGTTAGGGAAACAAAAACTGATAATACATGTATATGTTTCACTGTTAATGGTACAAGGTACTATGGATTTGTAAAGATTTTTGTTGAAGTAGCTGTACATAGAATTGCTATAGTTCATCAATATGAGACAGTAACACCGGAATGTGTTATTTTTGATGAGCATGATTCACATGATTTGGCAGCTCACATTATGGAGCTAAAGAATCCTGTATGTGTAGCCATACCATGTGCATCAATAAAAAACAAACTAATAGTAGTTTGTTCCCAACCATTGATAGTCAGCAAGTTTCCAAGTAAATATGAGACCTCATAATAGTTATTTAACTATGATTGTCAGATTCATAATTCAATGTCATGATGATTAATTAATGTATGTTTTCCATAATTATGAAATATTAAGACACATATATGCACAAAGTGAATAAAAATATGCAACCCATATATTTTATGTGATGTGTAATCATTTCATATATAATATTTTTGTTGAACTATTTCATTTATAGGATATAACGTTATATAATATATAATATATATTTATATATTTATATATTTATATATTTATATATTTATATATTTATATATTTATATATTTATATATTTATATATTTATATATTTATATATTTATATATTTATATATTTATATATTTAT
>Ga0164315_10002783_pt1 | contig 13489 bp, 8 predicted proteins | sample GuaBasSedimGuay6_FD_113737 | JGI IMG/M metagenome (GOLD analysis project Ga0164315, IMG submission 113737) | Subseafloor sediment microbial communities from Guaymas Basin, Gulf of California, Mexico - Guay6, Core 4569-2, 0-3 cm | ecosystem: Environmental > Aquatic > Marine > Hydrothermal vents >... | reverse complement strand
TGATACTATCGTATCGCCAAAAAAGCGATAGCATCACGACTTGAACTTAAAAAAAACGCCTATAAAATAGGTTTTTTTTGAGTGATACTATCGCCAAAAAAGCGATAGCATCACGACTTGAACTTAAAAAAAACGCCTATAAAATAGGTTTTTTTTGAGTGATACTATCGCCAAAAAAGCGATAGCATCACGACTTGAACACTTTTTTGTCCTGTACAAAAATTTCATACCGAAGGGGGCTTTAAAACTTAGCCCCAACGGGGCATATTATTAAAGCCAGGGGCAACCCAACGCAAAAAACGTGAACATCGAGTAATGGCTATAGTTTCAGCCACTTACTTAATACGGATAACTGATAACTGATAACTGATAACTGAATGGGGAGTTAGCCAAAGAATTTCCAGTCTTCTACATAGTTGCCAACAATAAACTTGGGATACCCCGGTGAGGCACGATACTCTACCATATCATAGCGGATATACTCATCCCCTTTAAAAAAATAAGTCTTTCCGTCATCTAAAGCAATTGCCGCATCAATTCTCTCAAAGGTAATGCCTGACCATCTCTCACTAATCAACTGTGGATAACCGGAATCAACCGGTTTTTCTGCGCCTAGCGTGCAGCGAATATATTTATTTCCCTTGAAAAAATAAACCGTGTTGCTCCAAACGAATGCCGCATCAATCCTCTCAAAGGTTACCCCCGGCCACCCTTGGGAAAGAAGTTTTGGATAACCGTCATCAATGTCCCCGGTATTGGCATCCAAGCGAAGATACCTATTATTTTTGAAGAAAAAAAGCTTCCGGCTCAAATCTTCCCCAGTCAATGAACTCACCCCATGTCCCTTGAATGCCGCATCAATCTTCTCAAATCCATCTACTTTTGACAATGAAGGCCAGATGTCACTAATTGGCTTCGGCTTCTTAGTTTCACCTTTTTCGATATCGTAGCAAGTGTATTTGTCGGCTCGAAGAAAATAAACTTTTCTGTCGTACTTGAGTATCGACGATATCGGCGTAAAAGTGGTGGCCGCTTTGTAGGCCTCCAAAAGGGCCTGTGCTTTCTTCCTATTAGGTAGGATGGTCCAAATACCAACGGCTTCCATCTCTATCACTTTAGGATTTTTCTTAACCGTTGCCAACCACTCGTTGTAACTGGTTTCATCAAGTGAACTCAGCGCACCTAGCTTGGATTGCTCGCCACCTTGCCCTGACACCGTGCATTCAGAATTCTGCTGTAATTTCTCCTTACTCTCTTGCTGAGTATTTTCTTGACTGCCACTGGCAATCATGTTGCTGGCACTAATGCCTCTTCGGATTTCTTCTTTGCTCATCTGAGCCGACTTGGCAACGGTAAAAGTCAGCATAGCCTTCCCACCAACCCATGCCCTTCTAATGTAATGAGTGCCGTACCGTTCAAAGAATTTCTCATATTCTTCCCGATACTTATGTTCAAATGGCGTTGGGATATCAAGGTTGAATTTCTCTTTATCCACGAATTCAACCACGTTAGGAATATAAAGCGTCCAAAAAGGGATAAAAGAAGTTCTCACTGCGTAAAAACTTTCGGCTGACGATCGCAATTGGCTGGTTTGGCTGGCTTGAACATCAACACTGAAAACTTCAGTGCTGGCAGCAACATTGGTATCTACGTTAAAACGTTTATCAAAGTGTTCCCATGATTCTTCAATGATAATCTGATTGGTGGCTTGGTTTGCTGGCATGGGCGGGCTTTCGTTCACTTCATACCCATCAGGAACCCAATAGGTTTGCCCCGTTTCGAGGGAATGAGAAGTTGAACACGGATTCTGTTTAAAAAGAGTTGGGCCGCACGGTTTCCGTTTAAAAATAATTTCTTTTATTTCGTAAGCTTGATGAGGCCTTAAATTAAGGCCACGGCCTACTAATTCCAATCCTATAATAGGAGGGAATTCTTCCTTAGTTTTAGCCATTTTTTAAGTGGTCTCTTTGTTAGAAACCTTCAAGGTTTTGGAAACCTTGAAGGTTTTGCCCTGGGTTTGTAACTGGGGTGAGGCTAAAGGTTGATTTTCATGCTTTTTGTCATTTCGACGTTAGGAACATACGATGCCCCGTTGTGTGACACAAACCAAAGATGAAACTCATCAAATTTGATGAATGGTGAATGGTGAATGATGAATGATGAATGATGAATAATTTTTATCGCTTTTTAGAAAAACCTTTGGGCTAAAAAGGTCTATAATTCTTTGAATTCAAATACAATCAATTTGAAGAAATTTATCTGAAATCTGAGAAATTAAATTTCGGGTGTCAAATCGACGGTTCACCATTCTACTTAAAAATCAATGAATTAAAATAATCCCGAACATCCATTACCTTGGTATATATTTTCAGGTATTTCGATCTCAGCTTAAATCTCAGATTGGCGAGGAACCAAATACCTGTTTAATTTTGCCAAAGTACTTATCAGAAAAACTATAATCAGTTGAATTTGTTATATTATCAAAAAGAAGTTCCAACACGTCTCTCAAACGATAGACTGTTGATTTTAAACAGTTTTAAACAATTTAAAAAAAGATGAAAAAAAAGCTTGACAGAAGATTTTCTATGGTGTAATCTGCAAACACTTGCATAATGTTGTGAAATAAATGAACGTAACTCACTTGAAATAAAAATAATAATAATAATTGCTTTTCATCAATAAAAACGGTTGAATTTTTATTTTTAGAATAGTTCCTGTCCAAAAATGACTTTCAACTATCTGTGAGACGTTTCTAAATAATTAATCACAAACAGCATCTTTGATACTCGATGTTCAAGTTTTTTGTGTTGGGTTGTGTTGCCCCTATTAACCATTAACCAGCCGCAAAGCCCCTGGCTCTATTAATATCGCCCCTTCAGGGCTTGTTATTGGGTTTGTTCGCCCTTCAGTGCCATTTTATTAGAGCCAGTGTAACTACCTGGTACTTTTGACTTCAAAAGCACAGAGGGAGGTTAGGAATTTTCAAACCCGAAAATTCCCATTAGCCTCCCTTTTTTGACCTCTGGGGAAAAGATCACTCAAATTAAATAGTTGTAAGACTCATTCACAAGTTTTTGATGTTGAGTGAGCGTTTAGATATGCAATTCATTGATTTTTCAGTAATTTTTTTAGATAAATTATCACCTTAGGTGCCATTTTATGAGAGCCAGTGTAACTACCTGGTTAATTTAATAGGAGCAACACAGCCCAAAGCAAAAGACTTGAGCATCACTTTCTAAGGAAAAGAAACTCGGTTTTTTCACTAAAACCGAGTTTCAAAGCTCAGCTTGTTCCGGAAATCCATAAACCATCTTGAGAACAGAGCTGGAGGAATGCAGTATGTTAAAAGAAATATCGCTTTTTAGCAACCCTCGCCAGAAGTTATTGCAAAATGGCGCTCAGAAGTTAACCGATGCGGAACTGTTAGCGGTTTTATTAGGTAATGGCTACCAAGGTAAAACCGCATTGGACTTGGCTCAAGAAACATTGGAGGCGTTTGAGAATTTTCCAGATTTATGGAAAGCGGGACGCAAGCGATTTTGTGCTGCTGTCAAAGGGTTAGGGGACAGTCATTACGCAAAATTACAAGCTTGTGCTGAGATAACTCGACGTGGTTTACACCAACCTTTTCAATCCCATCGCGTTTTGTTGTCAAATGCGAGGTTAAAAAACCAGTCTTTTTTAATCTCAACACTGAGTGGGCAAGATGAGGAAGTGTTCGCGGGCTTATTTTTGGATCACAAACAACAAATCGTCGCTTTTGAAAAACTGTTTGTTGGTAGGGTAGACGACATGGCGGTTGAGCCAGATGACGAGTTTTTGGATGAGATGCTTGGTTCGATTTTACGACATCAAGCCCCAGCCTTAATTTTTGCCCACTACTGTCCCAATAAAGATGCTAACTTGAAGCCGACTGATCATTTGATAAACCAATGGCTTACCCAAACGTTCAGTTTACTTGGAGGGCAGATGTTGGATTATCTAGTCATTGGTAATGAGAGTTACTTTTCTTTTAGTAACATTTAACCTCAAATCATTGGTTTTTGGAGAAATTGATGGTGGATTAGCAATGTGGCTAATCCACCTCACCCCGCTCAACACTTATTCGTTTCAGGCGAACTTTGTACTTAATATTATCAGGAGTACATTTCTATTTTCCCGCTTAATTGTTATCATTCGTTTCAGGCGAACTTTGTACGAAAATATAATGGGCATGTAGGGGCAATCCTTTGTGGTTGTCCTTGGTATATTATTAATTGGGGGTTGCCTAAAATCTCAAACCTAATCAAATCAAGGCTATGAAAGTTTTTGAGCGATTTTCAAAATTGCAGTTAGAAACCGTAAAGCGTTTTGGAAACGCTTTACGGTTTTGCCCTAATATTTTTGAACGTCTATATGGTGTTTTTGACGCGATTTTCAAAATCGAGGCAAAATCTCAAACCTAATAAAATCAAGGTATGGTGTTTTTGACGCAGCCTGGGGCTTTGCGGCAGGTGCAGGTGTTTATGATTTAAAACCTTTGTCTTTGCGCATTAAAATGGGTTCCCAGGGCGTTGCCCTGGGCTTTAATAAAGCGCCCTTTCAGGGCTGAGTAGTTACATAAAATCAAGGCTATGGTGTTTTTGAGCGATTTTCAAAATTGGGCTAAAATTTCAAACCTAATCAAATCAAGGCTATGAAAGTTTTTGAGCGATTTTCTTTCATCGGGGTAAAATCTTAAATCTAATCAAATCAAAGCGGGGCGCATTCCCATTTTAATGGTTAAGTACAACTAATTACGTGGATAAACGAATTATTATAATGTGAATTAAGAGTTAAAAATCTTGAACCTATAGACGTTCAGAAAAATATTTAGGGCAAAACCGTAAAGCTTGAAAAAACGCTTTACGGTTTCATTCTTAAATTATTTATCGATCAAACTATAATAAAGATAACCGTTTAGAAAATACATACGCTGTCGTACCCTTCGTCAATTATTTTAATAGCTTGATTTTAAATTGGTTTTCCAACCCTTAATTCTACTGAGCAAGGGAACCAATTTGACTTTTTGATAAACCCAAATAATAAAATAACTATTTGAATTAAATTAAAAACAGCATTTTTTCTCTGTGTTCCTCTGTGGAAACGAAGTGCCCTCTGTGTGTATCGCGTTTATACTAGAATTAGATATTTTCATTGATTGATAATCCCTAAACTGACTTACCTTTCGTGGCAATGTCTCGAACGAATCCCATTCAGGTTTGAGAAATAATCAAAGATTTTATGTCTTATTCGTTTAGGATCTAAATTCGTTGTACTCAGGACAGAAAAGATTAATATGAATAATAACCCTTTTTTTGGGAATGCGCCCATCAAAGATCTTTAGTTTTTGACGCGATTTTCTTTCATCGGGGTAAAATTTCAAATCTAATAAAATCAAAGCGTTGGTGTTTTTGACGCGATTTTCTGTAGTCGAGTGGTTGCCCTTAGCTTTTTCATGAGGGCAACCATAAAGGATTGCCCCTACATGGCGCGATGTAGGGGCAATCTCTTGTGGTTGCCCTTTACCATAAAACTTATGCTTCAGTACTTACTCTGTGAACTCTGTGTTAAAATAGATATGAATGGGGATGTCAAAGGATTTGTGAATAGAACCTTACCACCTATCCGTTTTTTTTCAACACAGAGGCACTTCGTTCCCCGGAGTTTCACAGAGAAAAAGAAATTTTAGACTTTGTGTAACTCTGTGGTACTCTGTGAACTCTGTGTTAAAAAAAAAAGTTTGCGCTTTATTCCACCACCACTTGAGGCCCATTATAAATAATATAATTGATCCGGTTTCTTTTCCGAGACGTGACAAAATACAAACGCAACCGATAACCCCCCGGTGCGATGGTGACTTGTCTATTATTGATGGATTGGGGTTCGGCCGCGAGTACGCCTTTGTCAGATAGCCAAAAGCCATATTTCACCGGCGCGGATTGTTGCGATACGGCTATTGTTGCCAAAGCAAGATTGTCCCCTGGTTTGACTTTAAGTGGTAGGGGTTGTTGGAACAACGCTTGGGTTGATGCAAAGTTTTGCGTGAGTTTCACAATATTTCCTTTAACTGCGCCACCAACACCAAGGTGAGTGTATTCTTTACGAAGTATATTCTCACGATGTCCGGGGCTATTCATCCAGCCTGCCACTGCCAATTCGGCGAGTTTTTTGGCATCGCTGACATCATATCCTTGTCCTTCCCAAAGATTTTCTCCAGCCGCACCAATCAGTTGACGATGTATGATAGCAATTCTGTCAAAAGGCGTTCGGCCTTCGGGACTGACATGATCAAAGAAATCCCGATCTAGCATATCAACACTATGGGCACGGGCTGCTGTTTGTAGCATAGCATCATGTTGTAGTGTGGTAAGCCTTCTTTTGTGACGCTCTGCATTAGTCAATGTGAGGACTTGTCGCTCCACTTCATCTAAGAAACTGATACCATTTGGAGGATTTGCCGTATTTTTTTGGAGCACTACGGCGTAATTGAGCATAGCATCAGTCGCGGTAGGATTGGTGGGCAGTATTGGCGGTTTAGAATCTTGCGGCCGTTTTGAGAATTGCTCGGTGGACGATATCTGGGGTTTACCGAGACTGGCAAAGATTGGGTTACCGATTAGTATTGCATTGAGAATGAATACTTCAAGAATGACGAGAAGGATGATAGGACGCATTGGAATTTTTCTCTTCAGTTAGCTCGCTTTAAATAGGAGTCCAAACTTTAGTTTGGGTATCCAGCCAAACTAAAGTTTGGACTCTTCAAAATTCAGGACGACTAAATACTCAAACCGACTACCTATTACTTGCAGAATCACCAACAAGCAATCTATCTTCCGCCGGTAAATGGGCATACCAAAGCAAAGCCCATTCATGGGGTGCAATCGCACTACGATTTAACATCCCAGTGCGTAAATCTGTCAGTACGCCGCCCTTACCATCCTCATCTTCGGGGAGCACGTAGCTACGAATAATGTGTAACGCCTTGCTGGCTGCAATAGCTTCAGCACTCAATGGATTCAGGCTGACTTGAATGGGTAGCGCGTTTCCGCCTTTGAGATGGAATAAATGAATTCCCGGTTCGCCGCGTAACAGCGTTTGTAAACGAGGCCCTTTGATTTGTAGATGACGATAGCCTTGCTCCGTTGAAGGTAGGCGCGTGCTTTCTATCCCAAGATGGGTGAGTGCTACTTCATAAGCCTGTAGTAAATAATTTAATTCCTTTTCACCACTGCCGTGTACCCGTGAATGCAGCGTTAATTTCAACTCTTCATGCTGGTTTAATTCCAAGCCCCGACCAAAAAAACCTAAAAATGTAATCTTCATCAATAAATTCAACCAATTACTGTTGTATTCTCGAATCAGTTTAGGCGCTAATACATACATTTCTTCCAAATAATCACGAATATCTTGATGAGCGTAAAACTCCGTATTACTCACATAGTGTTCCCCAGACCAACCAAACTGAAAATGGTTTTGTTGCGCGGCTGTGGTGAAACGAATTTCATCTGGATCACGCGCTGTTTCCATGGCCCAGAAAATGTCATCCAATTCTTCCTTTATTTCAAAAACCTCTTCCTGCATCGTTAACAACAACCGTACTTTGTCAGTCGTTGCGCTCATCTCGGTACGGTTGCCCTCCGCATCCCGTAAGACATAAAGCTGCTCTCGCAACTCAGAGACAACGTCGATAAGACGATTGACACCTTCATGAGTCATTGATTGTTGAAGCTGCGTTATTGCGCTTTTTTCCGGTGACACCGGGATCAAAGCGGTAACGCGAGGCTGTAACCGCTCGTTTTCCCAAACAATATCCAAAAGAATCGGTTGCGTCGCATTGAGATTCACCAACTGCGTTGCCGCTAATGCCGTCAAGTCGCGTTCAATAGCGCGTTTAATGGCGCGTCCGCCCAAGACAGCATCAAATCCCCGTTGCGCGACTTCTACTAACGCTGGTTCAGAAATATTGAGAATAGTCGTCCGTCGCACAAAACCATCTCGTTGTAATAAATCGTCCAGTTGTAGGCGAGTGATGGCAACGGCATCTTGCAACGCTAAGGATTTGAACACCACCAAGCGATCAAGGCGATTCAAAAACTCTGGGCGAAAAAAGTCTTCAACAGCGGCGCGATAGCTAGTCGCTTGATTTTTCCCGTCTCTTTCGGCAAAACCAACATGGTGGCTGGCTTGATCCGCCCCTAAATTTGATGTCAAAATAATGATGGTATTGGTAAAATCGGTGGTGCGCCCCAACGCATCGGTGAGCCGTCCTTCACCTAGCACTTGCAACAGCAAATCATGTATTGCCGGGTGGGCTTTTTCGATTTCATCTAACAGCAACACACAAAAAGGCCGATGACGGACTTGTGTCGTCAACAACCCCTCGGGACGCGCCCAAGTCCCAATTAACCGTCCCACATCGAACTCGGTGACAAACTCATTCATGTCCAGCCGGATGAGTTGCGATTCATCGGTGAATAAATAACGGATTAATACTTTAGCAGCCTGTGTTTTACCTACGCCAGTGGGGCCTATAAAAAGCAAAGTTGCCATAGGCTTTTTAGGGTTTTGTAACCCAGCCTTGACCGTTTGTATCACATTGACTAGACAATTCACGGCTTCTGGTTGCCCAATCAATTGCGCTTCGAGGATCTGTTGAACCTCTTCTTTTCGTAATGTTTTTTGGCGATTAAGTAAATCAAGGCTTATATGGCTAATTTCGCTAATCGCTGTTTCAACTTCTGGGATGCCAACCAGCTTATGACGATGTTTAGCGGCAAGCCGCTCAAGGAAACCCACCACATTACCGGGCATCGCCGCCCCTCGCAGCAAAGAATGGGTCAACGCAAACACACGCCCTATGGCTTCCTGAGTTATTTCGCATTCATGCAGTTGTTCCAAACGCGCCCGTTCCTTAAGCGCAATACGGGCAGTGTCGGCGACGCTGGGTTCAGCAACGCGAAATACTTGACATAAATCGGCAAAACGGCGATCCATTTCCAACACCACATTCCATTCTTCAGGACTGGCTTCAGCAACGAAGGTAAGTGCCCGTTGCTCCAGATAAGGCTTTAGCACATCGCTGAGTGTCAACGAATTTTGGGCACTTTTACCGATACGAAATAAGGCCACCAAGTTATCGACAAATAAACGCGGGCGGCTATTGACTGAACGTTTTTGGTTGCCCTTGATGACATACTCTAAAATAGATTCAAACCGCCGTTGCCACATGCCTACAATGCTCATGCCGGCAATCACACGATTCGGGTCAATCTGCCAAATCGTTGCGGTCTGAGACTTAGGCTTGCCTTCTTGTTCTTGAAGATAACGATAAAAAGTTTCTTGCAGCAATGTGGTGCGCCCACAACCGGGGGGCCCCACAATAACCACCGCCGTATTCAAAGGCCCAAAAATGAGTTTGCCAAGTCTGGTCACAAAAACGTCACGCAACACCGCTCGCCGTAGCTGGTTGGGATAATCATCGTGCCAATTGGAACCAACGCGTGCCAGTTCGGTGGCACCGGAGAAATTTTGTTGTTGTCCAGCTAACGAAGCAAACCATCCATCTATTTGTTGTTCAAACGGAAATTTGGCCCGTTTGACACTTAGCTGCATTGAGATTGTGGTCAAAAATTCTCCGCCGTAGGCGTAATAGTTATTGGGCGAAAATCCATTAGGCTCTGTTTTACGTTGTTCCTGCAATCGTTCGTGTACAAGATTGATGAGTTGTTCAGTAAACGTGCCGTGTTTAAAAATATCGTCACTGAGAATAGCGAAAAAATTGTCAAGCGTTGGCAAACAGACAAATTGATGACCTTTCAAGGAAAAACGTACTACAGCAAAATTGCCGAAAACCATGTAATGCCCAAGGGCAAAGCAAAGTTTTTTGAGTTCAAACGTGAGTTTGGGGTTAAAGGCAAACCATAATAATTCGTCGATTGTCTCCCGTTCCATTTCAAAGTCTCGAAACAGCCTGCGTACATCTTTGGTAAGTAAATCCATCGCCTCTCGAAAGCGTTTGGCGGTACGCGACGGGCTGCTTAAAAACAAGGGACGCAAGTGGTAGCCTTCTTTGGACGGGGTGACTAGGACTGGAAATTCTAGGGAAACTGTGGGCATGGGAACAAGGAAAAAATCAATAACCCCACATACACGGGGAATGGTAATAAAAAAAGTGGCGTGCAATACGCACCTTGCACGCCTTTATTTACCCCACAGATGCGGGAAAACGGTGATTAACGTAAATAAGTCTTAAAAAAATAACCCGACGCACGTCGGGAACGGTTGATAGCGAATGACGGCCTCGCTGATCGTAGGCGCAGTTCGGTTCGGTTCATCCGCGCGCGTCGCGGGGAACAGTTGGGGGGTAATACGCCAGAAATAATTAGAACCGGTTCATCCGCGCGCGTCGCGGGGAACAGATTGTAGGAAGATGTCAAAAATGTGGCTATCGCGGTTCATCCGCGCGCGTCGCGGGGAACAGACTTATACCATTTTTGAATTTTACATGTATGTTAAAACGGATACTATCCCATCGAGGTATAGCATCCGTAAAATGTCTGAATTGTTACCACAGTTTATCCCACACCGGCAGGGAATAAATGAATTAGATACGAACTTTACCTTGACAATATAATATTTATTAATTATCAGGAGTACAAGGCGAACCTTGTACGGAACCGGGCGTGATGATAAAGGAGTACAAGGCGAACCTGGTACGAAACCGGGCGTGAACCTGGTACGAAAAAACAGCGTGATCATTGAAGTTACTTATACTTTTAAAATGATTATCAAGCTTTAACGCCGGTTGAAACGAACACGCCCTGATTTACCCAATCCACCACTAATTTAATTCCATTAATTTCAATATGTTGTAATAGAAACTCGGCAAGCTTTGCGACAACTAATCGTTCAATGGTACGTTGTAACGGACGCGCCCCATATTCTGGATCAAAACCGGCTTGTGCGAGATGTTCAATTAAGGTTGGGGTAAATGTCAAACTTAAACCACGTTCTTGAAAGCCCTCTCGTTTAGTCAGCAATTGTAGCTCTTTGCGAGTAATATTAGTGACCGTTGCCGCGTCAAGTGCTTTAAAAGTAACGACTTGATCGATACGGTTAAAGAACTCCGGGCGGAAAAAATTACGCACCGCACTACTGATTTCGTTATCGTCGGTTTTGTTGACGAAACTAATGCGTTTGCTTTGACGTGCGCCGAGATTGCTCGTCATAATCAAAATCACATTGCGAAAATCCGTTATGCGCCCATTACCATCTACCAAGATGCCTTCGTCCATAACATTTAGCAGCACATCAAAAAAAAGGGGATGTGCTTTTTCGATTTCATCCAACAAAACGACACTGAAAGGGCGTTCCCGAATTTCACGAATCAATTTACCGGGTTTATCACCAGTGCCCAACAGACGATCGATTTGCACCGGATGTTGAAATTCGCTCATGTCTAAACGAATCAGCGGATTTAACGTTTGCCCTTGCCCAAAGAAATAATCGGCCAGCGCACGAGTACAGGCGGTTTTACCCACCCCAGTTGGGCCGGCAAATAATAAGGTGGCAATCGGTTTATTTGGATCATTCAAGCCTGCTTTGAAAACCGTTACCACGCCACAAACATGCTCAATCGCTTGTGACTGTCCAATGATACGCTCAGCAAAATAGTTGTGTAGGACGGTTGTGTCTAACAGCGTGTCATCACGCAATAAAAAAGGGGGCAATCCGGTTTTTTGGACAAACTGTGTCAGTACTTTTTCATTGTCAATCAAGGTGGTGTTTTGTGCCTGCACTTCATTAACACAACTGGTGAGAAATTGAATGACTTTGCCCGGAAATGCTTCATAGCGTATATAACGATCTAATAAACGATAGGCTAAATTCAAGGCTGATTCTTCTATTGTTATATTTAGCTGTTTTTGTACATAATTTGTAAAATGCGCCATCACTTTAAAGTTTTGTTTTTTAGAGAGTTTAGGAATAGAGATGGCATGAAAATGGGCTGCAAAACCGGGTAGCCGCTGGCGCACACGTTCCCACTCTTGTTGCGTTAATTCACTGACTATTTGTAAACTACCTTGACGCAGATTAGGCAACATAAACGCGGCAATGGAATCCTCCTGTCCATCACCACCTACCGTTAATAAATGCACAAAATCGTTTATCCACAAAATATCGCCAGTGCGCTGCAATTCCTCCATCAACTCTTCACAGGCTTCTTGCCATTCGCCTAAATAACGCGCCCCGGCAATCATACGTTGGGGGGTGGTACGCCAGAAATAATTGGAGCCTTCTGGCTGTTCTTTGGTGAGCGCAAAAAGCTTACGGGCAGCATCTAATAAAATCACAGTTTTGCCAATACCTTGCTCACCAATAAGTACCACACTGGCTTGTTCTTCTAGCAGTTTGTCAACCAACGTTTCTACCAACTCGCTACGTTCCCATGCAGTTTCCGGGGCAATTCCGCTACTTTTCGTTTTACGAGGAAATTTATCGGCGACTTGTTGCAAGGTTTTTGTTTCTTCCCGCTGTCGCTCCTCTCTTTGCGCCCGACGCACTTCCCGTTTTTTGATACGAACCGTCACTTCTTCTAGCCATGGCTCGCTCAACATCAGATAACGGTGCAAGGCTTCGGGGGTCATATTATTAAAATAATCACGGGCAAAGTATTCAATCAACGGCCGTAATTGTTCCTGTTTATAAAAATAAAAATGCTGATCGAGTAGGGGCAAATAGCACTCAGAATAACCATGCTCGGTTGTGCCAGAAACTGCGGCCACTGGAATATTCAAAGTAGGTGTTGGAAAAACGCCACTTTCCTCTTTATAAGCGGGACGAACACTGACATTTATTTTTTTCAGCCGAGCATCCGGCATGGAATCAGAAAGAAAATAATTTTGAGCATACTCGCGTTGCAAATGTTCGGCGAGATGGGCTTGTAATTTATGTAACTGGGCACCCACCAATTCATATTCCGTGCCTACCAAATGGGCACAGACGGTATCTTTAGTGAGTTGCCAGCAAAGTAGAGGGTAGCGATAGAGTTCCATAAGGGTAATGGGTAATGGGTAATGGGTAATATGATAATGGGTAATGGGTAATGGGTAATATATATGAAAAACCTTCAAGGTTTTGAAAACCTTGAAGGTTTGGGCGAGCAAATCCTGGCCATGGAAAGGGACGATTTGGGTGTAACATGGTGAGTTTCCTGAAAAAAAACTCACATATATAGGGAAACCGTAGTCCGGATGCTATCCCTTGCTTCTGGATAGTATCCGTTTTTAAAAAATTCCCACATCGGCATAGGAACAAAACGATAGTATCTAAGTACTGAAGCACAAATAAACAGATATTTTAGCGCAAAGGGCTTACGCTGCGGATTGCCCCTACATGGCATTGCGTAGGGGCAATCCCCCGCGCAAGCCCCATTTCAAAATACACGAAAATTTATGCTTCAGTACTT